>Ga0316193_10000993_pt1 | contig 18593 bp, 12 predicted proteins | sample MerIslsedime2_MG_FD_207735 | JGI IMG/M metagenome (GOLD analysis project Ga0316193, IMG submission 207735) | Coastal sediment microbial communities from Maine, United States - Merrow Island sediment 2 | ecosystem: Environmental > Aquatic > Marine > Coastal > Sediment | place: USA: Maine... | reverse complement strand
ACTCCTGTCCGGTATTGGCAACAATGTCCGCCATACCCGGAATACCGGTCTGCTCAGACATCCGTTCCTGGGTCGTGAGCAGCTCCGCAGCGTGCTTTTCATTAAACCCTTCCTTGCGCTTACCCTTGAATACCCGATCGCCTTTCTGAAAAATGGAATTTACGCATACACAGGGGTACTGGCCAGGCTGACCACCAAACTTTACGCCCCCCACCTCACATACTTTCTGTTCCGTGCCTAATTGAAACATGTGTTCCCCTCCATCTCGTGTTTAGGTTTTTATTAATACCTGATCCCCCAGCCTTCATTAAGCATACTTAAAGTCTCCCCGGACGATCCGGAATTGAAGATTGCAAGACAATTAAAATATCTCAAATCAATTTCTTTGCACAAAAAGCAAAAAAATAACTTTATTGGGGTAAATATTGTGAACTTGAACATACCCGGGACGGATGAGATTTGACAACAGTGGCATCCTTAGGGAGGACAACTCGCTGTGGTTTTAATAAATACCTTCCACGGGTTGTTTGGGTCGGAATGATAAACAAGATTCAAGGATAATGCTATAGTCCAGGGGATGATTTTTAGGGGATAGGGGACTATTTTATACAGAATACCGGTTAAAAAACGCTCAAGACTGGAGTTCAACAATGCCGATGTGAATGGCGAATTGAATCAATTGCGAAAGATTGTCCATCTCGAGCTTTTCCATTATGTTGGAGCGGTGGGTCTTAACTGTGCTCGGACTAACGCAAAGAATTTCGGAGATCTCCCTGGTGGAGCGGCCCTCGGCGATCATTTGAAAGACTTCCCTTTCTCGATTGGAAAGTCTGGTATAGTGATCATCCTGATGTGATTTTTTTTTGAGGGAAAGGTAATCCTCGATAACCTTGTCGGATATCGATGGACTCAGATAGGTGCTTCCCTTCCGGGCGGCATGAATGGCGTCGATAATATCCGTACCGGTCGAAGATTTGAGCAAGTAGCCTGAAGCGCCGAGACTGAAAAGTTCACTGATATAACGGTCATGGGAGTGCATCGAAAGAATTATGATCTTGGTTTGAGGGCAGATTTTCCTGATTTGGCGGGTGGCCTCAATGCCGTTTAGCATGGGCATGGCGATATCCATCAAGACGATATCGGGCTTTAGCTTTTCAACCTTGACAACCGCTTCACGACCGTTTTCGGCTTCTCCAATTACCCGCAGGTCGGGTTCTCCTTCCAACAGCTTCGCCAGGCCCTGGCGAACGATGGTGTGATCATCGGCGAGAAAAACTGTGATGTTCTTATCACTCATGGCGAGACTCGTTGAGGGGAATTTCTATTCTGATACGGGTACCTTTTCCTTCGGTCGCACGCATAGAGAAACTCCCGCCCAATATGGATGCCCGCTCCCGCATCGATAACAGGCCCAGCGTATCTTTATGTTTAATGAATTCGGAAGAATCAAATCCTACGCCGTCGTCTTCCGCCGCAAAAATGATGTGGGGATAGCCTTTGATTATGGAAAGTTTAAAATGCCTTGCACCGGAGTGTTTTAGAGTATTGGTGAGTGCTTCCTGAGAGAGTCGGTAGAGTACGGTTTCGATCTCAGGATTCAGGCGTTTTTTAAACCCCACCATTTTAAAATCAATTTTCATTTCAGTGTGTTTGGCGATACCGGTCATATAGGAATCAAGGGCTGGTTCAAGCCCCAGGTCGCTTAAGAGGGCCGGGTGCAGTGTGTAAGACAGGCGGCGAATATCCTGGTAGGTATGGTTGATTTGCTTTTTGACTTCAAGAATAAGCTGCTTGGTAGAATCGGATTCTGCCGACAAACCCTTGCCGATCGTATCCAAAGTAAAATTGATTCCGGTAAGGGCTTGACCGGCCTCGTCATGCAGTTCCCGCGCTATCCGCCTTCGTTCCACCTCCTGAGACTGAAATAGCCTCGCCGTCAGCCCTTTAAGCTCTTCGCGATGCTTATGGATGGTCATAAGCAACCGGGAGTTTTCAACAGCTCCTCCCAGGAAGTTGCCGAGTGATCCCAGCAGGTGCAGGTCCTGATCGGTGAGATTTTTATTTGATGGGACATCCAGGGCCAGGAAACCGGAAGCCTTTTCTTTTGCAGTGATTAAGAAGCAGCAGAGCTGGATGGTGCGGTCAGACTCAGCACCCTTCAAACCGACGACAAAAGGAGGAAAGCTGGGTTTGGGCTCAAGTGCGAGGCTCTTTTTTAGCAACGATTGCATGAGGGCTTGATCGTGGAAGAGCGCCTGATACCTTTCCGTGCCCAGTCGCTCAAACAAACCCTGTTGAACCCTGAGAACAAAAGTCGACTTTTCATGGTCGATCAGGAAGATGCCTCCGGCTGTGAGGTTTAAAACTTCGAGGACATTCTTGAGGGCCGTCATAAGGATATCGTCCAAGTCTTGGGTCGCATTCATGACCAGCGCCACAGCGTTTAAAAGTGATAATTCGCGGTGATGCTTTTGCAAGTCTCGAATGGCATCCATTCTGGCCGTGATGTCTTTGACGATCCCTTCGTACCCAATAATCTCCTTATTTTCCATTCTGACGGCATTGCCGCTTAGCAGGCAATGCATGCGGGTTCCGTCTTTGCGCTTAAAGCCGGCCTCAAAATCTTTGACAAAGCCATGGCGATCGATCTGTTTTTTGAACACCTGCCAGTGCATGGGAGTATGATATACTTCCTCAATTGAAAATAGGGATAACAGCTCTTGCTTGCTGCTGTACCCCAGCAAATCCACTGCAGCCGGGTTGACATCTTTGATCGCGCCGTTTTTGGAAGTGATAAAGATCATGTCTTTGGAACCTTCGAAAATACGCCGATATTTGCTTTCGGAAAGCCTGAGATCATCTTCCAGTCGCTTGCGATCCGAGACATCTCTAAACACCTGCACACCGCCGATGACATTGCCGGCATGATCTTTCAATACGGAGATGCTGGAGGTGATGGACAGGGTTCTGCCATCCAAAGTGGTTACCGCAAACGCTCTGTTGTAGACGTTTTTTTCTATCTGGGGGCTGTTATTATTGGGGCAGCCGATTTGGCAGGTAGTTGTTTTGAATATTTGGCTGCAGTGCGTACCCAAGGCATCTGAAGCCGAGATTCCCGCAATTCGCTCGGCCGCATTATTAAAGTAAGTGACGCGGCCTTCTTTATCCATTGTAAATAGACCGTCGGGAAGATTGTTCAAAATTTGGAGGAGGTCTTTTTCTTTTTTTTTGGGATCGTGTACCAAAGGTGTGGATCCTTATTCAACCTGAATTGAGCGATCTTCCCCCTATGTTTCAATACCTACGAGAATCGTACCGCAGCCTTTCTCGTCCAATCCGTTAAAGTATTGTTCCTTTAAGAAAATGTCGGAGGGTGTGCAGGGATTGGCATATATAATAGAATTACATTGAAACGTATCATCTTCCACCAGGCACCATTCTGCCGGGAGGCAGGGGATTTCAAAAAAGCAGATTTTTTGCATGATATCCTGGGGAAAAGACATCTTATCTTTATAAATTATAAAATTCTTATGCATAAACCAGACATTTTTCTGTTTGGACAGCTTGGCAATGATTTCTTCGTCCCGGACCTCTTCACCCACCACCGCATCACCTTTTTTTAATACCAGAGTGGCATGACAACCCCAATCAAAGTCCATATTATTAAGGGCGACATAGATCAGGTCGCATTTCAGAACCTCTCTGACACCGACGTTGACGACCTTGCCCAATCCCATCAGCGAACGCTTTTCGGCATCCACCTCAATTTCCATGATCTTGCGGCGGTCTTCGAAAGCAAAAGGCCAGGCTTTAACGATGCCCTCCACCTTTTCCAGGGTTGCGACCATCAACGCATCGGCTTCGTTTTTGGCCATGATCAATTCATCTCCTGCTTCTTTTTATCTTTCGACAATGGTTCATCATCGGCCGTCAGCAGTTCAAGAAGGTTGAATCCTTTTCCGCTGCAGGCCCGTTCGCATCTCCGGCAGGCAACGCCGTCACACAGCGCCAGATTAATGGTAATGGCACAACCTTCCTCGAGTTCTTCCATGTAAAGGGCATTTTCAGGACATTCCTCGATGCACTCGCTGCAGATAACGCACCCCTCAAAGCAAACAGTCTTGCGCTCGCCGATGTCGGTGATAATCTTCAGCCCCATGACACCAAGGTCAGGGATATCTTTTTCGACGGTCTTGATGACCTCGGGGGTATCGGTCACCTCCTGTAGGGCCGGCAGACCGTATTTTTTTAAAAATTTTTGATATTGATTTATGGGCATCCCCTCCGTCCAATAAGATAACTCTAGAATATATACCTTCTCAAACACTTTGGACTCGGCAAACATGCAGTGGTGTTGGCGCAAATCATCAGCGACGCGTTTCATATTCCACAGATGGTTAACATCCCTGACGATATCCCGGGCCATGGCCAGGGAAGTGTTTCCGACCTGATAGATCTTTTTGACCCGGGCGGGAATCATGCCGACATCCTGGGCCTTGAGAGCATCCACATAAGTACCGGAGGCACCTGACATGTAAGCGGTTTCAATATCTTCCAGTTGGATGCCGGCCTCCTGGCAAAGGGTAAGATGACCGGCCCGGACCGAGCCGATGGCCTTGCCGGCTTCCAAAAGATCATTTTCCGTAAACTTGATTCCGTTTGGCAGATGGATCTCCGTATCCGCGGTATTAATCCGCGGGATGCGGATGAGTCTGGCTTTCAGTCCCTGGCTCAGCAGAGCAATGACCCCGGTCCCGGTGATGCCGGCGGCCTCCAATTCGCCCGCTGCCTGCACCTTACCGGAGGCGGGGTCCACCTGGTCTCCGGGTCGGGCCATCATCTCATGATCAAGGATATGAACTTTCAGATGTCCGAGCACGGGTTGATCCTTAGCTACAATTCGTTTGAAGTCAACGCTTGCCGTATCTTCCTCGGTTTCGAAATCAATATCCGAAATGGCTCCGGGCAGGGCCAAAAGGCCGTCCTCGATCTGCTGGCCTTCCAGGGCGGGTCCGGCGGCAGTCGAGCCGGTATAGACCGTACCTTTGTAAATGAGTGCCATCTCGGCATTGGTGCCATAGTCAGTGACGATGGCGGTCTCCTCTTTTTCCAGCATGCCGGTCTGGATCATCATGGCCAGGGCATCTGCACCGATCTCGTGGCGAACCGCCGGCGGGATCATAATGTCCGCATCTCCAGGCAGATCGAGTCCGCTTAACTCCCGGGCCTTTATGATATGGGCATCCCGTTTGGGAGCTATTACCCCCAGGGACTCCAGTTTCTTTTTACCGGCATAGGCCAGATCGCGAAACTCAATCCCTTCAAAAAGGGAAAGTTGGATGGGGTTGCCGCAGACCGCCAGTCGCACCACCTCTTTTTTTTCAATCCGCAGGTTATCGATGACCTGATTTGCGGCATGCACCATCACCGCATGGGCCCTCTCGAGACCGACCTCCAGGGCAAAATGAAGATGGTCGATCACATTGGCCCCGGGCAGGGGGTGTCGGGTGGTCACCGCGGTCGACAAAATCATTCCGTTTTGATCCAGATCAATTGCATGTCCGCGAAACCCGCTGGTACCCAAATCTAGGGCGATTCCCAGTTTTGCCATTTGAGCTCTCTACTCCTTCCAATTATACGATCGACAGAAACAAATACCTCGTTAATCCAGTATCTACCATCCAGTCCTCGTTGAATAGTATCCTGTTTGTTCCCTCGATGAGGCGAATCGAGTCGATGCATCCCGTTTTAGAGTTTGCAATTACACTTCATGCAGACCCATTTGCCGGAGTCGTCGGTTGAAATCCGGGCCGGATGTCCTTTTAATCGCAGGTGTTTCTCCCGTATTTTTGACCAGTATTGTTTGACATCCGTGCAAGACAGTTTCTTACCTAGAACTTTTTCCGCATCCAAATGCCAGCGGCCACATCGCGTGCAAGCAACCATTCTTCCTGTTGATTTCTCCTGTTCGCAGTCAATGTCATTTACTTAAGGCTTGTGTTATCCATGTGGGAGCGGCCTTCCAGCCGCGATTAAACGGTTACTACGTTAGCGCAACTTCTCGTGGCTGGAAAGCCACTCCCACGAGAAATTGATGTTAAGTTAGTGACATTGTTTTCGCAGTTATGAACCATCCAGATAGTTATGAAAAAAAGGGGACTTAACCGGTGGTAACGTATACCAATTAATCCCCTTTTAATCAAGTACGCTGTTTAGACAATCGGATTAGAGTCCATAGGACGCCGGAATGAATCCAAAAACATCCTTGTACTTAGCCAGACACTGGTCAATGAAGTCGCCTTCAGCATCCGGTAAGGCTTCCATCTCCTTCATGGCTGTTTCCAGGGCTTTTTTCTCAAGCGCGGTCAGTTTCATTTTGGGATCGCCCAGAATGATTTCGCCTGCCTTCATGGCGCCGGCTCTGGCACTGGCATAATTGCTCGTGCCGCGGTTGCTGGTAATCGCATTGCCGATTTCCCAGGCATTATTGGGTGCCACGATCAGGCTGTGGGAATCCCGGTACATATCGGAGTTCACCAGAATCTCTTTCATCTGTTCCTGGTAACCCAGTTCGATGGCGGTGTTGAACTGAGCGCAGTCATAGCCCAGGATCTCGGCAAAAACCGACGTGGTGGTGGCGCCGAACATGTCGTGGTATTCCACGGCCTCGTTGCTCCACAGGTCGCAGACGGCTGCTATCAGGTTGCCGGCCAGGTCGGAATGGGCACAAGCGCTGGTCTTGCCTTCGGTGGAGATGGGCACTCCGGTCATGGCCTTGATAATGGGATCTTCATAGGCACAGTCCTTGGTGGGACCGGTGGCGCCGCATTCATAGGCCACCATCGTCCTTGATGCAGCGATAGCGCGGGCCAGGGCGGCGATGACGTGGGGCACATCCTTGGAGGTCATGCCGCCGGCCATGAACATGGCCGTGTTGGCCTCGGAGCAGTTGGTGTCGCCGCCGGCAATGCAGTTGTTCTTCTTACAAATGGCCACAATTTGATCCCACATCCATTCCATGTCGATGGCGCCCAAAACCCCGATGCCGAAAATAATTCCCGCAATATCGTTGCGGATGATGGCATGGTCAAAGATTTCTTTGCCGCCCATGGACTCGATGGAGACGACATCCGCATATTTGGAGCACTGCTTGAAGGACTCTATAACCTCCCGGGTGTAGTCGCTGTCGCGCATGTTGACCATGTCGGGTTTGCGCAGATCGGCCGGTGTGGATCGATAAGAGGCCTTCAGGCCGTATTTCTCCAAATAATCGTCCATCTGTTTGGCCGTCTGTGCGGCGATCTCCCCGCCCCATTCGGGATTGTGGGTCATCTGAAAAATGTGCTCGTTTTCAATTTGAATGGTGGGATGACCCACGATGACCATTCTCTCCAAAGCATCCCCGTTGGCCCTTTCGTATTCCCGCAACAGGGTTTTCTTGGTCTTTTCACTGCCCGGCCGGGGATGGGCGACCAACTCGGGATGGACATAGCCGCCTCCGATCACGATCCCTCTCTTGGTTGTCACCGGTGTCTTGGCAGTGCCGAACATCATTTCTTCACCGCTGCTATAGGCCATTGTTGTAATCGGTTTTCGCGCCATTTTTATCCTCCTCTCGCAAATGCTATAGTAGAAAAAATACTTCTGATCTCCTTATCCTAAACTACTTATTTTCACCTCCTTCCAAACTTGTATTGCGTTAACTATCCTACTGTAATCTGCAATTAATGTGCCAAATCATGTAAATTATAAAATTGATAACACATTGATATTAATTGAATTATTCTCGATCTCAGCTACCAGATGATCCCTGCTGGTGAACCCCGTCACGTCAGGGTACAGTTATGTGATTTGGTGTAACCTGAGGTGACATTTACTGGGCCGAAAAACCGTACTGCTCAAGCCGAAGATAGAGCAGACGGCGGGTCATTCCCAGCATCCTGGCGGCGGCTGCCTTGTTCCAGGAGGTCATTTTAAGGGTTTTTAGAATCAGTTCTTTTTCCAGTTCCTGCAAAGGGACCCCGTCGTTCGGCAATTCTTTTAAAAGCTTTGCAGGCCCTGGTGTCTCGCCCGCTTCCTCACGAACTTCTTGCGGCAGGTCCTGGCTGGTGATTTTCCCATTGGAACAGATCACCAAAAGCCGTTCCACGATATTGGTCAATTCCCGCACATTGCCTTGATAGGAGTAATTGAGCAAAAGGCTGCTTACCTCCGGGGCAAGCAGAGGTGCTTGGCGGTCCATATCCTTGGCAAATTCTTTGAAAAAATGATCCAGCAAAAGTGGAATATCCTCCCGTCTTTCCCTCAAGGGAGGGATATGGATGGGGACCACATTCAGACGGTAGAAGAGGTCGTCCCGGAAATGCCCTGAGTGGACGGCTTTCTTCAAATCCCGACTGGTGGCGGCAATAATACGGACATCGGTTTTGTAGGACTGGTTTCCGCCCACCCGTTGAAATTCTCTTTCTTGAAGCACCCGCAACAGTTTGACCTGCAGCTCCCGGTCGAGTTCACCGATTTCATCTAAAAACAGTGTGCCCCCGTGAGCAATTTCAAACTTACCTTTTCTCTGGTACATCGCCGTGGTAAAAGCCCCTCGTTCATGGCCGAACAGTTCGCTTTCAATTAGATTTGCCGGGATGGCCCCGCAGTTTAAGGCCACGAAAGGATGATTCTTTCGGGTGCTGGTCTGGTGGATCGTCTGGGCGACCAACTCCTTGCCGGTACCACTCTCGCCCTGGATGAGCACCGTTGCACACGAATCCTTAAGATTTTCGATCAGCCGGTAGACGTCGTTAATACCTTTACTACGACCTATGATAACCCCAAACCGCTCCCTGTGCTTATGAGGTTGGGCTTTATTTTTCTCAGGGCTGTGCGCGATACCCATCTCCCGGGTAATGCTCAGCAGGATGGCATTGATATCCTTCTTTAAATTCGGTCCTGAAAAATCATAAAAAATACCCTCCCGGTACAAGAATGGCCCCAATGGTGCCGTGATCAATATTGCCGCCTGGGGGGCAATCTGCCTGGCCTGTTGCAGGAAGCCGCCGCCTCCCATACCGGACGATTTCAAATCGATAATGATGATTCGCACCTTGCGCGCTTGATCTTTCAGGGTCTTCAACCCCTGTTGCTCGTCCGGCACCCAGGTGACCGAAAACCAATCCGGCGATATCAGTCGCAACAGGGAGCGGAAGCTGCGGTACTCATCATCGATAATCAGTACGCTGGGCTTGGTTATGTCTGTGTGTTTGGCCATTTTTTAATCCATGATTGAAGGGCGAATTATAGCGCCCCAAAAAAATCTTGGGACACGAATTTCTGTGGAACTGATAAGAAGTGTATAAATTTTATGACAAATTACAGCTTTGCTGAATGGAAATGAGCAGTGAACCTGCCTGTGGCCTTAAAATGGCAGCTTGCCGGCAGCCAGCAACCAGAAAGCAGGGATCCAGAGACCCACTACCGTCCATATGAGCAGTGACACACCCAGGGTCTTGGCAGAAAACTTTTCGTAGGCATTGAGCCAGACCATGACATAGAGAACCGTATAACCGGCGCAGGCCAGAGCCAGGAAATTGCTCTTGGCGATCAACTGCTTGCCGCCTTCCAAAACCGGCCCCCCGGTGAGCGCGAGGATCATATAGATAATGGTTATTGGCACTAGGGTAAGGCTGGCGTTGCCGGCGGCCTGCATATTTGGCAGTCCGGCAAACAGGGTGTAACCGACAATGCAGTAAAAAAGGCCATAAGCAAAGAGCAGGGCCGCAAGAAACGGATCCTTGAAAACTGCGGCCTCAATGACGGCGGACACCAGAACGAGGGTACCGACCATGAGTACCAGGGCCCCGGTCCCCTTGGGCTCCCCTTTGCCCAGGAGCAGTAACCCTACCGGAAACCACATAAGACTGATTGCCATAAGTATAGCCTCTACCATTTTCTCCCCCTTTCTCAAATTTCTCGGATAGTGCCCCTGTATATTGATTTCAGGTCACTGATTTATGAATTCGGGCTTTCCTTTTTCTCGACGCAGCGATCAAGAGCGGTTCTGATGGTTTCGCGGTCCAACCCCCTGCCGATAACTGAGATCTTACTTTCAGCGGACCGGCTGATCGGCTGAGAAGAAAATTCTCCGGAAGCCAACTCCATCAGGATGTACCGGGTGCCGATTTGAAATACGCCTTTGGCCCTGACAATTTCTCCCATTTTGGATTGAGAGGCATTCAACTTCTGAAAAAAATCTTCAAGCATTCCTCGATCAAAGGAGATGTCAGCGTAGACCCAGCCAAAGGATTCATACCCCAGAGCGTCTTCGTTTTCGTGGAAATGGGTATGCAAACCATGCCCTTCAGCATGCCCAAAATGATCTTCACCCTGCACTTCGGTAATGTGTGTTATAAGTTTCTCTTCTTTCCATGCCTTGTGGCCGGAACTGGGAGCTGTGGATAGGGCAAACTGATACTCGGCCCAGTCCACTGCCCCGAATTCGGTCATTAAAACGGTCATTTCGGGGTTGATCGCCAGTATGGCACCTTGGATTACCATAGCTTTTCTTTTATCGACCCTGTCGCACTTGTTAAGCAAAGCGAGCTTAGCGTTTTTCACTTGCGATTCCACAAAGTGACGGTTGGCCTTGTACAGATTCATGAATCCGGTCGCATCGGCAATAAAGATGTTATTGATGTGTTCGATGGTATCTTCAAAGAGTTGGGCCTCGACGATTGAGCGGATCTGCGCAATGGTGGCGACACCGGTGGGCTCTACGATAACCCTTGCCGGATTGAGGGTGCGACTGATTTCAAGCATTTGGGACCTGAAATCTGTCTGAAGCGTACAGCATATGCACCCGCTGGGCAGTTCCACCACATCGCCGCCCTGACCTGTCAGCAGATCACCGTCGATACCCACATCTCCGAATTCATTGACCAGAACCACGATCTTTTCCTCAGTCCCCCACTTTTCGAGGGCCCTGATGATAAAAGTGGTTTTGCCGGAGCCTAAAAACCCAAAGACAATATCAACGATCATTCCCTTAATCTTCCTTTGATTAGCCGTTCCATTTGCTTCGCATGGATTCCCAGCTTTCACCCGCCGTGGCATCCTCCGCCATTCCCGGCGCTTGGGCGGCCTCTTTACCCCAGACCCCCAGATCATAACCGGTAACATATTCTTCACAGACCGCTCCGCCGCCGCAGATAAACGGAACACTCAGACCGGCGGCCTTGAGTTGATGGGCGATCTTTGGAAAAGCGGTCATGGTGGTGGTCATCAATGCGGTGCCGGTGACCATAACCGGCCGGTGTTCCTTACAAGCGGACACAACCTTTTCAACCGGGACATCCGCACCCAGGTTGACCACTTTAAAGCCGTTGGCGTTAAGCAGGGCATTGACGATGACCTGCCCGATGTCATGGATATCGCCTTCGGCCGTATGGGTGACGACCGTGGACTTGCGGTCCATGGCTTTGCCCATTTTGGCCTCACACTCGGCGATCCCAACATTCATCGCATCCGAGGAAAGGATGACCTGAGGAAGGAAATAGACCCCCTCATCCCAGAGACGGCTCACCTCGTTCATACCGGCGATCAAGGCGTCGTTGATGATGTCCACGGGGCCTTTTGATTCCAAGGCTTTTTTGACGGCTGGGAGGATTCCCTCATCATCCCCATCTACGACGAACTGGGCAATCGCCTGCATGGTGGCATCTTTTGAAACTGTTCTGGCTTCTCCAGTAACTTCGAGGTCAAGATCATAACGTTTGAAAATGTTCGAAAAATCATCCAATACTTTCATTTTTTTCCTCCTTCTCCTCAATTTAGATGAATATAAAAACGGCTCCGGCAGAAGCCACTAGTATCCTTCAGAAAACGGAACTATAATCAATAAAACGACAATTTAACGTTTGCCAAAAGTTCTTGATAGTCCCAGCTCTGGAGTGATGGAGTATTGGAGTGTTGTTAAATAAGGCATCAATCCTTTAGCCTTTACTCCAACGCTCCAGTACTCCAATACTCCGAAATTAACTCAAATTGAAACCTCCCATGATGGATTACTTCTTTTGGGTTATGGATCCGAAATTTATTCTAGTGGGCCTTGGCCACTTCCACCATGGCCAGCAGGTTTTCCATAGGCGTGCCGGGCGCCACCGCGCAGCCCGGAGCCAGTATCTGGATACCATCCTCAATGGTCTCCTCACACCCTTGCTTGACCGTTTCGGGATCTTTCATATATAGGGTCGTGGCGGTGTCGACGCCGCCCATCAGGATGATATCGGAGCCGCATTTCTGGCGGGCCAGTTGGGCACTGGCTTTGGGCTCCAGACTGAGGATGTTCGCCCCGGTTTGCCCCATCCATTCAACGATGGGATCCACGTTGCCGCAGATATGCAGGATCGTCGGGACCGAGATCGCTTCGAATTGTCGGCGCTGGTATTGCAGCTCAAATTCCCGGTAGCTTTTAGGGGCGATCAGTTCGGGCGAAGCGGTCATGTCTTCGCACGAAATTATATCTGCGCCGGCGTCGACAAGCGCCTTGGCCAACATCGTGCCGGCTTTTTCCGCGACTTCCAGGAAAGGCGGGATCTTATCGGGCGCCTTGAAAGTGGCCTTTAGAAGGGGAACCGAATCCAGCAGGGACCCGGCAATGGTGAAGGGTCCGATAATCCCTCCGATGACGGGCACCTCATCACCCACTTCTTTCTTTAAAATTTCGACGGCCTTGAGCAGTTCCGGTATGTAGCCCCTGGAGAGAAAGTCGCCAGGGAACTCCGGGGTGTCATCCAGTTTGTAAGGGGGCGGATGCTCGATGCCGGGAAATCCTTCCAGTTCTCTTACCTTTCCCAGTTTTCTTTTGCAGCCAAGGGCTACGGCTTCAAACGTCTGGCAGTATGGAACTCTGACGGCGTCAAAACCCAATACGGTGTATGCGGCCAAGGCCTGTTTGGCCATGGCCTCGGCTTCGACATGACCTTCCGGCCAATAAGCGCCAACTTTCTCCATCTGTTCATAGGTTACCGTGGAATTGGCCCCGAAACAGGGCATCCGATCCGGTTTTTGATGATTAATGACCGCCATTACTCGTTCTTTTGCATTCATCGACATCCTCCTTAAGCGTAAATTAAAATATTGGGTAGCGAATAAATGAGATATATGGTCAATTTAAAGATATTTGAAATTTGATAACAACCGGTAGCTCCATGCTTTCTGCTATGCACCGCTGGGCGGGTTGGCAAGGTGAATTACACCACCCAGCAGAGTTTATATGGGCAACCCGCGCAGGCGGCGTGCAAATGCGTTATATGACCCTTGGAAAGCAGGCTTGATATGGGGAACTAAGATCTCTGAAAAAATACCCTCACAGGGGGTACAACCAAAAAAAGGATTCGATTCAGAGAGTCACAGGTGCGCTTTGATTCGGGCAATATCGGCATTTGCTAGTATTATCTATACAAGTGCCCGCTTCACCCGCGAAAGGCGTGGCATTTTGAATTGAGAAGGTATCCTGGCTCACGGTTCGGGAAATCTCTGCGCCTTCCCACCCGGCATTGAAAAAAACCTAATGACCGGACAGTGGCTTGTTGCAGATTCCCCTCTTCAAGGCTTAATTCATGCTGATTTTGTTCCTTGAAGATCTCTTCCCGTTTAAGTCTAAAAAGACTGCATCATGGAAGTATTTACCGTTCACAGTTGCGGGGCAGCAATGGATTTTCACCATTTTCCCTTCTTAAAAGAAGAGATTTCAACCAAGTTTTGATTAATTAGAACAATTTGATTGAATAGAACAATATGGTCTTTTAAACTTTAATTATTAAGCAAATTATATGCCACGTTTAGGCATTTATTAATTGTTACCGTATGATCATAAAATACAGATGATTATGGAATTTAGGATCGGAAACTTGAATGGTTGCAGCTATGTTATCAAAGCCCTGAAATAGAGACGTGTTTCAGGGAAAATTTAAAAACTTATTTATATTCAGATGGTTATTAAAGTGACACAGATGTCAGACTCTGACAGTCGATTACTTTTGGGGGAGGGAGATAAACATGCTCCTTTCCAATTCGTGTTTTTTTATTTTGCGCCACAGGGTTCTCGGATTTATACCGGTCTCTTTGGCCGTTTTCGACACATTACCTTCGTAACGTTCCAGCGCTTCTGAAAGATAGGTTTTCTCAAATCGTTTTTCGACCATTGCTCGGGCCACTTTAAAAGGGATATCAATATTTGCGCCGGGCAGGATATTCAAGGTTTCCCGCTGCTGGATGTCGTGGGATAAAATGATGGTGTCGATAGTCTCACCGTCGGTTGTGACAAACGCTCTTTCCAGAACGTTTTCCAACTCGCGAACATTTCCCGGCCAAGAATGCTGCATCAGCTGGCTCAAGGCTTGAGTGGTAATTTTGAAATTATGTTTGTTAAAATTCTTGTTAAATTCTCTGATAAAGTGATTTACGAGAAGGGGGATATCTTCAATTCGTTCTCTCAGTGGAGGGATATGAATGGGGACGACATTGAGCCGATAAAAGAGTTCAATTCGAAAATCGCCACATTTAATTTTTTCTTTGATATCCTGATTGGTTGCTGAAATTATCCTTACATTCACATCAATTGGCTGGTTTCCACCCACTCGCTCCAGCTGTTTTTCCTGGAGGACTCGCAGAAGTTTAACCTGCATCCCGGGCGATATGTCGCCAACTTCATCCAGAAAGACAGTGCCGCCGCGGGCGTATTCGAATTTGCCTTCTTTCCTGCGGATGGCACCGGTAAAAGCCCCCTTCTCATGGCCGAACAGCTCCGTTTCCAGCAGGGTTTCGGCCAGGGCGCCGCAGTTGATACTCACAAACGGTCTGTTTTTTCTGGGACTATTGAAATGGATAGCTTTGGCTACCAGTTCTTTTCCGACCCCTGTTTCGCCGGTGATAAAAATCCGGGCATCGGTGTCCGACACCTTTTTGATGAGGGCATAGATAGCCTGCATTTTATGATTTTTGCCGATAATGTTTCCGAAAGCGTATTTTTTATTGACTTCTCTTCTGAGGTGCTGAATTTCCTGCAACATCTGTCTTTCTCTAACTGTCTTTTCGATGACCATGAGCAGGGATTCCGGCTCGAAAGGCTTTTGAAGATAGTCGCTTGCGCCATGTTTGATGGCGGCAACCGCTGAAGAAATAGAACCATAGGCGGTCATTATAATGCCTGAGATTTCCGGATCTATTTTCCGGGCCATTTTAAAAAGTTCCAGCCCTTCCATTCCCGGCATCTTCATATCGGTCAATAAGATATCAAAGGACTGAGAGGATAGCTCGGCCAAGGCCTGCTCGGCATTATGGGTCACAACTGCGCTGTAGCCCTCCATATCCAGGGCTGCCTGGATATGATTGCAAAATGACACCTGATCATCAACAATTAGTATTTTCTCTTTCATAATTATCCATAGTTTTTTTCAATTAGATCGGCAGCAGGATGTGCATCGTGGCACCCTTGCCCAAAGGCTTAGGCGAGCCGATAATCAGTTCTACAGGCTTTGTAACGAAATGGTGGCATGGATGATGGCATACCCACATCATGCCGTTATGGGCTTCGACAATCCGATGGGCCAAAGAGAGACCCAACCCGGTGCCATGATCCTTTGTGGTGTAGAAGGGATGAAAAACTTTCTCAGCCTCGGATCGAGGAATGCCCGGACCGGAATCATTGATCGATATAAATGCATACCCCGGTTTTTGAAGATAAAAGCCGGAAAAAAGAAAAAGGTGTCCCCCGTTTGGCATGGCCTGGATGGCGTTATGGACGATGTTTTGAAAAACCTGGCCCAATAATATGGCGTCCACTGAAAGGGTCGGCAGACCGGGATCAAACTGCTCGTCAAGCTTGATTCCATTCTGATGGAGGAGGCCCTCAAACCTATTCAGGGTTTCCTGCAGGATGATCTCAATTTTTTGAGGGGAGCGGCTAAGTTTTAAGGTCTTTGTGTATTCCAACAACTCGGTTACAACCTGATTCAGATTGTGGATTCCCTCCGCAACATCCCAAAAAATACCGCGCAGGTCAGCTCTGCCTGTGATCGGGGGTGAATCAGGTTGGCTTTTGAGGTCATTGTTCTGCGGCGATCGCCCTTCAAGACCCAGCTCTTTTTGCAATAATTTGCTGCCCATCAAAATATTGCCCAGAGGATTGCGTATCTGATGGGCAACTGCGCTTGAAAATTCACCCAGCAGCGCCAAATCCTTAGCTTTTTCCAGTTCTGACTCCAGCCTTTTCTTTTCGGTGATGTCTTCTCCGACCCCCTCGACGCCGATGATTTGCCCAAGCTGGTCTTTTTCCGGGTAGATAGTCAGTGAGATCAGATGATCCTCCCCTTTTCGATTAAGATGCCGATATTCAAAACCTTTGACCGTTGGCAATACACCTGTCAGAACCATTTTAAAACAGTCTTTCACTCGCTTTTGATCCTCGGGCGCTACCACATCCTCGGCCCTGATATCTCCCTGATACAACGCTTCCCTGGAGCATCCTGTCAGGACTTCCATGGCTTTGTTGACAAATACAAACCGATTCCTGCGGTTGACCCTGAAAATTATATCTTTCCTGTTTTCCACCCGGATTTCCTGTCGTTGTTGGATTTGTTGAATTTGACTGGATTTTTCCAGGATTTTTTTCTCCAGGAACTCGCTCATTTCCAGACTGGCGTTATGAGCACGGGCATTTTCGATGGAAACCGAGGCGGCATTGCCCAACGCTTCAGCGAATGAGAGATCATGGTTGTTAAAGGATCTTTTGTCTTTACCGTGGATCAGAAGAAGCAAGCCCAATATTTTTTCTCTTATCTGTAACGGAACGCCGATTATGGAATGGATATTCATTTTTAAAAAATCAAGTTTTATATCGCGATCTATTCTTTTTGAACGGTTAATCGTTTTGATTAACACGGGGGCTTTTTGTGATTTCATCAATTCGTATATATGGCCCATCTCCTTTGGTGATATCTTTTTATAACATCGCGACTCAATGAGAGATTTCCCCCCACGGTTGATATATTCCGCTTTAATCATGGGGACCTGGGTTTCGGAAAACAGAAAAATCCGGCAGCCCGGGCCGATAAATTCGACCCCTTTTTTAGTGACTGATTTTAACGTTTTCCTTAAATCTAGGCTTTCATTGAATCTGGCAATGGAGCGAACCAGGAATTCCGCTTCGCTCTTTTTCTGCTCGCTTTGCTGAAAGAGATATATGTTGTCGATGCCCATGGCCATGATGTTGCCCATACCGGAAAGTAACCTCAGCCCTGCCTGGCTGAACGGTTCTGTTGACTCGAGCAAAAGGATCATCGCCCCGATGATATTTTCATTTGATTTTAAAGGAATGCCAATGATCGTGTTGAGTCGGCCGCCGCCGGAGCTGACCGGATCGACTTGATGGTTTAGCGGTTTGTGATCCTTGACAAAGGGCTTACCTCGGGAAAATATCTCCTTTAAATATCGTTTTTCGATCTTCCTTAAAAGTGCAGATTCGGCAAGGCCTTCCTCACAATCCACGGCGGATAATTTCGGTTTTGAAGTTTCGCTGTTTTTGATGTAAACGAGAATGATGGCCGCTCCATAAAATTTTCTGGTGGTTGCCATGGCTTTGCGCAAAGATTTGTCAAAATCCATTGACTGATTCATTTTAGTGGATACGGCACTGATGGCATAAAGTTCCTTACTAAGCGACGTGACCTGCTTTTGAACCTCTCTGTTATTGACTGTCACCGTTTGAAGTCGGTTTTTTAATTCATCAATTTCACTCCTCAGCATGATCTCTTGGATCTTATTAGTCATTTGTGCACCAAACAGATAAAAATTGCTCAGTTCATTCTTTTCAATGAGCCGTAATTTATCCAGGTGGATATCTAAAAAACCCAGCAATCCCTGGGACTCCATCAAGGGTATGGTAAAAACGGGCGACATATTGGCAAGTTTGGGTCTGCGGCGGGTATGTTCCACCATTGAATCCAGCAACCAGCTTTGGGCTCTGACCTCCTGATTCTCTTTATTCTTTGATTTTCCGTTGCTGGCCGTAGCCACAGTAACTAATTTTTTTTGCCGATTGAAAAGTTTTATCTCAGCCGCTTTGACATGCTCAACGTTAAGTAAATGGGACAAAGAAGATTCTAAGAGGTCATCCAAGGTAGCAGCTGTCAAAGAGGATTCAACAGTCTCCAGTATATTCCGGTCTACCTTTTCCGGGATAACGAACGTCATGATAGACTCCATTCTTCGTGCTATCGCATCATGTTAAAGGACCTAACGCCATTTTTCAGCACTGGGTTATGAGGGCTGGATTAATAAAAAACTTCTGTGTAAAGACGAGATTCCGGATAAATTTCATCTACTAAGTTAGTAACCTCCCGGATCATCTCCCGTTCTCCGCATAGATAAAAATCATAGTCTCCCGGTCGCAAATTTTTTTTGATGCACTCAGAAATTTTGCCGCAATACAAATTTGGAAAGGAAGACGTCTTGCTTGGGGCCTCCGACAGGCAGGCGAAATATTTTGGTGTAATCTTATGAAAATAAGATTGATAATATAGTTCGTCGGCCGATATCGCCTG
>Ga0316193_10000992_pt1 | contig 18611 bp, 17 predicted proteins | sample MerIslsedime2_MG_FD_207735 | JGI IMG/M metagenome (GOLD analysis project Ga0316193, IMG submission 207735) | Coastal sediment microbial communities from Maine, United States - Merrow Island sediment 2 | ecosystem: Environmental > Aquatic > Marine > Coastal > Sediment | place: USA: Maine... | reverse complement strand
GCCGTCTGGGGAAAGGCGTCGAAGGCCCGCACGGCAACCGGCCTCCAGGCTGGAGACAGGCGCGCCAGGTCCCGGGCCAGTTTCGCCGGATCGCAACTGACGTATGCCATGCGACGTATCCCTCCCGCTTGCACCAGGTCTTCTGCAACGCCCTTTGCCAGTCCGGCTCGCGGCGGGTTGACCACGACGACTTCCGAGTCCTTGTAGCTCTCACCAGCCGACTCGACCGGGGCCTGCACGACCCGGACATCGAGTCCCGACTCAGCCGCGGAAAGGCTCGCCGTGGCGCACGCTTCCGCGTCGGATTCCACGGCTGTCACGCTGGCGCCCTCGCGAGCCCAGCGCAGGGCCCGCGCACCTGCGCCGGAGTACAGGTCAGCGATTCGAAGTCCGCTTCGCGGGCCAACGCACTGGTCGAGGTATCTGTCCATCGCATCCGATACGCTTCGGTTCACCTGCAGGAAAGACTCGGGTCCAAGACCGAACCACGTCCCCTGCCAGTAGTCCTTGAATCTATCGGAGCCGGCCAGGACGGTGTGCACGCCCTCCGAGTCGATCCAAACGTAGGACGCCAGTCCCGAGATCGACTGAGCGACAGAGCTCGGATCCCCCGGGCGGTCCGATTCTCCGCCCTGCACCAACAGCGCGACCTCTCCTCCGGAACCCGCCCGTATCGTGATTCGCAGTTCCCTCCCCTCAGGGAGCAGGCAGGCATCACTTCCCCACCCTGAACGCAGCTCGCGGAACGCCTGCCGGACCGGCACCTCGGCCAGCAGGCAGTCGGGCAGGTCTACCACATCCTCCGGGTCGTCATGCGCTCTGAAACCCGCGACAACTCCTTCAGACGTTCGCCGCAGCGTCACCGCAATGCGGTTGCGATAACCCAGCTCGGGGCCCGCGAATTCCAGCTCCGGAACATCGAGCTCGACTCCGCCGATTCTGCGGAGTGTGTCGGAGACGATTTGCCGTTTTGAAGCGCGCTGTGCCTCGATCGTCATATGCTGGAGGGAGCAGCCACCACATCGATCGTACACCGGGCACGGTGCCTGCCGCCGGCCCGGTCCCGGAGAGAGCAGCTCGACGAGTTCTCCCCGCGCCCACCGCTTCCGCAACAAGATCAGCCGGGCTCGAACGAGATCACCGGGAGCGGTGCGAGGAACGAACACTACCCGTCCATCGGCTTCGCGGCCTACCCCTTCACCTCCCGTAGCAAGGGAGTCGATCCGGAGTTTGACGACGGTACCGGGTCCTTCAGGAGGTACGCTCGCGGATTCCGTCATCGCGGATCGAATGCCCTCTGCCAGGCCGTTCGTCCGTCCGGACTGGAGTTCGGCTGCGACTGAACGGCGAGTCTTCCCTGAGAACTCCCGGTCTGTCGTCGCTCGTCTTCGAGCAACACTGCCGCGACGGTCGCTGCACGAACCTGCCAGTCAGCGGCGCCGTCGTTCAACAGGTCCGGGTGGTCCTCGATGTATCGAATCGACATTCGGCCGTGCTGGAAGTCGGGCTCGTCCATTACGGCCAGGTGGAACGGCTGTGTCGTCCGTATCCCCTCGATCTGGAGTTCTCGCAGAGCACGCCGCATTCGGACGATCGCCTGTTCGCGGGTCGGCGCATGAACGATGAGCTTTGCGAGCAGTGGATCGTAATTCAGCCCGACCTCGATCCCCCTGGCGATCCCCCCGTCCCAGCGCACACCCGGACCTGTGGGCACATACAGGGACTCGACCCTGCCGGTGGACGGGAAGAAGCCCTGGAACGGGTCCTCGCCGCTGATCCGGCATTCGATCGAGCTACCGACCGGCCAAGCCGGATCCGCCTCGATGTCCAGGAATTCACCCGCGGCGATTCGGATCTGCCAGGCAACCAGGTCGACTCCGGTAACCATCTCTGTTACCGGGTGCTCCACCTGAATCCGGGTATTCATTTCGAGGAAGTAGAACTCGCCGTCTTCATACATGAACTCGACGGTACCCGCCCCGACGTATCCGACCGCCCTGGCGGCGGCCACGGCGAGCTCTCCCATCCGGGCTCGCGTCTCCGAATCGATCGCGGGAGATGGTGCTTCCTCGATGAGTTTCTGGTGCCGCCGTTGAATCGAGCATTCCCGCTCGCCCAGGTGGATCGTGCGGCCGGACGAGTCGGCGAGCACCTGAATCTCGATGTGCCGAGGCGCGGTGAGATAACGTTCCATGTAGACCCGAGGATCTCCGAATGCCTGTCTGGCTTCACGGGTCGCCGCTTCGAACGCGCGTTCGAGCTCCGCCTCGGACTCGACGATCCGCATTCCCTTCCCCCCCCCGCCCGCCGCCGCCTTGAGCAGGATCGGATACCCCAGGCGTTCGGCCTCGGCTCGTGCTTGTTCGGACGTGGCGATCGGCCCGGTGCTGCCCGGAACGACCGGGACGGACGCCTCGATCATGCGGGCCCGGGCTTCCGTCTTGTCGCCCATCGCCAGGATGGCTTCCGGGGACGGACCGATGAAGACGAGCCCCGCGTCCTCGACTCGCCTTGCGAACTCCGGGTTCTCTGCCAGAAATCCATACCCGGGATGAATCGCCTCGGCCCCCGTCTGTCGCGCGGCGTCCAGCAGTCGATCGATGTTCAGGTAGCTCTCTGAGGCAGCGGCGGGACCGATCGGAACCGCTTCTTCCGCCGTCAGGACATGCGGGGAAAACTCGTCGGGTTCGGAATACACGGCCACGGCCCGAACGCCGAGCTCCTGGCATGCGCGTACGACACGAAGCGCGATCTCACCTCGGTTTGCGACGAGGACTTTCTCGAACATGCGCTCTCCAGACCTGCGAGTTCAGTCGACCTGACCGGGATGCCTGGCCAGCCAGGCGAATCGGCCCCGCGAATCCAGGGTCTGCTCGCGAAGACTATTCCCGACGAACCGGGACTGCCGGGTGGCCTTCCTGACCGCCCGCCAGATCCTCGCTTTCTGGACGTCGTCGCAAACGATCGCTCCCCCAGGAGCGACGAGATCGAAGGCCCGCTGCATCTTTGTCGCCCGGTCCCGCACCGTCCCGAAGTCGCAAAGCACGAGATCGAAGCTCTCATCCACGGCAGGATTCGCGAGGAACTGCTCCATCGGGACAAAACCGGCTTCCCCTGTGCCGGCCGCTGCGGAGAACTCCCGAGAGCGGTCCAGCCAGTTCGCGCTGTCGTCCACAGAGTAGATCTCGCAGGTCGGGAATTCGGAATCCCGCCAGGTCCGCAGAGTCCAGGAGGAAATTCCTGACCCGAGATCCGCGATCCGGTTCGGGAAGGTCGATGCACACCACCGCACGAGGAATCTGCAGAGCTCGATCGATGCGGCCATCTCGGCGTTCGTACCGGTCGCGAGTATGTACTCGGCGTGTCGCTGTTCGATGTCCGGGATGATGCGGTCCGTCGCCGGATTCGCACTCGACAATGCCGGCATCTGCTCGTGCAGCACGGATGCGTCCCGGTGGCCGCGCCGGGCCTGTGCCAGGACCTTCCATCGATCCGGAAGCCAGTGATAGCCAGGCATGTCGGTTCCAGCTCCCTTCCGACCGCTAAAGCGGAATGTTCCCGTGTTTCCTCGGAGGATTGCGGTCCCGCTTGTTGGCGAGCATCTCGAGACCGGAGATTAAGCGCATCCTGGTCTCGCGCGGATCGATGACATCGTCGAGGAACCCCCGGCGAGCGGCCAGATATGGGTGCGCGAACTTCTCCCGGAACTCATCCTCCAACTCGGCCGCACGCGTTGCAGGGTCGTCCGAGTCGGCAATCTCCTTCCGGTAGAGAATCTCGACCGCGCCCTTCGGGCCCATCACGGCGATCTCGGCCGTCGGCCAGGCAAGATTCAGGTCCCCCCTGATATGCTTCGACGACATGACGTCGTACGCGCCGCCGTATGCCTTCCGGGTAATTACCGTCAGCTTGGGAACTGTCGCCTCGCAGTACGCGAACAGGAGCTTGGCGCCGTGGACGATGATCCCTCCGTGCTCCTGCGCCACCCCGGGAAGAAATCCGGGGACATCCTCGAAGGTCACGAGCGGGATATTGAACGCGTCGCAGAACCGGACGAACCGTGCGCCCTTCCGACTCGCATTGATGTCGAGGACTCCGGCGAGCACGGCCGGCTGATTCGCGATCACGCCCACCGGGCGTCCACCCAGACGGGCGAAGCCCGTAATCAGGTTCGCCGCCCAGCCTGCGTGAACCTCGAGGAAGTCTCCGTCATCCACGATCCGGCCGATCACCTCATGCATGTCATACGGCTGGGTCGGAGCATCGGGAACCACCTCGAGCAGCATCTCGTCCACACGATCGTGCGGATCGCCCGTCTCCCTGACCGGTGGAGGTTCCGAGTTGTTCGCCGGCAGATAGGAGAGAAGCTCGCGGATCGCCTGTAGACACTCGATCTCGGTGTTACGGGAGAAATGAGCCACACCGGAGGTCGTGGCGTGAACCCGCGCTCCTCCCAGATCCTCGAAGCTCACCTCTTCGTGCGTCACCGTCTTCACGACGTTCGGCCCGGTCACGAACATGTGGCTGATTCCCTGGACCATGAACACGAAGTCCGTGATCGCGGGAGAATAGACAGCCCCGCCGGCGCACGGTCCCAGGATGGCACTGATCTGTGGGACCACGCCGGAGGCCATCGTGTTTCTCCAGAACAGCTCAGCGTAGCCGCCGAGCGACGCGACCCCCTCTTGGATCCGCGCACCACCGGAGTCGTTCAGCCCAACCACCGGGGACCCGTTTCGCACGGCCAGGTCGACGACTTTGCAGATCTTCTCGGCATGGGCCTCGGACAGCGAGCCGCCAAACACGGTGAAGTCCTGGCTGAATACGTAAACCGTCCGCCCGTCAACTTTGCCGTACCCCGTTACGACGCCATCTCCGGGGATCCGCTGTTGATCGAGCCCGAAGTCAGCAGACCTGTGTTCGACAAATCGGTCGAGTTCGACGAATGACCCGGGATCGAGAAGCACGTCGAGTCGCTCGCGTGCACCGAGCTTCCCTTTTTCGTGCTGGCGCTTCAGCCGCTCCGGCCCGCCGCCCTCCAGGGTCTTCAGTCTGAACTCGCGCAACCGCTCGAGCTTGTCTCGCGTGTTCATTGTCGCTCCGCCTCGCGCTCGGCCTTCCGCTTCTCTTCTTCTTCTTCCAGCTCCTTCATCAGCTCTTCTTGCGCCCGGGCCTCTTCCGCCCACACGGAGAGGGCGTCCGGGTCGACATCTACGAGCTGCCCATCCAGGAGCATACGCACCACTGCGACCCGCGACGGCAGGCCTGCATCGCTGAACCGAATCGTTCCCGTAGCTCCATCCACACCGCCGCTCGCCCTGATGGAACGCGCGACCGCACCGGGACGACCCAGGGTCTCACGACCCATTCCTTCCAGGACCAATCGCGTTGCATCGTATCCCAGCGCGGGCAACAGGTTTTCCGGCGCCAATCGACGGAATTCCCGTTCATAAGCCTCTACGTAACGGGCCCACTCCGTCCCGTCCGCGGTCCTGTCCATGAACATGGACACCACCCGGTAGTCCGCAAATGCGGGCTCGAGTCGTCGCAGGACTGACGGATCCGACCAGGCCTCTCCACCGCCAATGATCCGACTTCGCAAGCCGAAGTACGAAAGCTGGGGCGCGATCTGAAGCACGGTCGCCGCGTCACCCGCGAGGACCATCACCCCTTCCGGATCCGACTCCAGCACAGCCTGGATCGGCTGTTCAAAGGTGGTCGAATCCGGCTCGTACTCCCGGGCTCCCACGACTGCCGCACCCGACGACATGGCCGCCGCCTCGAAGGCCCGGAAACCGGCTCTCCCACCGTCGTCTGACGGATACAGAGCGCCGAGTCGGTACAGGCCCATTCGCTCGGGGAACCACTCTCCGAGCGCTCCCCCGATTGCCGACTCCCGCCGGCCTCTCTCCCAAAGGGAATACGCGTTTGGACCGGTTCCCGAATCCCGTGTCGCCGTCGGACTGACGATCGTCAGGCCCGCATTGGTCCGGCTGGCGGCTGCATCGGACAGAGACTCGGAGCGAATCGGACCGATCACTGCGGCGACGTGCCGTGATTCCAGGTCGTCCAGTAGCAGGTCGTACCGCTCGGAGTCCGACCCATCATCCAGCACCACGAGATCGATCATCTGTCCGCTGAACGATCCGGAATCGTATTCCGTCATCGCGAGCGAGACCCCGTCGCGCAGGTCCTCTCCGACCTGCGCGAATCTGCCGGTGAGTGAGAGGATGACTCCAATCAGTATCGGCTCAGATGGCGGCTGGATGTCGCCACCCATCACCTGCTCGACGGTACGAAGATCCTCAGGTTCGATGTTCTCATCGAGCCAGCTCCGGGCAACGCGAACAGCATCTTCTTCCATCCCCGCGAGCGCATACGCCCTCGCCAGTTCCGCTCCGAGCACGCCTTCAACCCGCTCCTGCTCCTGAAGCGATGAAACGCTCTGTTCCAGGGCCTCTAATTCCGTCACGGACATGCCCGCCGCTGCTCGCCGCAACTCCCGGATGCCACCGTCGCTAGCCACTGCGCCGGAATTCGCCAGAAGAAGCTCTGCGGCCCGGTCTTCAGCTCCGAGGTCGGAGAGGATTCGGGCGAAGATCACCACATCCGCACCCGACAGCGACTCGCCACCCCAGACGGGTGCCACTGAATCCGCAATCGCCAGGGCCTGCTCCCACCGTCCCGTCGTCACGAACGCCAGGGCCGAATCGGCCAACTCCGACGGACCAACGCCGAGACTCGAGCCGCCAGACTCGCGGTCGATCAACTCGCCGTCCGACGCCGGGGGCGGAACTGCACGGGTCGCCTGGCCACCAGAAGCACAGCCGGCCAGCCAAATGACCGTTCCCAGCAATGCAACTGTCGTCGCCACACGTCTCCATGCGTGGAAGGGTCCGACCAAGTCGGCCGAACCCTTCCACGCAGTTTCTGAATGGTCTGTAATGCTCGAGAAGCTCAGGATTCCTTCTCCTTCTCTTCCGCGTCATCGCCATCGGAGACGTCAGCGGCCTCGGCGGCTTCCTCGACAGCCTCCTCAACCTCTGCTTCGACGTCTTCTTCGGCCTCTTCGACAACATCTTCAGCCTCGGCCTCGGCGGCTTCCTCGACAGCCTCCTCAACCTCTGCTTCGACGTCTTCTTCGGCCTCTTCGGCCTCTTCGACAACATCTTCAGCCTCGGCCTCGGCGGCTTCCTCGACAGCCTCCTCAACCTCTGCGGCGGTCTCGGCGATGTCTTCGACCTCTTCCTGCGCCTCCTCGACCTCCGCCACTTCCTCCGCCTCCTCAGCGGATACCGTGTCGGACTCTCCTGCCTCGTCAGCAACGGGCTCGGTGTCCCCGTCCTCCCCCTCCACCTGGTCTTCCACGGCTTCTTCCACGATTTCGATGACCGGACGCGGAGGCGGCTCCGGGATCGACGTTACTGACAGGACGATTCTGCGATTGATCGGATCCGATTCGATCACCTTCAACTCGAGGGGGTCCCCCTCGTAGAATCGCTCGGCCGGATCTTCGAGTTCCTCCTCGACTCCGAGCTGGCTGATCGGAACGAATCCCTCTATCTCCTTGCCCAGATCGACCACCACACCCTTGTCGAGCAAACGAACGATCGTCCCGCTCCACTCCGAGCCCGGCTCGTATTCCTTCGCGAGCTCGTACCACGGATCGTCTTCGACCTGCTTGAGGCCGAGGGAGATCCGCTTCTGATCCGGGTCGATGTTGAGGACGACGACTTCTACCTCTTCGCCCTTCTTGACCACTTCTGACGGGTGCTGAACTCGCCGGGTCCAGCTCATGTCCGAGATATGAACCAGACCGTCGATGCCGATCTCTACCTCCACGAACGCTCCAAACGAGGTGAGATTGCGAACGACACCCTTGATCTTCGTGCCCGGAGGGAACTTCGCGGGCAAGGCGAGCCAGGGATCTTCCTCGGTCTGCTTCATACCGAGTGAGATCTTCTTCTCCTCTTCGTCCACCCGCAGGACCACGCACTGGATCTCGTCACCGATCGACAGGAGTTGCGACGGGTGTCGCACATTCCGGGTCCAGCTCATTTCCGAGATGTGGACCAGGCCTTCGACTCCCTTCTCGAGCTCGATGAAAGCCCCGTAGTTCGTGATCGACACGACCCTGCCACGCACCCGACTACCGACCGGGTACTTGGCCGCAACGTCCTCCCACGGATACGCCATCAGCTGCTTGAGGCCAAGCGAAATGCGCTCTCGGTCCCAGTCGATGTCGAGGATCTTCACCTCGAGTTCTTCGCCGATGTTCGTGATCTCCGACGGGTGACCGATCCGCCCCCACGACATATCGGTGATATGGAGCAGTCCGTCCATGCCACCCAGATCGATGAACGCACCGAAGTCCGTGATGTTCTTCACCACGCCCTTTCGGACCTGGCCGACTTCCAACTCCGTCTTCAACAACTCGCGCTTGTCCGCGCGCTCAGACTCCAGGATCACCCGCCGTGACACGACGATATTCCTGCGCCTCTTGTTGAGTTTCAGGATCATGAAGTCGTACTCGTTGCCGATCAGATCATCGACGTTGGGTACGCGTCGGAGCGCGATCTGCGATCCGGGGAGGAAGGCGTCAACCCCCATCAGATCGACCGTCACCCCACCCTTGATCTTCCGCTTCAGCACTCCCGGAACCGGACGATCGTTGTCGTACGCATCCTTGATCTTCTCCCATACGCGCAGGAAGTCCGCCTTCTTCTTCGACAGAACCACGACGCCTTCTGCGTCTTCAAGGCTCTCGAGGAACACCTCGACTTCGTCGCCGTCCTGGATCGCGTCAGGATCACGGAACTCATCCAGCGGGACGGAACCCTCCGACTTGAAACCAACGTCGAGAATCACCGCATTGTCGGTCTTGCGAAGCACGGTAGCCTTGACGATTTCCCCCTCCACGATGTCGTGAAGAGTGTCCTCGTACATGGCCAGCAGTTCTTCGTATTCCTCGTCCGAGTACTCCCCGGCATCGAGATCCGCGGGGACATTCCCGGACGAAGACATCTCGAACATCATGTCCGGCGTCGGTCCGATCGGATCGACGACCTCGTAGACATCATCGTCGGTGATGACTTCCACTCCATCGTCCGCGGCCTACGGAGCCGGCTCACCGGCGGACTCGTCGGTCTCGACCGTATCTTCCGTTTCCTGCGCCACGGCCGCCTCTTCCACGTTCATCTGAGGCTCGGCCGTCACATCAACGGTCTCCTCGACCGGAGTTTCGGGAGTCTCGTTTTCGGAGTCGGGGGACTCGGCGGGGGTTCGATCGTTGGTCATGGGGTTCAGGTCACTTTCTCTGCTGCCGCGTCCGCTGCAAATGCCACCGAAAAAACAATCGGCCGGCCTCGGTATATTTCCGAGCCGCCAGCCGTTCCGGTGAGGGACGCACGTTTAGGTTAGAGTTCACGCTCACGGGAACCTGAGAACAGCACGGCAAACTAGACGAAATCGCAAATATCGTCAACCGTTCGGGCGCCGCGCTCTACCGCGAGTCCTACGATCAGATCGACGACCTCGTCCGGTGTGAGCCTGGTCGTATCGATCTCGATCGCGTCGGGGGCTCGTACGAGAGGAGCGTGATCTCGGGCAGAGTCCCTGGCGTCGCGCTCTCTGAGTCTGCTTACTTCCAGTTCGAGCCGCTGTCGGTCCGGTTCGATTCCGTGCTCAGAAGCACGCCGGCGAGCTCGTTCCTCGACGCTGGCAACGAGGAATACCTTCAGGGCTGCACTCGGAAACACGACCGTTCCGATGTCCCGCCCGTCACAGGCCACCCCACCTTCCATTCCAGCGGACCGCAGAACCTCGAGTACGCGCTCGCGCACGTCCAGGCGGGCTGCCACGAGTGACGCTCGAATCGCAGTCTGGGCGGCCGTGAGAGTCTCACCCGGGATCTCCCCATTCGCCCGGATCACGAATCCAGATGGATGACGCTCCATCGCAATACTGATTGCGGCGAGTTCAACAGAGAATCGGTCCGAATCTTCAATCCAGCCGTCCCGCAAACCCAGCCAGGCGATCGTCCGGTACAGAAGACCTGAATTCAAATGACTGTAGCCCAGCCGATCCGCCACTCGTCGCGCCGTGGTGCTCTTTCCGGACGCCGCCGGCCCGTCGATCGCAATGATGATTCCGTTCACGAGTCGCTCCCGGTAGCGATCTGCTCGAGGTCATTCCAGAATCCCGGATACGACACGTTCACACAATCCCTGTCGTCAACCTCGATCGCGCAATCAGGCGATCTGCCGAGAGCGGCGAAGGCCATGGCGATCCGGTGGTCACCTCCCGTCGAAATCATCCCGCACAGAGAGCGATTTGAGCCCTCGATGATCAGTCCGTCCTGCCGTTCTTCACATTCGACTCCGATCGCGCCGAGATTCCTGGCAAGCCCTGCCAGTCGGTCGCTCTCTTTGACTCTCAACTCGCCTGCCCCCGAAATCCGCGAGCCCCCCCGGGCGCGAGCGGCCAGCGCTGCGAGCACCGGGATTTCGTCTATCAGCCCGGGTACCTCGTCAGCTTCGATCTCGAAGGCCGCCAGGGGTCCGGGAACCACATCGATGCTGCCGACCGGCTCCCCGAGCCGCGATTCGACAACTTGCTCCGTAACTGCTGCCCCCATTCGCCGCATGACGTTCAGGAAACCCGTACGAGTTTCGTTGAGGCCCACTCCCTCAATGCGCACCGGCTGTCCGGTAAGCAGGCCAGCGGCGATCAGGAACGAGGCCGATGAGACATCCCCGGGTATCGCCAGATCGAATCCCGGCAGGCTGACCCGGTCGGGTTGACCAACGAGAAGCACTCGGGCGCCGCCATCGTGGAGCCGGCCGAATTCAATCGGTATGCCGAGGCTCCCCAGCATCCGCTCCGTGTGATCGCGCGACACTCCCGGTTCCCGGACCTCGACTTCGACGCCCGCCCCCAGCCCGGCCAGCAGCAGAGCGGACTTGACCTGGGCGCTCGCTACCCGGCCTCGATAGCGCAGGACTCGCAGAGATCCCGACGTGCGTTCCTCCAGGCTGATCGGCAGCCGGTCGCGACGCTCGGTGTACGAGATTCGTCCGCCCATCGATTGGAGTGGATATACGACACGATCCATCGGCCGCTTCCGGAGACTCTCATCACCGGTCAGGCTGGCGGGGACTCCCAGTCCGACGAGCAGACCCATCAGCAACCGGGAGGTCGTCCCACTGTTGCCGCAGTCGATCGGACCCGGGTGGGGCCTCCAGCCAGTCGGCCCGGAGACCTGCACGACACCGACCTCTGAGTCCGAGATCACCGCCCCAATGGCCGCCAGCGCCGAGCGAGTCGAGTTCACATCTGCCGAGCCCGGCAAGTTCTGGATCCGCGATTGGCGGTCCGCGAGGCAGGCCAGGATCAAGGCTCGGTGCGAGATGGATTTGTCACCCGGGAGCTGGAATGCAATCACGATTCGCCGAACTCCGGCGGCCCGGCCAGCGGGATCTCCAGACTCATTCCGTCCTCCGCGGCCTCGACCTGGGGGAACACCGATCGAGCTTCTTTCTCCAGGCGGTGAGCCTGTTCTGAGTGACGGGCGCTGAAATGCGTGATGACCAGGCGGCGAGCATCGGCCTGCAACGCGACCTCTGCTGCCTGTCTGGCCGTGGAATGACGGGTCTCCGCTGCCCTGGTTGATTCCTCATCGAGGAAGGTACACTCGTGTATCAGCAGATCGGCCCCACTGGCCGCCTCCAGCACACTGCGACAAGGGGCCGTGTCACTCGAGTAGACGAGCTTCCGACCGGGTCGTTCCGGTCCGACCAGGTCCTCGGGCTGGATCACCGTGCCGTCGTCCAGCTGTATCGTCTCTCCGCGATGCAGTCGTCCGAACAGTGGTCCTTCGGGTATTCCCAGCTCCCGGGCCCGGACTGCGTCGAATCGGCCAGGTCGGATGTCCTCGATCAATGCCAGGCCGAATGAGCCCGCCGCGTGTTCCGTCGCGAAGGCATGAATCGAATAGCCATCGTATCGAATGGCCGATCCGACCGGTAATTCTCGGACCTGGACCGGAAAGGTGAATCGGTCGCCCCCGACGAATACGGCCGACTCCAGCGTCTCCGACCCGGCCGCGGGCCCCCATACAATGAGCTCCTGTTCACGGCCCTGCAGGCTCAGGGTCCGAAGCAGCCCGGCCAGGCCCAGATAGTGATCGGCATGGAGGTGTGTAATGAAGACCTCGCGCACCGTGAACCCCACGCCGAAGCGCATCATCTGTCGCTGCGTTCCTTCTCCGCAATCGAACAGATACAGGTCCCCCTCCCGCTGAACCGCGAGAGCGGAGACATTTCGCCGAACAGTCGGCCGGGAGGACGCAGTCCCCAGGAACGTGACACGTAACACGGGCGCCAACCTACCGCCCGCCGGGTGGAGGTCAACGGGCTCTTCAACTTTCACGGGCACGCTTCGTGCTCGTTCGGCGCAACCAGAAGGCGGGAAGGACCGGATTGACGCAGGTCCGGGCCCGCCTTCCACGTGGTAGAATTGCAGGACGCGGCGCAATCGGGCGCCACGCGCAGGTAAGGCGGGACGAGAGGATCGATGGACGGCGAGACTCACCGCGACAATCGACGCAGCCGATATGCTCTACTCGCGCGACAGCGCCGCGTGGAGCGTCGGTTCGAGATCGTCGACCGCCGCTGGGTAGAATTCCGGGACGAGCCATCTCCAGCCCGGCTCGCGGTGCTTCGCCGCAGCGTAGCGGCGGCTGAGCGCGAGCTGGCCATGCTGGCCCGGGAACTTCACGGTGGATCGAACCAGCAACGGACGGCGGCGAAAGGCGACGACTCTGCGCCGTCGCCCAGAGACCTTGTTGACGCTGGTCGTGAACTCGATTCGCTCGTCAGCGGATCGCACCAGGCCTGGAATGCCACGCGCAGCGCCCCGGACGCCAACGCCCTGCTTCGAATTGCCGAAATGCTGTCACAGGCCGAGCAGGCTGCCGGAACCCTGCAGCAGGCTCTCACTTCGCTCGGCAAGTCACACGACTCGCATCGGTCGACGCATGACGCCGCCGTGGAGCCGGGATCGCGGCGACACGAAGAAACGCTGGACGGACTGCTGATCAGTCTGCACGACGAGTGGACGAGGCTTCGCCGTCGACCAACGCTGGAAAAGACGATGCACGTGCGCGAGGCGCTGGCAGAGGCACGCCGACAGGCCGAGGCACTCGCAGCGCTCGCCCGATCGGGATCGGCACTCGCCTCACCGGAGGCCCTCCGCTATCTGGGAGGTGCGGCCGAGGCCGTTCGTTTCGCCCCCTACCGGGATCCGGACACGGGGTCATACAACGGTCACGGCTTCGGCGTATCGGCTGCTGCAGAACTCGAACGCTGCCTGAGGTACGATAAGCAGTTCGGGATCATCCTCCTGTCCCTGGCCTCGGGCGAGCCTGCATCAGCCAGGCCCGTGATCGGAGCCATCCAGACTCTGCTGCGGGGAACGGATCTCGTGGGCAGAATTGCCGGCAATGAGCTCGTCATTGCACTCCCGGAGAGCGACGGACGAGTGACCCGGCGAATCGCGGCGCGAATCCTACGGGCGCTCGACGCCGCTGATCACGGCGAGGCAGTGAAACGACTCACATATGCGATCGCGCCCGAAGAGGGATTGATGCTCAGTGAGTTGCTGGACGCAGCACGGACTCGCCTCGAGGCCTGATCCGCGACTGCTACGCATATACCCCTTCACCGCCGCGCATCGCCGGATCTGGTTCTTCCCCCCCCCGGCTCGCCAGCGCCGCCTCCGCCGCCTCATCCACCTCGCGCACGACTTCCGCCTCGATCCGCGCGAGCAGGGCGCGATTGCGCCGGCCGCGCTCCTCGGAACCTGTCTCAGACGCAGCCGCCCCTTCTGCTTCAAGCTCGATCGGGCCGGTCGCGAGAAACTCCTCGAACTGGCCGATCGGATCGCGCCTGCCCCAGTGTTCGAACTGATCAGCCGGGATCAGTTCCCGCGCTTCCCTCACGTCGTGCGTTGCGTGGCCTCCCATGCGGAACGTTTCAGCCGCGAGAAAGACGGGCCCGCCCCCCGTCCTGCAACGAGCCACCGCTAGGGTCGCCGCTGCATACATGTCCAGGACGTTGTTGCCATCTACCTCGAGCAACTCCACTCCATACGCGCGACCCCAGGCAGAGAATCCGTCAGCCCGATGGTGCTGCCCGAGTCGGGTCCCCAGGGCTATCTGGTTGTTCTGAAGCACGAAGATCACAGGCAGACGATTCACGGCAGCAAAATTCAGCGCCTCGTGGACCTCGCCGCTCTTCGTCGAGCCATCACCGATCCATGTCAGGGCTACACCGTCTTCTCCAGCCATCCGGAAGGCCAGCGCGTAACCATTCATCACCCCGCACAGACCACCCACCACGCTGACGGGAGCGACGACTCCGCATTCACGGTCTCCAAAGTGCAGGTCCCGGCCGCGCGCCGGCCCATCCAGCGCACCGAGATAACCCTGGAACATCGAGCGCAGCGGCATCCCCATCTCGTGGCAGGCGCCAGCGTTTCGGATCATCGGGCCGCACACGTCCGTGCGTTTCCCCTCACCCCGCCGCAGTGCGTGCACTGCTCCGATCGTCACGGCCTCCTCGCCGGTTCCGAGCCATGCTTTCGAAATCACTCCCTGCTTCACCCAGCGCTGCAGCATGATGTCGTGCAGGCGGAACCGCAGCATGCCCCGATACAGAGACACCAACTCGGCGCTTCCGAGATCCTCGACGACTCTCCGTCTGGCAGAATTCGACTCGATTCTTTCGCGGAAGGCCCGAACCAGGCCTGGATCTGCCATCCAGTCCTGGTACTCCGGTGGATCGAATGCTGCGTATCTTCGCATCGAGTCTCCTTCGACGGTTCGGCTTCGCCTGCTCCGATGCCAGGCCCGACTCCCCGCAAGGCTCAGTGGCGCGTAATATCTACGGGACTCTCGACGCAGCTGCCAGCTTGAAGAGCTGGCTCGAAGGTGAGGTCCCGTTCCGCACGCCAGTCCGCGGGACGGTTCTCGAACAGGGGAACAGGATTCGGCGTGAGCGAACCCTCGAGTACAGGTCTGAGGCTGCCCCCTGGAGCGATCCGTTTCGGGCTCATGGCCTTCGCGCTGGCGAGTCTCGTCGGCTTCGTCGCCCTGTTTCTAGTCACGCACGACTTGAAGGGCAGCCTCGAGGGATTTCGCCAGTTCCGGCCGATCTGGATCCTCCCGGCCCTCGGGCTCGCGGCGATGGACTGGTTCGGGGGTGGGCTGCGGCTGTGGATTCTCACGCGTCCGCTGGGCACGCGAATCCGCTATCGGAACTGCGTGCAGACGTCAGCAGCAACTGCAGCCCTCGCATATTTGACCCCGTCCGGAACCGGAGGCGGTCCGGCCCAGTTGTACGGACTTGTCCGCCACGGATCCAGTCTCGGCCGAGCCGTGGCTGTGAACTTCGCCAGCATGACTGTCAATCTTCTCTTCCTCTCTCTCGCCGGTTTCGGTGCCTGGTTCTTCGGAGCCGCCGGGTCGATCGAAGGGATCACCCTTCCAGTGGCAAACATCGATGCGGCGACCCTGTTCAAATGGTGCGCTGTCGGATTCGGCACGATCGCTTCCATCGTGTTGCTGTTTGCTCTGAGCCCCAGGCTGCCGCGAATGATCGCCGTGCGGCTCTTCGGGACCGGACCGCGCGTACGCGGCGCCTTGCGGTTTCTCCAGGAATTGCATGGCGCGATCCAGATCTATGGCGCCAGGGGAAAAGGAGCACTCGTACTGGCCACGCTCGTCAACATCCTCCCGTTCGGGGCTCGATTCGTCATGGGCTGGGCGATCCTGCGCGGATTTGGAATTGACGCCGGGTTCTGGAACGTCGTCACGTTGCACGTGATGCTGCACTTCCTGCTCTATTTCATGCCGACCCCCGGCGGATCGGGTGTGGCAGAGGTACTCGCCCCCGCTGTCATGAGCAGCCTGATGCCGGCGAGCCTTCTGGTTGCGTACACCGCTGTCTGGCGGTTTTTCCTTGCCTACGTCACGATCCTGGTGGGCGGAGCGATCCTCTTTCGCTGGCTGGATGCCGACGGGCAGCGCTTGCTTGCGGCCGAGGCCGAGGCCGAGCCACCGGATGCCGTGTCTGCAGGCACGTTCGACGGGGAGGAATCGAGATGAAACAATGTCGCGAATGCGAAGCCGTCATCCCGGATGATGCGAAGCTCTGCCCACACTGCCGCGTGTCGCAGCGCCGCGGAGACTGGCTGCCGCAGGCGATGCTAGTGGGAATGAGCATGGCAGCAGCCATCGCCGTCCTGCTGGAAGGCTGCCCTGGCAGTCCGATCGGTTGACGCCGCACCGGCCGAACGCCAGGAACCGGGCTCCACCGGGTCGGATTCGAACGACAAAGCTGGCGCGGACTGCTGATCGGTCGCATCCTTTGTCATCAGGGCTGATCAGATTCTCTTCATACGCTCAGTATTCGGGGTTAGCGAATGCGGATTCGGTGTCAATCGATCGTTCTTCTCCTCGCCACTGTTGGCGTCATGGCCTGCGCCGGGAGCGCCTACCTGCCGGGCACTTCCGGCAGCCCCAATTCAGATATCAGCGGTCAGGATACCCGCACACAGTGGCTGATCGAGCATCCGGATGTAGATGAGGAGATCGGGGCGGCCATCGAACAGGGCGTATTTGTCGCCGGTATGACAGTCGAACAACGAGACGTCGTCACGAATTCCGATCGACGCGGTACGACGGGTGACGGGTTCTGGCGTTCACGCGACGAAGGTCTGGATGTCCGATACCGGTGGTTCGTGGGTGGAACCATGCTGCCGTTCGAGGATGGGCTCGGCCGAAAGGTGTGCGAGCTCGTCTATGTGCAGGGACAACTACGGGAAGTCCGATACTGCGGCCTGGCGACCGACTCACCAGAGTAGGCGCCGGACACAGGCGTAGACAAACTTTTTCCCGACTGAGCAGCGATTGTCACCTTCGACCTCACTCGCATGTCTGACCGGGGTAGCACTGTGGTATCTTTCCAACACATGTTGTCGGAAGGCACGGTCCATCTGGTTGCCCGAAACCCAATCTTGCCGTCCCTCTGGCTTCCATGCCGGTCGAGACCGTATTGACGCAGTTTGCAATAACTCGGCCGGAATAGAGGAACATGCGCCGGTTACCCGAATGTAGTGCAGATTCATTAGTACATGTAGTTTCAGTATTTACAATAGTGTTACCGGCTCAAGATTCCCGGAACGAGGCTTGCTACAAGCTGGAGGGCGCGCCTGTATGGCGCTGGCCAGGCGCCGGGAACGCCGGCTCGGCACGATTCCTTCATGGGAATTCCGAGGACCGAGAACCCGGTTTCCCTTTCGAGAGGGTCGAGGGGGTAGCCAATACTCGATGGGAGTGACCGCACGAAGGCGGCACGTTCCCGCGCGGGGCCGGTGGAATTGCGGCCCAAACAATCCCTCAATGGCTTCGGCCGGGAGGACAGGATGCTCGAGCTGTTTCAGGCGCTCTGGACCGATGAGTCCGGGCAGGATCTCGCTGAATACGCGCTGCTTATCGCGCTGATCGCGCTTGCCGTGATCGTCGCTGTTGCGCTGCTTGGCACGCGGATCAGCAACGTGTTCAACACTATCGGATCGACTCTGGAAGCCCAGGTTCCGGGCACTTCCTGATCCGTTCCGACGACAGTACGCGTACTGGGCGGAACGGGGGCGGCAACTGCCGTCCTCGTTCCTCGCCCGCCACGCGACAGATCTGATCGGTAGCGCCTGCTCGTCAAAGTGAACTGGACGAGGGCGTAGAAAACTGACGGTGAGCCACAGAAACCGGGGGATAACTGTGGAACTGAGCGCAGTCGGGTTAGTCACGTTGGTGAGTGCCGCTGCGGCGATGGATGTCGCCTGGCGTCGCATCCCCAATGTGTTGACCATGACAGGGTTCTGCGTCGCGCTGGGTTTGCGTGCACTCGAGGGCGGTCCAGCCGTTCTCGACGGGCTCGCCGGCGCAGGCATGGGACTCGCGCTTTCCTTCCCCCTGTTCGCCCTGGGTGGCATGGGCGGCGGCGACGTGAAATTGATCACGGCCGTCGGAGCCTTCCTCGGGCCGCTTCAACTGACATACGCGCTTCTCGCGACGGCGTTGATTGGAGGCCTTCTGGCCCTGATCGTGGCCGCTCGCCGTGGAGCGCTCGGTCGTGTCGTCCGGAGTTCGGGCGGCGTGGCGGCGACGCTCCTGGCGGGCCTCGCCATGCGTGCAGACCTCAAGTCGCTTCCAACGCTGGAGACGGAGGGCGCAATACGGATCCCTTACGGGGTGCCGATTGCGCTGGGTGCCGTCTTCGGCCTGGTAGCGTGAACACAATGCTCGCCCTGACAGGGCGGGACCCCGGAAAGGCAGGTTGAACGGGCAATGCGAAGCAGAAGACTGATCATCGTGCTTTTGCTGGCGCTCGCCTCGGGGCTGGCAGCCGGCTGGCTGGCGCTGAACTATCTGCGCCAGCCGAACAGCCCCATCAGTACGAGCGCTCCAGACGCTGTCGAGGTCGTTGTGGCCTCGAGAGACCTGCCAGTCGGGCATGTCCTGGATGTCGCCGACATCAAGGTGGCCCAGTGGC
>Ga0316193_10000989_pt1 | contig 18633 bp, 13 predicted proteins | sample MerIslsedime2_MG_FD_207735 | JGI IMG/M metagenome (GOLD analysis project Ga0316193, IMG submission 207735) | Coastal sediment microbial communities from Maine, United States - Merrow Island sediment 2 | ecosystem: Environmental > Aquatic > Marine > Coastal > Sediment | place: USA: Maine... | reverse complement strand
GAAGAAGTTGACTATCAATTTGATCTGAAGAGCAGGGAGTGAAGGGAAAAATATTTGTAATCAGAAGGATAAAATCCCCGCTGGTATCTAACAACTGTCGGCAAAAGTCGCAGCACTCGAGTTATCATGGCAAGTAACTGATTGAGTAACGTGTGGAATAAAAGCCGGGGAGCGGTCCTGGCCGAACCTTTTCCTTGGACGGTGACTCAAGGGGTTATCCTGGTATTAGTCATTGTTAACAGTCGGTTATAAATCGTTGAAATGGATTTACCCACATAAACTACCCAGTTAGAACCATAGTGGGTGCGATTACAACTCTCATCGATATTCGCATCGGTCGTTTTTCGAAGGAATCTATTGCCGGCTCAATAATATCATTTGAGTGAAATTGGAATGGAAGACGCATACTGCAACGCAAGCCATCTCGCGTGAAGAGATATTCCAAACACGAGAAGATCCATTATGCATCATGGGCAATATATTTAATGGTCAGGATAATAAATCAGCCGCAGTATTAACCTTCATGCGACCTTACTTCATCGGTTATCCCCTGCACAAGCTGTAACTCTTAGGTGTAGGCAGTAATTTCACATCACTTAACAATCTTCAACATTGGCTGTGTAGGCAAGTACAAGTTCCATTTATTGCACCACACGGCTGGAACTGAGATTTTTATGAAAATACCAGGTTTTTCAGATATGCCCTAGGTGACGGATTGAAGGACCTGCGACACAGCACCCAGTAGTGCAGGATCTCGGAAGTACGACGAATACTGCTCAATGAACCTTCTCAGCAGAACATACTGCCGTCGGCCCACCTCCCAGTATTCGGGATTGGCACTGAGTTGCGCATCTTGCGCAAGAGTTCTCTGCGCCATTTGCATTGCTGATTCCTTGTCTTGGGTATCCGCTAGGGCCAATGCCTGGTACCAGTGAAGCCATGAGAGTTCTATAGGCTCATCTCCTTGCATCTCCTTGATTTCTAGCACAGCCTGTTGATGACCTTCCTGGTCGGGGCGCATTCTGTCATTGTCGCGCATTCTCAGAAGTAGCATGCATAAGAGATGTGCTTGCGCTAGTCTTCCTGGTCTTCGAAGTCCGCCCAAGACCCTCGCGCGTCGCAAATGTTCAAGCGCTTCCTCGCCGGATCTCACTGCATTGTTTAAGTCATGGGTGCTTTCTGTCAGCCGGTATCGCCAGCGTTGCAGGCCGGAAATTCGCCATAGCGTCTCACCGTGCGCCCTCAGGGCCTCGGCGTCCGTCTGCAACTTCTCGTCGGGAAACTCTGTCTTGACAGCACCCAATGCTTCTTCCGCATAGCCCATGGCAACATCAACACCGTCAACAGTCAGATTAGCTTCGGAATAAGATGTGGCGAAGCGTAAGTTGTCCCGCCATCCGGCCATGCCAGCCGCTCGAATCCTCTCGAATACGCGGTTGGCAAGATTATATTGCTCCTGATCAGACAGGTGTGCAGCAATCTTGGCCGCACTTTCAGGGAGATCCCGGCTGTGAAGGCAAAGCGCACCAAGTGCACGGGTGCCAAACACAGTACTCTGATGCTCTTCGTAAAGCACGTTAGCATCCAGGTCGGAGCCGAGCCAGCGTTCCGCGACCATTTGTTCGTATGCTGCAAGTTCATCAGATTCGGCAGCACCCAAGATGACGTGCCGGTGGTGCTGCCGCTTATCAGATGAGCGTGTGACGGATCCAGGAAGAAGTGCATGCACCGGGCTATCCGGTTTGCCTCGACGTGCCTCTTGTAGGGCGGCTGCGACGATGGGCGTGATTCGCTCTACCTCTTCCCAGTCGAGACTGACGCCATCATATTTGTAAAAGACGACTCTCGACAGACCTACATCGAAAGGGAGATCTGCGTTCTCCCTGCAGATCAATACCGTGCCCGAATCTGCCATAACATGGCGTATACCCAGTTCATAAAAAACGTTAGGATTCTCCAAAGAGATATCGGCTAGAACAACAGGTCGATCGCGCAGGTCACGGAACATGTCGGTATGAACTAGGCTCGAGCCGACCCCTTCATCCGCGCGGTGCGGTTCCATGCCTGCTTCCTTAATTGCCCTTCGAATTATCACACGATAGATCTTATCAAAGTCATAAGAGTGACCAGATCCATCCGGCTGTGGTTTAACTCCGAACGGCATTATTACAAAACAAATATTGTTTTCGTCGACCATCGCGTGTTTCCAGGTGTTAATGATGTTACACGGGCATTGTAGAAGGATTTTGGACTGAAAGTCGAATGGTTATGGCCGTATGGTGCATAAAATCGAACGAGCTCTATGCTATTGCTATCAAACAATATTACGAAACTGTGTTCGTGCAATGACCAGCTTCCTCCAACCCTTCCACCTCCTTGTACTCGCCTTGGCCGGCTGGCTTAGTCGGCCACAAACAGTCGGTCATCGACTATCTTATAGAAGACAACCATGTACTCAAGGAGCAACTGGAAGGGCAGCGGCTTCGAATCACCGATCAACAGCGGATAAGACTGGCCGTGAAGGCTAAGATGCTGGGTCGCCGGGCACTGGATGAACTGGAGACGCTGGTGACACCCGATACGCTGCTGATCCGATTCATTGCCGCGGACGGCTTGGCGGTATGCTCAATTTCTACTATCGTGAAGCGGCTTGAAAGTGCTCGTTCAATTTCTTGCACCCAACTGGGTCAGAGCGATGGTATGGTGTACCGACGACTTAACGCAGTACAACCTGCCCTTGGGAAGATCAATCCGTGGTGGCTGCGGTTTGGTAAGCATTGTGACAACCGAAAACGTGTTATTGAGAGTGTTTGATTGGAGGGTGCAATAAGGGTCATCGATTCAGAATGTTATTGTCCGGATGCTGAACCGAAAGATTCGGTGGACCAGCACACCGTACCCCTGAGTCAGTACGTCTGTCAATTCAGAAACGTTGCAAACCACGTTCAGCGATGTAGACTAAAGGTTGAGTTCGTGGCATGCCGAGTGGGGGCGTTCGCGGTAATGACCGAGCAACAGTCGGGGATGTATGGCTGATATTTTCGTTAGCTACTCACAGGCAGATAAGGAACGGGTCCTCCCGATCGTTGAAGCGCTTAAGGAGATTGGTTGGAGTGTCTGGTGGGACGCGGAAGGCGCCGCCGGAGCGGTTCTCGATGAGATGGTTGACCGCGAGATAAAAGCTTCGAAGTGCGTCGTCGTCGTATGGTCAAAAACCTCAGTACTCTCGGATTGGGTATTGGGTGAAGCAGACGAGGCCCGCGAACGCCGCCATCTTGTCCCGGTTGTGATTGATGACGTACAGCCGCCTCGACGCTTTCGTCAATTTAACACGGTCCGACTGGAGTCATGGGATGGTGATCAGGGGACAAGCGACTTCCATAAACTCGTGGCGGGCGTGCAGGCCCATGTCGCGGTACATCCAAGTGAAGTCACCCAGACAGTGGAAGAGCGTCAGCAACCGGATGTGAAAGCTGGGTCTCCAGAGAGAATAGGTGACCGAAAGGGTCCGTCGTTCAAAAAGCGTATTTGGTTGGTTAGCGGCGGTGTGACCATCTTTTTGTTGACAGTTGCCTTCTTCTTCGTTTGGCAACCGAGTGGTCCGGGGTCCGAACAGAGACCAGACCATTATGCTACTGACAAACCAGGTAGCACCGGTGCCACCATCAGGGGGCGCATAGTCTTCGATGGTGAACCAATCACGCGCTATTCCACCGCGCCGGCCAATATTACACTCTATAATTCCGAGACGCGCGAAAATCTACGAGTCTCGGTCGACTACGATTCGAATACGTCAACCTACGGGATACGCAGCGTTCCACCGGGCAAATACAACGTCAGCGTGCGCATCGAATCTGGTCACCCTTTCGATCAGGAGTCCGGCGGTGATTTTTACAGCCGCCTCAGTGCTTACAACGATCCCATCGAGATCCCGCCGAACTCGACGTCAATCACACGCGACCTGAAGGTTCTTGCCGTCGTTCACGTGCGCGACCCCGAAGACAACCAAGACAGCACCAGGTCGACGAACGACCCACCGAAGACCTTTCACATTCCCAGTCTGACGGTCCGGTTTCGCTGGGACGAAGTCCCGAAGGCGAGCCGCTACGAGCTGCACTTTATCACGGAGGACGCGAACGGCCGGCGCATCGACTACAAGACACAGAACGTGACCGGTACAACGTATTCGCACCGCGTTCCGGATAAACCGGACTATCAGCACAGTTTTAGAATCAGCGCGTACGCGGCTTCTGGGAATATGGTAGGGAACTACGTGTATTACTACACAAACGGAAGTGGAGGCTGGCTCGAATACCGGGTGAGGGCCCGGTGACTACCGAGAGAGGGATTGTACTTCATAGAGTGTTGATTTGCGTGTTCGTATGACTCAGATTTGTATTTTTGCGTGAACCACCTCAGGCCATGCATTTCTTCAAAGTTCAAACAAATAGAAGTTCTCTGTCGGATCAAGCATTGATGCAAAAGTGGTTCAATATCGAGTTCAATTCAACAGTCGTGATGAAATGAAGCGAGGGTTAAGGAATGACAGAGCACAATCGCAGTGCAGATATTATTATCTCTTTTGCCCAGGAAGATCTTGAACCAGTCAACGCCATCGCGGAAGCGCTTCGCAAGCAAGGCTGGCTGGTCTGGTGTGATTTCCCTACCCTAAGCCCGTCTCTGTTGTCTGGCCATGAAGTCCATGAAGCCCGGTTTGAGTTCGACAACGCAAAGTGGATTGTCTTTGTGTGGTCAAGGTCGTCCGTCGAGTTACTCCGGCCGTTTTCAAATATTAACTCCAATTTAGGATACAAATCGTTTTCAGATATAGAACACAAATGGATGGTTTCAGTAACTTTGGATGAGGAGCTCCGCGTCCCTGAACCGTTCAACCGACTGCGGCAACATAATCTCTCTCAATGGAATGGCGACATTTCAGCGCCTAATTTTCAGAAATTCCTATTTGACTTCGCCGTCGTATCGGGCGCTTTAGAAGAAACGCCGGTTGAAACACGACATCATGACGGAGTAGGGAGCCAGGGTTCGTTAGATCAACCAGATGAGCTACCCGATTCTCTAAAACAGGCCATACGAGAACGCACGGGGACTTCTCGGTCTAATAGAAAGCTGCCAATGGGCAGAAAAAACTCTTCCCTTGCCGGAACATCTCATGACGTTAAGTCTCCGGGGCCGATGAGTAGTAGCCCTATTGGTGACAAAACAGTTTTCTACAGACGCAGAGTCGAACCGCCTGAAATTCCCGATTCATACTCTTATGCTCCAGAATCAGGCCCTTCACTCTCGCTGCGTCTGTTCCGATATGCACTCATCGCTGGTGGGCTCGCTATAGCGGGTTGGTTGGGCTATAAGTTTCTTCCATTGCTTTTCGGCGTGACATTTACCGCCAAGAATCGCGGTGATGATGATCCATCTGGTGATGCTCAGCCGGTGGACTGCAGTGTCTTTGCTCCACCGAAGATGGTAGTAGGTGGTGAGATACTGTTACAAATATATCTTCACCCGCCAGAGCTGAAAGATGACGCCGAGGCCGGCGCGAAGCAGTTTGATTCAGATGCCGCATGGCGAGGCTTTGCCTCCCTTACGCTTAGTCTTGCCGAGGGAACGCTGGTGGCTGTGCAGCTCGATATTGATGGTATGACTGTCGGCGACGGAGGGGTAGGTCAGATCCGCTGGAACAATCGCGTAACAGGTACATCTTTTTGGGTAAGTGCTCCCGAAGGAACAAAGTCAGGTAAATATCGCGGTACGGCTCGCCTGATGGTGAACGGTGTGCCGGCAGGAAAGATCAACTTCATCGTCGAAGTTGTAGCCTCAGTTGAAGCCGAAGTGCCAGCAGAACCCCTGGGTGATCTGTCGCACCGCTATAAAAAGGCGTTCATCTCCTATGCCTCGCCGGACAGAGGTGAGGTGCTGAAGCGAGTTCAGACGCTGGGTGCACTGAAGATCGACTACTTCCAGGATGTGCTGGATCTGGACCCAGGTGACCGGTGGGAACAGGAGCTCTACAAGGAGATTGATAAGTGTGATCTTTTCCTGCTGTTCTGGTCTTCAGCTTCCAAAGGATCTAAGTGGGTTCGCAAGGAAGCCACGTATGCACTGCAGCGCCAGAGTGATAGTGAGGATGATGAGCCGGACATCATTCCAATGCTGATCGAGGGGCCTCCACCGCCAAAGCCCTGGCCAGAGTTCAATAGCAGGCATTTCAACGATAAGCTGCTTTATGTGATGCGGTATTCTGAGGATAGTTAAGAAGGCTTCCGGGCTGCCCTTCCCGAAAACATGTACTGCCTGATATTCTTGACCATTTTACGGGGTGACGTCAATGTAGAATTCTCTGTCTTTGGTGCTGCCGAATGGAATCCAGGACATCACTTAACAACTTTCAACTTCGGTACCACAGGCGTATCCAGCAAACCAATAGTCTGCTTGAACCGTTCATTCTTCACGAATGCAGCATAGGCCTTCTCAGTTGTCTTAACCGAGGCATGGCCAAGCAGATGCTGCATGTCCGTAATTGCAGCCCCCCGACTCAATTGCCGAGTAGCAAATGTCTTCCTCATATTGTGGGAAGAACCATCTGTAATGCCAGCCTCTGGCAAGATGAATCCGCGGTGGCTGCGGATAGGCGAGCATCGTGACCTCCGAAAACGAGTTATTTAGTGTTTTCGCTTGAAGGGTACAATAAGAGCTATCGAATCAGAATGTTATTGTCGGGACGCTAAACCGAAAGAATCGGTGGACCAGGACACCACCGACTCAGTAACTGATTGAAAACCTGTTACGATTCGAGCGTGCAGAAGATTGTGTTGCAACTGTCTGCATGATTGTGTCTGTTGATGAAGTCAGAAATAAGGCTATTGCCAGATATATTACTGCTAGAGGTGCATTGCCTGCCTGGTTTGCGGTGCTTTATTGCTAAATCAGCTGCATTACATAATACACACTGAGTATCAGTACTAAACATGCCACGGCAACGTACCAGGCACCTGTGAGTTTTGCAAACCGAATCGGTGCAATATTCAATGTGGCGCCGAGCACAACGGTACCGTAGACGATCCAGTGGAAGTGATCCGCGCTGATGATCCCGTGAAGCAGGAAAATGAGAGGCATGAGTATGATATTCACGCCTATGGGTACGCCTGAATACGTACCATCCTCCTTGAGTCCGTAGATATTGAAGTAGGCGAGCCGGATAGCACCGGCGCACACAAGATAGAGTGCACCCACAAGAAATACAGGGTGATCCGATCCTACGGACAGGAGAATAAATGCCGGTGCTACCCCCGCGCTGACCAGGTCAGCCAGCGAGTCCAGTTGGGCACCGAAGGCCATGAATTCGTTACCGCGGTCCTGAATGAGTTTTGCGACCGGGCCGTCGAACCAGTCAAAAAAGGCTGCCCACAAGAGTGCGATCATCGCGGCAGGGTATAACTGGAAACTGGCGAAATAAATGGCTAGCATTCCGCAGCACAGACCGGCAAGTGTCATTAAATTTGGCAAGTCCCGCGTAAATCCCAGCATATGCCTGCCATGCGTGCCCTCCTGCTCTCTTTCGCTAGTCATTGATCAACCTTGGAATCATGATTGTTTGTCAGCCATAACTGGACTGCTCTCTCGGTGTTGTCCTTATAGAAACAGGCTGGTATCACAGTATTCCCTGAACAGCGCGTGCCAGGTTTGTGTGACTCGTCGCAGAAAGCCCTGCGGCCTGATTCTGTGGACCAGTGTATACATCGGTATCCGGTTGAGCGCCAGATCAAACAAGGCGAGCTGGAAACCGTAGAACCACTCATCCGCCATTATGTTGCAACCTGATGCACGTTCCAGCATGTGCCGATGGTGTTCGATGTAATGCCTGGACTCCTGGTTATCATGATCGGGTGGCAATGCGAAGCATAGGAATTCAGCCAGATCGCGCTGTGGCATTCCCAGTGCTGCGAGCTCCCAGTCATATACACACAGAACTGAATGCCCCTCTCGACCGGCAATGGCAACATTTCTCGGGTTGAAATCATTATGTATCAGGGTTCTTTGCAGGGACTCACCTGCCTGCCACCATGTGTGAATTGAATCGATAAGCATGTTGCTTATGCCATCAAAAGATTCACCTGTTGCTTCTGATATAAAGCTGTTTGCATGCCGTGCTACGGCATACCATAATGGCTTGGCTTCCTGCATGTCATTTGCAGACAGGGCATTGCACATGGTCTCCAGCTTCAACAGCTCAGGCTCGCGACCCAGCCAGATGCTGTGCAGACTGGCCAGGCCATCGATGCAGGCCATGATGTTGTCCTGTGACCAGCGGTTTACACTCGAGTGACTGTCCATGAAGATCGGCCGTTCAATGGCCTCCAGAGCGATGATCCATTGCTGGTCCTCGTCGCTGTCGATCAAAAGGCAAGGGCGGGGGACATGGCTCGTGAAGCGGGGATCACTCTGTCGATAAACTGCTAGCTCTCGCTTGTGGCAACCTGCCAGTCCGGTTTGTCGCCTGAACGTGAGAAAGAGCTCTCCAATGCCTTTTATGGATAATTCACCGACAGTGGCAGCGACATCCAGCACTGCCTTGTCGTCCGGCTTGATTTTGATAAAGACCTCGTGATGCTGCGAAGTCCCGTCCTTGAGCCGGTAATGGAACAAGCCGGATGGTTTTCCGAATTTCCATGAGGCAAGGTCAGTTATGATGCTGCTGTCAGCTGGTGTATTCAGTCGTTCGGATCCGGAAAGCCGGATTGCAGGGTTGCAGAACAGACCCTGTGCCACTGACGCAAAGAAATCTGCATTCAGTACCGTCGAGAGATCCCGGTCGGAACTGTCATGGGTTCTGTCCGGCCTGGGGAGGAATCGCCTGTGTGTGAATCCCTCGAAGTAGCGTTCTAGCAAGGCGGAATCGAGTGGCGTATAGGCCAGTTCCGAGCTGGCAAGCGCAGCATTCGTGTCCAATGCAATGACCTTGCTTCGCCTGTGTTCCTCATAAAGCTGCGGAAGTGCAAGATTATCCGCTTCCGGAATCCTGCGCATAAGAAACGGCCGAAGCGGGTAAAGCGGATGCTCGACTGAAGTGCATGCGTAGCGCAGGCGCTTGATCCACTGTGAGTAGGAGAGCAACTCTACAGGGTATCCGTAGATATTCATCCATAACACAAGCTCGCGCCAGCGACGGGGTTGCGGATGAACCAGATGGGTTATTTTTTGCTGATTGTGGCATGGTTGTGAGAGTCTGTAGATTGCATCAGCGACCTCGTTAACAGGGCAGGCATCGACCGGCCAGTCAAGATCCGGGGCGCAACCCATGGCGATACAGCCCTTGATAATGCGCGAGACAAGATCATCGTGGTTTGACAGGCCGGTGATACTGTTGCCCAGGATCAGGGCGGGCCTGTGAATGCTCACGGGGAGGCCACGTTCATCTGCCTGTTCGCAGAGTGCCTCGGCCACAACCTTGCTCTGCGCATAACCGAGGTGAATATCGTCAAGGAGGGGCAGAACCGGCGTATCTTCGGCAACCGCGTCTGGGCCATGGTAGGCATAGCAAACACTGATTGAAGAAACGAATGCGAAATGCTTTTTCTTTCCGAGACAGGCCAGGCGCAGCAGATCGGCAACCGGCATGACATTGGTATCACGCAAGCTGGAGTAATCCAGTGCCCAGTTGACATCGGCAGCGCAATGGTAGATGGCATCAATCGAGTGAGCCAGATGGTCATAGGTCGTTGACGGGAGGCCAAGCTTTGGCTTGCAAAGATCTCCGGCGAGCGTGGTGACGCGATCTTCGAGGTCACGGGACTCAAGGCCATAATCAGACAAGGCTGCCACCAAACGCTTCTGTGGCTCCTTGTCCCCTGATGTCCGCGCCAGGCAATAGAGATGCGCCGCTGTCTTCCTGAGCAGGACATCCAGCAGATGGATGCCGAGAAAACCGGTGGCACCTGTCAGAAGAATTGCAGCCGGTTTGACAGCCGCTTCACCTGCTGGCGGCTGGATATCCGCCGGCAGAATACAGTCCTGCAGCATGAGCGAATGCAGGTCGAGATGCTTCTCTGGTCTTGTTGCGCCATTTCCAGGATGGAGAGTCTGTGCCCTGATATAACCGGCAAGCTGGGCAATAGTGGGGTGTTCAATCAATGCATCATCGGGGATTTCCAGGCCTGTTGTATCGGAAATCGCCGTCAGGATCGAGACCGTATCAACAGAATCCAGGCCGTAGCACGAGAGATGAGTGTCGGTGTCCAGCTCTGTCCCGGGTAGACCGAGCAAGCCCGCAACCATGTCTGCAAGCCATGTTTCGATCTGCCTCTGTGAGTCGGGACTCTGAAGCTTCGGATTCTGCATTGTGGTCAGTCCTGACTGGCGGCCTTTACGATTGATTTTGCGCGCTCTGTTGTATCCCAGCGAAACAGGACGTCTATGCTCTCTGCGAGGAAACGTTCCCGACACAGGAATCGCTGAATCTTGCCGCTGCTGGTCCTGGCTATCTGACCGGGGGGCAGCAGAAGTGCCGTTGTGACGCGTGCCTCATGCTCTCTCGATACGGTTTCCACAATGGCATGTGCAATTTCTTTGTATTGCGTTGTGCCCTGGGTTGATGAGTCTCCCGCATCCATTTCCGCCTTTTTTACCCGGCGCTGATCCAGCTCTGCAAGGACCACAAGGTGTTCGGCATTGCCGTCATGGATGGAGAAAGCGGATACACCATGCTGGCGTATCAGGGGATGGGCGCGTGCCGCACTGTATTCGATGTCCTGGGGAAACAGCTTGCGGCCTCTCAGGATAATCAGATCCTTGATGCGGCCTGTGATGTATACCCCCCCATCGATCAAATAGCCTAGATCGCCGCTACGCAGAAAAGGACCATCTCCGCTGTCAGCGAGATACGCATTGAAGACCCTGTCTGTCTCTTCCGGATCATTCCAGTAACCCTGTGCGACACTGGGGCCTGTGAGCCATATCTCGCCTTCAATCCCGTCAGCGCATTCGATCCGGGTTTCCGGGTCGACTGCCAGTATTCGCGAACTCCCGTCTGCCTTTCCGCACTCGATAGTGCTCGCCCCTAAATGACCAGGTGTCTGCTGGAACGGGCTGGTTTCATGGTGTGTGCCGGCTGCAAGGGCGGTCGATTCGGCCAGGCCATATACCGGACAGAATGCATCGATATTGAAGCCGCACGGACTGAACACATTGCTGAATTTTTGCATTGTTTCCATATGCACCGGTTCAGAGCCGTTATATGCCACTCGCCAGCTGCTCAGGTCCAGGCCTGCACGTTGTTCATCGCTGATGGTCTGCGTACAGTATTCATAGGAAAAATTGGGCCCGCCACTATTGGTTGCATGGTATGTAGAGATCGCGTTCAGCCACCGGACTGGTCGTTGTATGAATGCCAATGCAGACATCAGGTACAGGGGATAGGCACCGTAGAGAGGCGATAGAATGCCCTCCAGCAGTCCCATGTCATGGAAGGAGGGTAGCCATGTAACACTGATGCTATTCGTGTCGTTTGCTTCCCGGTCATGGATGAATGCCAGGTTATGCAGAATATTTCCATGACTTACCATGACGCCCTTGGGCTCGGAAGTCGACCCGGAGGTGTATTGCAGTAATGCCAGCGTCCCGGCATGTGTTGGCGCGGGTTTCCAGTTGCCCGCCTCGGATAGATCGAATTTGTCGCTTTCCAGGATACGGGCTGACTCAAATGCCTTGAATTTACGCATCAGTGGATGGAGTCTGCTCGCCTGATCGCTCGTGGTGAGGATCGTGCTGGTTCCTGCGCTCGCTGCAATTGCGGACAGTCGCGGCATGTACCTCTCCGGGCGAACCGGGTTGGGAGCATAGGCAGGTACGGCAACGATGCCCGCATAAAGACAGCCAAGAAAGCCGGTAATAAAATCCAGGCCCGGAGCGTACATCAGCAGCACGCGCTCGCCGGCAGCTGTGGTTTCCTGGAGTGTTGACGCAACGGCACGGCTTGTACGGTCAACCTCTGCGAAACTCAGATCACCGGCTTCGGTTTCACCATTCTTGAGAAATGTGTAGATGCGTTTATCGCCGTGGCTATCAGCCCTGCTGCGGACAAGCTCTGTGACAGAATTGATTGGCATAACCGTCCTTCTATATTTTGTACTACATGGTAAAAGCAGTTCGCTTTACCGGGAGCCGTATTTCTTGTGATAGCCGAGAAACAGGTCTCGAACCTTTTCCTTGTTCTCGATCAGATCATCCAGTTTCCAGTCATCTGTCGGGATGGGATCCTCGAAATGGATATGGATGGTTCCTGGCTCGGCATCAATCCCGGAGCCAGGATTAATATGCCCGGGTATATGTATATAAAACGGAATGATCGGGACCTTCAGGCTGGTAGCCAGGTGAAATGCACCCTTGTTGAAATGGCCGATACTCCCTGTCGTGATGCGTACCCCTTCAGGGCTGAGATATACCGATTCGCCGGTCCTGCGTAGTGTTCTGTCGGCATTTTTGAATACCCGGACACGCTTCTCAGGCTGTGTTTGCGGGAAGGTGAAAAATGTTCCCATGACTGTGGCAATAATCCCTAGAGGAATGAAGCGGCGAAGTCGTCCAAAGAGAAAATAGCGACACCGCACGAGGCCAAGTGACAGGATAGCGAAGATGTCGATTGTTGAACTATGATTGGAGATATAGATAACCTGTCCCTGCGGTATTTCATTCTTCCGGTGAACAATGACCTTTATATCCCATTGCCAAAGGATGAATCTGGCCAGCCATTTCGCCAGATATTCATTGTAAAGCCGTCTGGCCCTGAATAACGTGGCCGATGCGACCAGCAACATGATCACCGACCAGATTGTCAATACGGTTATCGAAAGGGATGCCTTCAGGAGGATGTTGATTTTGGAGCCAAGGCTGCGCTCGGGTGAAAATGACAAAAATTTACCATTCGTATCTGCTTCGCCACTCTGATCGGTTATTTTATTCACTGTAGTCTCCTGCAGATAACCGTTTGCATTGCGAGGTTGAGTTGCTTTTCGAACAACAAAATGGGTGATGCCAGCAGTTGTCCGGCGAAATAGGGATAGATTGCACGGGAGAGATTGAGCCCCTTGCCTTTTAGTATCTTGAAAGCCAGGCCGCTGAAAAGGTAGAAATAGGCAGGAAATGCGCCGTAGGGCAGGTAGTCCTGGATCTCAAATCCCGCCTTCTGTACGGATTCCAGCAGGGTCTGTCTGCTATAGAGTACGGTATGCTGCGGGGCCTGCAAACCAGGCCAGCGCTCCCGATAAAGCCTGGACGTCAGGCTGTCTACGCGTGGGACCTCGATGACAAGCGTTCCATCGTCCTTGAGCAGCTGTTTGATCTTTTCCAGTGTTTCTAGCGGCGCATAGTCGTGTTCCAGAAAATGCCACATTGTAACCAGATCAAAACTGGCATCGGGAAAAGCCTGTTCACGAATCGGGCCATGATGGAAATCTATCAGGTCAAAGCCTGGCAGTGCTGACAGATCCTTGAAATCCACGCCGGATATTTTAGCGCCATACAGGGCGTGCATCCTGAGCAGAAACGTGCCTGCGCCGCAGCCGATATCCAGTATTGTGCTGGAGGGGGAAAGGGGCTTGTAGCGCGAGACCAGCTTCGTCTTCTGCCGGTCGTGTTTGCCCATTGCCCAGTTATACAAGGGCGTCATGAGGCCCCAGTCCTTCTTTTTACGGTGCGCAATGTACTCATCGTCATAATACTGCCCGATAAATTCTTCTTTGATGCGCGGGTTTTGATAGGTCAGGCCGCATTGCCTGCAGCGGACAAAGTGAAAGGTCCCGGGTTTTCCGGTCAGGTCATCCCAGGCTTCTGTGTAGTGGGTCGAATCGCCCGAGCCGCAGAGATAACAGGTGACCTTTTCCAACATGTGCTTCTCGGGTGGTGGTTGTCCACTCATGGGCTTCTCTCGATCGCAACGGTAAGATATACCAGCAGTCCAACCAGAAAAAAGCCGCGTCCCTTGCGCGCTGCCTTCCGGTCTCTCAGTTTCAAAAAGTCAGACAGCCCCAATGTCAATGTCCCCAGCATGATGAGACTCCAGGCAACCCAGGGCAGTTGACCGGCGTGTGGCCTGGTCCAGAGTACAATAAAGACCCATACACAAAGCAGAAGCCCGAAACTTGCCAGCAGGCTGCTATTTGCGCCGGCTAGTTGCCTCAGGCTGTGATCGTCGAGTATCTCGAAAATGATGAATATCAGGTACACAGAGAAGAGGCAGGAGATCAACAATGGCGTATCATGGGCTGCGCCAGGAGTGCTGACGAGCCATGCAATGCCCGGGTATTTGAGCAGAATCAGCATGCTGTTCAGCAGGCTCGGTGCCGTTGATGCAGGCCGCAGACGGTACCAGGCAAACAGTGTGGCGCATAACAGAAGATAGGCAGCACTTCTGGCGTTCTGACCATGGTACCAGGCGAGCAGCAAACCACTCATCACTGACAGGGACAGGGCCGCGATGAGAAACAGTTTGATATCGCGGCTCTGGCACAGGATACGATCGGGGTGGGATATGCGGTCCCGTTCCCGGTCGGCAATATCGTCCCAAAGCCGGAATTGCAATACTAGAATCAGCGCCAATGCTGCGGCCACGGCCCACTCAGACAGCAGTCCGGGGGGGGCTGGCGCAAGCCCGGCAGCAGCAATGAAAACTGCCAGCGGAACAAACTGCGTCACCGGGAAGCGGTTGCAGAGATACTGCCCCAGCGCTTTACTCCAGGACATGGGCCCGACCTCGATCGCCATCCAGAAATACCGTGGCATGTTGCGGTATAAGCTTGGTGGCATTGCGAACGCCGACGACGGCCGGAATGCCGAACTCCCGGGCCAGTATCGCGCCATGTGAGAGCATCCCTCCGCGTTCGATAATCAGTCCCTTGATCAGGAAAAATATATGCGCCCATCCCGGATCGGTCTGGGTGGTGATCAGGATATCACCGGCACTGAGCTGCTCGGCTTCGGAGACATCGCGCAGTACCGTAGCGCGTCCCTGTATCTTGCCACCACAGGCAGGTGTACCCTCGAGCAGACTCTGATTGGTCATCTCAGGGGTGCTGCCAGCCTTGTTAGTGTAGACGTCTTCGTCCAGGTAGGCCCCTTCTTCCATGAGAAAACTGTCCGGCGGCTCCATTGCTCCAAGACGCGCATGTTCACGTCTTCGCAGGGTGACCAGATCACGTGTGCCATGAGCGAACATCGTACGACTCGAGGCCAGTTCATCGATCTCCTGGTAGGTCAGGTAGAAAATGTCGTCTGTTTGCTCCAGCAGCTGATTCTCGGTGAGGCATTCACCCAGGCGCAGGGCAATACGGCGCAGGCGGCTATAGAGCAGCGCCTGCTTTAACCGGGCCCTTTCCCGCAGACTGATGGCGCCCTGGGTCCAGTGAAGAAAGCGTTTTACCAGTGATTTACGTCCTAGCCCCCGCAGCAGGCCGTAGTTGCGGTTGCCGGCAATCTGCGCGAGGACATCGCGTGTCTGTTCTTCTCTGATGGCCTTCTGTTGATCCAGTATCTCAACAGGCGACTCGCCCTCGACATCAAGGTAGGTTTTCAGAATATCAACCAGGTCTCCAGGATTTTCCTGGAAGCTTGGGACTGTGAGCATCAATTCACCGGAACACCTAAAGCCCCACTTTTCAAGGTACTCATCGAATGCTTTCGAGAATTCAGACAGAGCCATGCCGGCGTTCGGGGCGCGGATTGCCTTGACGATGTCATCGCCGAGGTGGCTGGTGAACAGTTGCCGCAGTTCATCATCCTGCAGGATCATGCGCGAGAGTTTCCATAGATCAAATACTGGTTCGCTACTCACCAGCCCGGTAACACCCTTCAGCAGATTGTTGGTAAGGGCGCTTTGGTCTTCCTCTGGAAAGGTGTTTCGCAAGAGGGAATTCAGGATACCGTAACAAATCATCGATGCCGCGTCGGCAAGACCGGCATCTGTCCAGCGATGCAGGCGAATATCCATAAATGCACGGATTTGGTTGCGAAGTTCGATGACACCCATGGACCCTAGATCCGCGGGGTTTGTTTCGGCGGCAAACCGGTCGACCCTGGCTTCAAACCGTGTGACACGGCGCGCGAGGAACAGGAACTGCCAGCCGGTCCTCGCGGCGATGCGCAGGAGTTCCAGAAACTGCATGGCACGGGAACGGTCAAGGTCCCGGAATTGCCGGTCACCGGGAGAGGCTGGCGGTGACTCGGTAGCACCAACGAAGCTATTGAAATACCGGACTAATCTGTCACCGAAAGGAGCGGTTCGTATGACCGAATGAATGCTGCTGAGGTTGTAGTAGATGCGTGCACCGTGCACACCGATGATGTTCATCAAAGGGCCTTCCATAGCGGCGATACGTTTTCTGGAAATGCCGAAGGCCAGTCCCAGGTTGTGAAAATAGTTACTGTAGCCTGCAGAGGCAACCGAATAGAGGAGCGGTGTGATTGGATCGGGGAAATTCTCACGCACATTGGCATTCGACCAGGTGACCATAGGGGCGCTGGCAGAGGACTCGGAGCGCAGCACGATCGGGCGTGACTGGACAATGAACAGGTTTCCGGAGTTATCCACGGACCACTCAATGTCCTGAGGTCGCTGATGATAAGCCTCCAGCTTCAGTGCCGCTTCAGCCAGTGGTTGAAGCCAGTCCGAGTCCAGGTCGTGAGTCTCGGCGGGAGAATCGGGCTGTTCCGGGGCAGAAAGTTTCTGCCAGCTCAGGTCGTGTTTGAAAATGTGGAAACGTCCAGGATTGATTTGCCCGGAAACCAGGGTGATACCCTGGCCATAGCAATACTCGCCCAGCATATACTGATGACCGCTATCGTCCTGTTGCATCGGTGGTCGGGTAAAGAGAACACCGGCAATCCTGGAGTCGACCTGCTGCTGGACAACAACGCCCATGCCTTGCAGTTGTTTCCCGGTCGACACCTGATAGGCAAGCGAGCGAGCACTCCAGTACGAGGTCCAACATTGTTTGAGCGCGATCTCGAGCTCCTCGAGGCTGCAGATATCGAGAAAGGAATCGAGCTGTCCGGCAAATGAGGCCTCGGTCGAATCCTCGCCGACAGCAGAACTTCGCACAATCAGTGGGTGAATGTTCGTGCTGGCTTCCCACTGACGTTTTATTGTATCGATGATCTCGGCAGGCAGATCTGCGGCAAGCACCCAGTCGGATATGGTGCTGGACGCCGTTCTCAGCTGCGCGATCCCTGGTTCAGCCAGGGAGGTAACCAGTGCATTGATCCTGTCACCGAGATCGTTCTGTTCAAGAAATAGCCGGAAGCTGTGGTTGGTGACCACAAAACCGTCCGGAACCGGCAGGCCAAGCTCCAATGCTTGCGCCAGTCCGGTGGCCTTGCCGCCACACAGTGACTCGCGGTTTGCTTCAGCCAGCGCTAGCACCCGGGGTGGCAGGGCATCAGAGATTGATGATTGCTGCAGATTTGTCTTCATCCCGGTCTCGCTTTGACCTTGAGTTTAAAGAGCCATACGCTGAAAAGAGAGTGTATGCCAGGTCCGAGAAGTAGCAGGTAGACCCAGGATTGCCAGGGTACCGGTACCAGCAAACTTAGCATCAGCAAGACGCCGAGTACCGAGTCTATCCTGTCCATGATGGATGTCAGGAGACGCCAGAAGCCTCCCTGAGGCTTTCCGCCTGGAGGTATGCCGCACTGACGTTTGATGAAGGAGTTCGGTAATTCACCTGCCATGAATCCGAAACCCGCCAGTACCCCTGCTGTGGCATAGGTCAATGGCGGTAATGGCCAGATGCCATCAGACAACCAGCCCGGGAAATAGGGACGTAACAGTGCAATACAAAAAAAACTCAGTCCGGTCATGGGTATGATGGCAACCAGGCCACGAACCGTCTTGTTGTCGCCGAATATCCGCTGGCCGCGAAATGTCCGCCCACCATCCAGAGGGAGTTTCAGTGGCAGTGAAGCAGGGTGGCGAAGCCAGAGAACATGGAATGTTCCGGAAACAATAAAAGCCATCACTATAACTGCCGCGATGGCAATCGGATCTACCTGGTAGCTACCGGTCATTGCTATCGATCACAGTTCGAAGCCTGTACGGGTCCTGTCCTCGAACAGGAACGATACACCCGACAGTTGCCTGGAACCCTTGATCCAATCCCACCAGTCAACTTCGTTGTGCGTGTTATACGGAATTCTCCTCAGATCATAGCCAGGCACATGAACATACATGTGGTGCAGCTCATGCGCGTCAAAATGCATGAGAAGAAAACTGGAAACCCAGTCGGGGAAGCGCAGCGAGCGGGTATAGACTTCCTGCTCCAGCGGTGGAAATGGCCTGACAGATTCGCCATGACTGACATTCGTGGGCACATGAGTGTGCTGGCTCAGCAGAATGACCTCCTGCAGGATGAGCGTGATTAAAAAGGCGAACCCGAAGACTTGCAGGAATGTCGAGGCACCCATGATATAAAACAGTGAAACATAGGCTACGAGCAGGACCAGAATATCCCGCAAGACCTTCCTTCGTTGTGCCTTGTGACGCAGATATCCGGCGATACGGGGGTAATTCCAGTAGTTGTTGAGTCTGTAGATAAGGCTGAATAGCGGGATCCATGTTTTCCAGCAGAAATT
>Ga0316193_10000985_pt1 | contig 18647 bp, 13 predicted proteins | sample MerIslsedime2_MG_FD_207735 | JGI IMG/M metagenome (GOLD analysis project Ga0316193, IMG submission 207735) | Coastal sediment microbial communities from Maine, United States - Merrow Island sediment 2 | ecosystem: Environmental > Aquatic > Marine > Coastal > Sediment | place: USA: Maine... | reverse complement strand
TCAGAGTTCTCTGGCTCTGCCTGAAGAATCGCTGCAAGAGTTTGAAGTGAACTATAGTTAAAAAAGGTTGTGCCCGTTGGCCCGTCATGCCGGTTTGCCCGTAATTTAATACCGGCCAACTGGCTAACCGGCTAACCAGAGATAGACACTTTTAACTTCTACGGTTTTGAGTAAAACAGCCCCTTTCCCTGTAAACAGCCGGGATCTACGACAGGGGCAAACCAAAGCCTGGTCCTTTGGGCCAGGATTCTTCACGAATGGACACTAATTAAACACTGACCCGGAGCCCCGGCCCGGGTTTTTTATTGCCTGATTTACACCGTCCTTTCCACGTCTTTGTAAACCAATTCGATCTTCATTCGTCTTAACCAATACATCGCTCGAAAATCCAATTCATTGAATAGGAGGAAATCGCTATGAAAAAAATAATTATTGGTGCATGTATTTTGTTGGTAACAGTAATGTTTTCCCCTGCTATGGCCCAGGACGGTCCGAACAAACGGCTGGATAGACAAGGTGATCGAATTAACGGACGATTGGATAGACAAGGTGACCGAATTAACAGACATCCGGATAGACGAGGGGCGCGACACGGCGACCGTCGCATTGATCGCGGAAAGGACCACTGGAGAGGGCAACGTTCGAATCGCTTTACGAATCCAAGGGGTCATCGTGGAAATCATAAGTATACACGGCATAACAATAGTCACCGCAGACATATGTATTCACGGTATAACAACGGACATCGCAGACATATGAATTCCAGGTTTAACAATAGAAACCAAAGACGTATGTACTCCCGGTCTAACCATGGGCAATACAGGCACAGGAAAAATTGGTAAACTATTTTGTTATCAAAGCGTCTAAAGGGCCAAAACAGAATGAAAGGAGGTTCAAATGAAAGCTAAAACAATAACCGTTATTTTTGTGACAACGATACTGGCATTGATGTGGTGTTCAGCGGCTTGGGCGGAACGTTCAAGTAACAGGGATCATCGACAGACACTGCGCATCCGCCAGGGGATCCGCAGCGGTGAAATCACACGCCCGGAAGTCCGAAGATTGAAAAAGGAACAGCGTCGTATCGACAGCGCTTATCATCGGGCATCAGCCGATGGTCATCTCAACTGGCGCGAACGTCAGCGTTTGGACAAAATGCAGGATCGCGCCAGCCGTCATATTTATCGGGCAAAGCGCAACCATTATCGTAATGGTGCTTATCGAGCGTACCGTTATCGCCGTGCTGTAGTGCATAATCACAACGTTTACTATTATTCTCCTGAGATGGAGGCCGACTATGCCGGCGGCTATGCGTTCTCGGTCGGCGTCAGCAATACGGGTTGGCAATTCGCTTTCTCCGGTAGGGACAGCGAGTAGGTTGGCGAAACTTGGCTGTAAATACTTTGAAAAAAGGTAACACTTTAGCCTTTTGAAAACATTACCGCTTCAGGTATGATTAAATTTTTGCTGAAAGAACTCGTAAATAAGGGCTCGTAATGAAAGAACCCGTCCGGGCTATTAATAAAGGCCTCTGCTTAAACAGAAGGTTTCATCCATAAAGTTAAATCTCTTATGGTTCTTTCAAAACGATCCCTAATCGACTCAGACAGCTTCCAGTCAAAAATTTAATCATACCTGAAGCTCTTTTAAAATCGATTTGTTTCAAAGGTCTCAACCTTCCGGGTGTGCCATTTATTTTGCCTTGAAAAGCCTGGTCCTTCCCCGCATGGCGGGATCTTCGATGGGCCAAGCCTGTCCCGCATTGCGGGGGATTCTTTGCTCACCTATCCTTTAACAACACCGATGGGTCTTAATCTAGCCACTTTTTTTGAAATTCCGGCGCCATGCACCACTTCAACCACCTGGGAAACATCCTTATAGGCTTCCGGCATTTCTTCGGCCAGGGTGGACCTGCCGGTCCATCGGACAAAAATTCCTTTGTCTTCGAGTTCTCGATTGATGGCCCTTCCTCTGCTCGCCTTTTTAGCGGCTTTTCTGCTTAACACCCGCCCGGCACCATGACAGGTTGATCCAAACGTCTCTTCCATGGCTTTTTGAGTACCTACGAGAACATATGAAGCCGTCCCCATGTCTCCGGGGATAATCACCGGTTGCCCTGTATGTTGATATTTTGCACAGAGCGCCGAATGCCCTGGCGGAAAAGACCGCGTCGCTCCTTTTCGGTGGACACAGACGGTCTGTTTTTTCCCGTCGATCACATGGGTTTCTTTTTTAGCGATGTTGTGGCAAACGTCATACAACAGGTTCATGCCAAGATCCCTGGGACCCATACCCAGGACCTTTAAAAATACTTCACGAGATTGGTGCATTAAAATCTGTCGGTTTGCCCATGCATAATTTGCACCACAGGCCATGGCATTATAATATCTCCTCCCTTCTTTGGATTGAATCATGGCACAGGCAAGTTGTCTGTCCGGAAGATCAAAACCGAGTTTTTTAACATGCTTTGACATAAAGGCCAGAGAATCGTCACAAATTTGGTATCCCAGGCCCCGTGAACCCGAATGGAGCATCAACGTAACCTGGCCTTCAAAAAGCCCGAAGACTTTGGCTGCCTCAGGTTCATAGATGGTTTCCACCACGCCGATTTCCACAAAGTGATTCCCGGACCCGAGGGTCCCCAGCTGCTTTTTCCCCCTTTCGAGGGCTCTCTGGCTGACGGTATCCGGATCGGCGTTTTCCATGCAACCACCGTCTTCTGTGAAATCTAAATCCGACGGGTCTCCAAGCCCCTGGCTCACCGCCCATCGACTGCCGTTTTTGAGAACCTTTTTTACTTCGGGGATGGACAGTTTTATCCGGCCTGTTGAACCGACACCCGAAGGAATGTCTCTGAAAAGGGCATCCACAAGCGCTTTGAGTTTCGGTCGTATTTCATTTTCTATGAGTGAAGTGGTGGCAAGTCGAACCCCGCAGTTGATGTCGTACCCGACCCCGCCCGGAGAGATGACACCCGTTTCCCAGTCAAAGGCGGCAACACCGCCGATGGGAAAACCATACCCCCAGTGCATGTCCGGCATGGCTAAGGATGCTTTTAAAATCCCGGGAAGGGTTGCGACGTTTGCGACCTGTTTTAAAGGTTCATTCTGAGGGCTGCCTGCCATCATCGATTCGGTGGAGTAGATGATTCCCGGTACTCGCATGGCACCTGTTTTGGGAACTTCCCAGCGATATTTGTCTATTTGTTTAACATTTGTTATCATCTTTTGTACCTCATCTCTAAAATGAGCGTTTCAAATTTTTGAAATGGCAATTTAATAATATTTAAGGTATTTTGCCATTCTGAATTTCAAGAATTTAAAACCCTTCGGGATTTCCAATTTCACCGCATCTACTGTGTCAAATGTCGTTCCGCATAGGCGACTATAGCGAAACGACATTTTCTCCCGCAGAGCGGGATTTCGCTAAACTCAACTTGCTTATCTGTGGCAAACTTGAAAATCGCTCAATTTAGGTCATCGATTAATTTGCATTGTGCAACATTGTAGCATCTTGGAAAGAATGTCGCAATCAGATAATTTTTAACTCGTACGTGTTCACGGGGTTTGTTCCCCCGCCTCACTCCGGTGTCTACATGTCTTGTCATTTCAATGACTTAACAGCGGTGGCATTCCTGCCCCCTCCGCGTTCTCCCGCGAAAAGCATGCGGGAGCCGCGGTCTCTCCACTGCTAAGTCATTGAAATGACGAAGCCACTCCGCCAATGTCGTTACACGGGGGAACAAACCCCGTGAACACGTACCTTAACTCAAGTTTCGAATCCCTAATTTTCAGCAACACCAATACAGAGTAGCAGACAAGAAGAAATTTTTAAGGTAAAATCATATGTCGAAAATAACCCTGGCCTCCCATCCGGAGGGGCTGCTCTTTACTTGAATCTGATGATAGGTTACCGCCTTTATTTCGGTTTTGATAGTATGGCGATCCGGCATATAGGCATCAAAATAGATTTTGGCGGAAATTTTGTTTTCAGACAGAGATACTATTTGGACAGATTTTACAAGCATTTCCCTTCCGTTCCACAGGTACAATATCTCTCTTAGCCAGTTGATCATCAGATCGGACCAGTCCTCTCCCGAGGCCGTAATGTTGTAGGAATCATCGCCTTTTAACACATCCATTTCAGTTATCACATCGAACAGGGCCAGGGCGGCATTGGCAAAAAGCTCCTGTGAGTCAGAACCAAAAACCTGTATGCCGAAATCAGCAGTATGGTCTATTAAGTGGTATGTTTTTTTCATCTATTCAAAACCCTAAACCTTTTGACGAAAAGAGGAAATAGAAAAGAGGAAATAGAAAAGAGGAAAGAGGATAACAAAACCACGGATAAACACAAATTCAAATAATAATATTTATGTTCATTTGTGTCCATTTGCGGTTATCTATTTTCTAATTCCTATTTTCTAAAATGAACATTCAACAAAGCAAATCCTCTCTGGGGATAACCAATTCCTGGTCCTTTGGGCAAGGGTTTTTACTAAAAGATTATTTGCCCTGTTCTTTCAGTGCTATACCCTCCTAAGGCTTCAACCTGATTTTTGAACTCAGAAGAATCGATGGTTTCACGAAGAATCTGAATGTTTTCAGATTCAAAATAGATTTCGGGAATAACAAGGTCATATTGCTCTGTAACCACCGGGATAAAATCGAGGTTGAGTGCCTTGGCAGCCGCATAAATGCCAAGAGCAACATCAACCGTGCCGCTCTGCACGGCCACGGCCACCGACATGTGTGTAAATTCTTCATTTTCATACCCGTTGACCTCAGATGGATCGATATCCTGCTGTTTCAATCGGTAATCCAGAAGAATTCTGGTGCCGGAACCTGCCTGACGATTTAAAAACGTAATGTCTTTTCGACGGAGGTCTTCGATGTTCTTGATGGTCTTGGGATTCCCCTGTGGCAGGATGAGTCCCTGGTCTCTTAACACAAGATGTACCAGTTTCACTTTCATATCCGGGAGGTATCTTTTTACATACGATATGTTGTAAGATCCGTCTTGTGTATCGAGAAGGTGAGATCCGGCCAAATGACACCCCCCTTTTTTAATGGACATCAGCCCGCCCATGCTGCCGACGTGGCTTGAGGAAAGGGTAAGGTTTTTTCGCCCTGCTCGAATCTGGTTTGCCAGAACATCCAGGGTGTTGTCGTGACTCCCCACCACAACAATGGTGTTTTGAATAGAAGACAATGGACGCAGGAGTTCGGCTGTAACCGGTTCTTGAGGATTTATCCCTTCCGAATTTTTGGGTACCCGAATGATGCCGTCCGCTTCTGTTAAGGTTGTGATACAGCCTGCGCCTCTGGGTAGAGGAATTGCCACAATTTTGTCGCTCACCGATCCCAGTTTTACCCGTATGAATTCTTCCAGGCCAAGTTTTGAAGCGATTTTTCGGGTGGGTTCCACCTGAATCTTTGATCTTTCTTTTTCAGGCTGTCCCAGCATGAAGGATATCAGCGGGCCGACGAACTGTTCAAATGCAACGATGGCGGAAACCGGGTATCCTGGAATTCCAAATACCGGCTTATCCTTTATTTCACCGATTAAAACCGGCTTCCCCGGCATGATGGTAACGCCATGAACCAACACTTCGCCAAGTTCATCAACCGCATGTCTGGTATAATCCTCGGACCCGGCTGATGATCCGCCAACGGTCAAAACCATGTGGACATCACTGTTTACGGCATTTTGAATTGCTGTTTTAATCTTCATGGGATCGTCGGTGATCATTTCATGCCGAACAAAGGTACCGCCGCACGATTCGATCAGCTTACCGAGAACAAAAGAATTGGTTTCAATCACCTGACCCGGCTGAAGGTTTTCAACGACTGTTTCACGCCAGTCAACAAGTTCGGACCCTGTTGGAATAATCAGTACTTTGGGTTGGATCTTTAGCGGTACTTGAAAAATACCGCCTGAAAGAAGAGCCCCCACACAATACGGTGTGATGACATGGTTTTGGGGAAAGAGGAGCTCGGTGGCCACAATATCTTCACCAACCTTTCGAACATTTTGCCACGGAAATGCCGGAGTTTCGATTTCGACCCGGTTTTGGTCGAGAACTTGAACATATTCTATCATGATCACCGTATCGGTGTTCTCGGGCATGACATGGCCGGTGTTGACATAGAAAGCGTCCTTTCCGACAATCAATTCCTTTGGCCTGGTTTCAGATGCACCAAAGGTATTTGCTGCTTTTACGGCGATACCGTCCATGGCGGATAAATGAAAATTGGGTGAGGAAATTACGGCAGTTACCGGTTCAGCGAGAACCCGGCCCACCGCGTCGGGCACGGAAATCATCTCTTGGGGAATCACCTTCTCGGAAAGAAACCGCCTAAAGAGAATCTCTCGCGCTTCTTTTAAGGGTTTCATTTTTAAATAGATATTGCGTCTATAGCTCATTTGTTACCGTTTTTTTATTTTTTACATTTAAGATCTGTTCCTCTAGGTTAAGCCAGAAATTAGGAAATAGAAAAGAGTCAATCGAAAATCATCAATTTGTTTCTATGGATAAAATTATTACTTATTTTTTAAAAGTCATAACTGGTGTCCATCCAGAAATGGTAGATTTCGGATCAGGGCAAGGCCGCAGTCTTTTTGCAACTGGAGGCGTAGTAGCGCTACGTCGAGGATTGCAAAAAGACGAGAACGCAGGCCTGGGCTGAAAGATGCCGTTTCTGGATGGACTCCCACTAAAGGGGTATTACTTCCACTTCAGCACCCTTATCCAACCCTTCTGTGTTTAACCCGATTTCTATCAAACCATCGGCTTTGACCATGGTATTGATCAGACCTGATTTGCCAAGAATGGGTTCCGCCCACAGAATGCCGTCTTTTTCAATCAACTTAACGCGAATATAATCTGCCCGGCCCTGAGTCGATGAAAGGTTTCTGTTAAGTTGAGCAACAGGATTAAAATGTCTTTTATGTTCAGGGGAACGGCCGCCAATATGTTCAATAAAAGGCCTGACGACGATTTCAAAAACCACCATGGTTGACGTCACCTGGCCCGGCAAACCCCATATGGCCTGATCGCCAGACCTGGCAAGAATCGTTGGTTTCCCGGGGCTTATGGAGATGCCGTGAACGAGGATTTCGGATGCAGAAAGAGCAGAGATAACATCGATGGTAAAATCACGGGTGCCCACGGAACTTCCCCCTGAAATCAAAACCATATCTGATTGGGCCAGAGCCAGGGTGCATTTCTCGAAGAGATCGTCAAAGTCGTCTCGAACAATTCCGTATGTGGTTGGAACGGCGCCGGCCTTTTCTACAAGCCCGGAAAGGGTATACATATTGATATCACGAATTTGTCCTGGATCGGGCATCTCTTCAATGGAAACCACTTCATCTCCCGTAGAGATGATGCTGACAACAGGCTTTTTATAAACGGTTATCGTTTTTTTACCAAAGGCCGCTAAAAGTCCGATTTCCTGGGCCCTTAGACACTTTCCGGCTGGAACCAGGGTTTGGCCTTTGTGCATATCTTCTCCCTTTTCAAGAATGTTTTGACCAGGTGCGACACTTTTGTAAACTTCTATGGTTGTGTTGTCGATGGCGTCTGTATGTTCGATCATCACCACACTGTCGGTACCGTTCGGCAACATGCCTCCGGTAGAAATCTTGGCAACCTCGCCGACGCCAATGGAAAAGTCGGGGGATTCTCCCATGGGCACGGAACCTTCAATGGTAAGATATGCCGGATTTGCTTCTGAAGCACCAAATGTGGAGGAAGCACAAACTGCATACCCATCCATAGTAGATCGCATAAAATCCGGAAGATCGACATCTGCATTCATATCCGCAGCAAGCATCCTTCCTCGCGATTCGGCAAGCAATATGTCTTCGGTTTCAAGCCTGGGAAATTCGGATGCATATTCCAGTACTTTATTCAGATCGGTGACTTTAAAAAATTCCTTCAATTTAAACTCGCTTTGCAGCCATTTTTAATATTGGCATCGAAATAAAATGGTTCTGTTCAGATGAAAGGATATAGTATGCTGACGGTAAATGTGTCAAGGCATCCATCGGTAAATATTCATATTCCGATACTCCGCTTTAAAAGAAGTAATCCCTCGGGGTGGTTGCGAAAATAACAACAACCTTAGACAACTATTAATGAATAAATACAAAATATTACAAACATCAACAGCAAATTGACGATATGCTATGGCAGGCGTTTCACAAAGAGCAGGGTTAAATATTAGACCGATGATAATGAAGTTTTCTACTTGAAAAAATTGGTTTTTTTCATTAAAGAACTTTGTATGGGCTATGTTTTTGACTTTAATGATGCGATTTATTACGAAAAGTGGCTTAATGATCCTAAAAACAGGTTTGCTGTCGATCTTGAAAAGCGCTTGATGCTCAATGCGCTCAAGCCTGTGCACGGAGAGAGCATACTCGATATTGGTTGTGGAACCGGTATTGGTTTGCAGACCTTTCTTGACAAGGGCCTCCAGGTAACAGGCCTTGACCCCTCACCTTACATGCTTGATGTTGCATCAAAAAACATTGGAAATCGCGCAGATCTCCATCGAGGTTTTGCAGAGGATCTTCCGTTCGATGACAATTCCTTCAACTATGCCAGCCTTATGACCACCCTTGAATTTGTGGAAGATCCGAAAAAGGCCATCGAAGAAGCATGCCGCGTAGCCAAAGACAAATTATTTTTGGGTGTCCTTAATCGTTATGCGGCCAAAGGGGTTCATCGACGGATCAAAGGTGTTTTTACCCGGACCATTTATAATCACGCCTGTTTTTTCAGTATCTGGGAACTCAAAGATATCATTCGATCTCTATTAGGGGACGTTCCCATATCCTGGAGAACCGTACTTCAATTTTCAGCTTCTCCAGGGCTGATTACCAGTAAGATAGAACAATTTTCACTGATCCAGAAATTCCCGTTTGGTGCATTTATCGGTATGTCGATCACCCTCGTTCCACGATTTAGGACCAAACCGCTGACAGTGCCCTATAAAACAAAACACACCACCGGTGCAGTACCAGGGTAAACCTGTATTAAGTATTTTCTTCCAATGTTTTGATATAGATATTTTTTTAATGTTAATCATAATTGAGGCTGCAAAATGGAAGCTTATCTTTACGAATCATTGGAGAAAAACACAGTCAAATGCAATCTTTGCAACCATCGCTGTAATATAAAGAACAATCGTCGTGGAATATGCGGTGTTCGGGAAAACCGTGGCGGTGTTTTGGAAACACTGGTTTACGGAAAGGTCATTGCCCGGCACATCGACCCCATTGAAAAAAAACCGCTTTTTCATTTTCTGCCCGGGAGCCTTTCTTATTCGATTGCGACGGTGGGGTGTAATTTTAAATGCCGTTTTTGCCAGAATGCGGATATTGCCCAGATGCCGTCTGACCGCAATGGGAGGATTGTGGGTGACGCTTTTACACCAGAGGATGTTGTCGCTGCGGCATTAAAAGGGGATTGTAAAACCATTGCCTATACCTATACCGAACCCACCGTCTATTTTGAGTTTGCCTATGATACGGCGAAACTGGCAACGGAAAAAGGTATTCGAAACGTCTTTGTTACCAACGGCTACATGACCGAAGAAGCACTTCAGATGATTCATCCTTTCCTTGATGCAGCCAATGTCGACTTAAAGGCCTTTACCGAAGATTTTTACAAGACCACTTGCAAGGCAAAGCTGGTGCATGTGAAAGAGACCTTAAAACGGATGAAGTCCCTGGGCATTTTTGTCGAGGTGACGACGCTGATTATTCCTGGATTGAATGATGATAAAAAAGAACTCGAAAATTTGTCGGCTTTTTTGGTGGATGCGTTAGGTCCTGAAACCCCCTGGCATATCAGCCGATTTCATCCCACCTACAAGCTGATGGATCGCCCCCCGACCCCGGTTGAAACCCTGATCAGGGCCCGTGAAATAGGCATAAAAGCCGGCTTGAAATATGTTTACACCGGCAATGTGCCCGGTGAGAGCGGAGAAAAGACGTTTTGTGATCAGTGTGACCATCTTCTGATAGACCGGTGGGGGTTTTATGTCCAAAACAACCGTTTGAAAAACGGGAAGTGTCCGCAATGCGGTTCAGCGGTGGGTGGTGTGTGGGATTAGGGCTTAAAGTTCAAAGTCTTTAAGCCAGAAATAGGAAAGAGAAAAGAGGAAAGAGGATAAGGAAACTAAGGATGAACACCAATAAGCACGAATTAAAATTTTAATATCCATGTCCATTTGTGGGTATCTATTTTCTGATTCCTATTTCCTAATTTCTAAAATGAACTTTCAACAACACAAATTCCCTCTGGGTATAACCAAAGCCTGGTCCTCTTGGCCAGGATTTCTACTTTAGGTCGCGTACAGGTAAAGCGCGGTAAGATTTATAATGCCCAATTCGGTCCATGTAATGGTACCCGCGGTTGAAATTGAAAATAGCTGCCTGAATTGCTGATCTCTCAGATGTCCAGACCCAACCGCAGCTCAACTTTATTTCGGGAACTGCCTTGATCCGCTGCCCACAATCCGTTTCATATCCCTTATGAGCTTTATCTTGTACATAGAGGCTTTTTAACTCCGCCAGAGTGGGAAGTCGCCAATTGTCGTACTGCTTTGAAATGGTGTAGGGGAAGGTAAATTTTATCCATTGATTTGCATCATTCCAATTAATATTTCCCTGGTTGTCGGTGTTAGCCCACATGACCCCCAGTTGATGGTCCGTAACCGTGCCGTCACCGTTATCCGTAAAGCGATCACCCGCCAAAACCGGTGCACTCAAGAAAAATGCGCAAAGGGTCACTATCGTTACAATGGTTGATTTTATTCCGGACATCTTTGCCCCCCTTCCAGTAAATGGCCCGTGACAGGTTACGTGAGTTTTATTTTTTGTCTTAATTTTTCGGAACTCTTTTCGTCACGAAAAGAGATGACCGGCACCGGGGACCGACGGAAAAGTTTTTCAGCAACCGACCCGATAAAGACATGTTCTAAATCCGAGCGTCCCTTGACACCCATTACTATCAAATCGATGTTTTCTTTAACGATGAGTTTTAATAGCTCATCAATAGGGTTGCCGACTTTGAATATGGCCCGGATTTTTTTAGGGTCAAAGGAAGAACTGGCCAGGAACTGATCCAACATTTTTTTCCGATCCGCCTTAACCCCTTCAACGTAGTGCTCAGCGTCGACTTTATATCCCATGGACGCAACCATCCCTATCGCTGAAATATCCCGGGAGTTAATGATGCTTGCGACAACCAGTTCAGCATTGAATATTTGTGCGATGTTTGCGGCATAATTATATATGCCCTCAGAATCTTCCGAAAAGGCGAGTGCAACCATTATTTTCTTGACGTCATCCATAATATTCTCCCTTCTTCCGGCCAATTGGCTCTATTTATTTACCTTATCATGTTGCCGGTACGGCAACTTTTTTCGGAATACGGGGTCTTTGCATCAAGTAGAGCAACCCAAAAATAACAAGTCCGATGGGGTATACCCAATAACGTTGTCCATGTGGTATGCCGATCAATTTAGAGATCAAATCCGGACGCATTAATGTCAGGGTTACAGATAAAAATATAGGTATCTCCCAGATTTTGTTTTTTGCCACAAACCAGTTTTGAGTTGCTGAAGCAAAAGCAAAGTTTCCAAAACAGGCCATGACAAAGATAAGGATACCCTGTGGCCAGCTGGTGATATTGTGAAGAATCAGGTCGCTGTTAAAAATGAACATAAACGGCAAAATGGCTGTACGTATATCGTACATAAATCCCTGTATGCCGGTTGCAATCGGTGGCGATTTGGCAATGGCCGCTGCTGCATAAGCTGCCAGACCCACGGGCGGGGTGTCATCCGCAAGAATTCCGAAGTAAAAACAGAACAGGTGGGCAGACATCAAAGGAACAATCCATTCCTGGTAGCCTGCAATGGTAACGATGGCCGGTGCTGTCAGAGAAGCCATGACAATATATGTGGCCGTGGTCGGAAGCCCCATGCCGATGATAAGGCTTGCAAGGGCGGTGATCACCAGCATCAGGTAGATGTTGCCCCGGGAGATGACGTCGATGATTTCGGTAATGAGTCCGCCGAGCCCCAGGGCCACAACACCCACGATGATTCCTGCGGCGGCGGTGGCAAGGGCGACGGCTACCATATTTCGAGCACCGCTGGCAAGAGAGGAAAAAATGTCGATAATACTCTGCTTAAACGCGGGACCGAGGGGTTGTTTGTTAAGGTGTGCCTTTATTGGACCCTGCACGAGCATGAGCAGTGCCATGACCCAGATGGCATGAAAAGCAGCCAGCTCCGGTGAGTGACGCACAACCATAAGCTCATACAGGAGCATACCAATTGGTAATAGGAAATGCGCTCCGCCAATCAGTGTTTTGAAAAAAACAGGGAGTTCGCTTCGCGGCATGCCCCTTAATCCCAGCTTGGATGCCTCGATATGGACAATATAAAACAAGGCGGCATAGGAGGCAAAGGCCGGTATGGCGGCAGCTTTGACGACCTGTATATAAGGGACATTAACATATTCGGCAATAATGAAAGCGGCCGCCCCCATGATCGGCGGTGCCAACTGACCATCTGTGCTTGCTGCAACTTCAACAGCCGCTGCCTTGGTCGCCGGGTAGCCGACTTTTTTCATCATAGGTATGGTAAACGTTCCGGTTGTGACGATATTTGCAATACTCGAACCGGATACCATTCCTGTCAGTCCGCTGCCCATAATCGCAGCTTTGGCCGGCCCGCCTTTAAACCCTCCCAAAAGGCTCAACGCCAGCTGGATGAAATAATGCCCTCCTCCTGCCTTGTCAAGCATGGCCCCGAAAAGGACGAACAGGAAAACAATGGTTGCAGAAACGTCTAAAGGAATACCGTAAATCCCTTCCGTGGACATGGTCATCTGGCCCACGAACCGGTTCATAGAGACTCCTTTAAATGAAATGATATCCGGCATATAAGGACCAAAAAATGCATAGCCACAAAATAGTAATGCTATAACTGGAAGGGCAGGGCCGATCACCCGTCGTGCCGCCTCGAGTAAGAGCACTGTAAGGATGAGTCCGATAACGAGATCCCTTGTTATGGGTGCACCGTAACGTGTCGCAAGCCCCGCATAATCTATGGCAATATAAAGTGCGGAAAAAGAGGCCACAATTGCTAAAATGTAGTCAAATACAGGGATCCTGTCGGAAGTGGAAAGGAATTTGAGGCCGAAACGAGTTTTTTTAAAAAGAGGATAGTTGAGGAAAACGATCAACAGGGCGAAACCAAGATGGATGGCCCTGATGAAAGTGGAATCGAGAATCAACCAGCTTGCGATGGAAAGCTGAAAAAAACTCCAAGCCACCGCAATGGTTGGAATGACGTATTTAGAAGGTCCTTTAGGAAGCCTTCCTATTCCTTCTTCTTCTTCCGCCATCTTTCTAGCAAGTTCTATGCCGTCATCTTGCTCAAGGTTGTCATCCTGATCACGGGTTTCATTTTCACTCATGGCTGTCACCTAATTTTTCAGTATCTTTCAGTATTGTATGACGATGTTGAAATAATATCGTATAGGACGAGACAAGGAAATTCCCCGGTCTAATTAGTTTCCATCCATAAATGGTCTTTTTGTCCAATCTCTGCGCCTGCCCTGTGAAATGCGGAGCCTATTTCTCTGGGGTTATGCTCAAAAAATAATCCTCGGAATATCAATTATATGCACCCCAAGGGCATTTCCTGCGGGGCACCTGTGGTTATTTTTCTCGCATGCCTTGATCTTGAACAAAAATCCTCATTTAATGATGGATACTAATACAAAAGGGCGGCGGGCTTGTATCCATGAGTACTCGCTCCGTCGCCCGATGGTTTATTGTAATCTATTTTAATTTACTTCAGCTTAGCTTCCTTATAATATTTCATGGCACCAGGATGGATCGGTGCAGACAGACCTTCCAGCATACCTTTTTTGGTCAGTACCTTATATGCCGGGTGCAGCTTTTTAAAATCCTCGAAGTTTTCAAAAACCTCTTTGGTAATTGCGTATACTACGTTATCCGGCACTTTTGCCGATGTTACAAAAGTTGCCTTGACACCGAACGTTTTGACATCCGCTTTGTTTTCGGCACTTGGGTAAAACGAAATCGGTATCACAGCCGGGGCATAATAAGGATATTTTGCCAGCAGTTTGTCTACACCTGTAATGGAAGCAAATAGAACCTTTCTTTTACCGGATGTGGCTTCCTTTATGGATCCGTTGGGATGTCCCACCGTATAAAAGAAAGCATCGATTCTGCCGTCTTGCAGAAGACCGGCAGATTCGGCAGCTTTAATTCCTTCTGCCTTTATGTCTTTTTTGTAATCTATTCCAACAGCTGTAAGCGCATCAATGGAGTTCTGGCGCTGACCTGATCCGGGATTGCCGATGTTTACCTTTTTACCCTTAAGATCCGTGATGCTATTTATCTTTGCATCAACAGCAGCAACAAGGGTGATCGATTCCGGATGGATGCTGAAAACGGCACGGAGATTTTTTTGTGGCTTGCCCGCCCACTCGGAATTAGGAGAGCCATTTATCGCCTGATACTGGCGGTCCGACTGGACAACACCAAATTCCAGGTCACCTGACATAATGGCATTGACGTTGAACACCGATCCTCCGGTTGATTCGACCGTGCAGCGAATTCCATATTCCTTACGCTTCTTGTTTACGATTTTGGCGATGGCGCCACCGGTGGGATAATAAACGCCGGTGATACCGCCGGTACCGATAGTTATAAAAGTGGTTTTAGCCTGCGCGGTTGTCGGCGTTCCGCCCATAAAAATGGCAAATCCAAAGACAAACGCAATACTGATAACTAAAGCTTTTTTCATTTGAACCTCCTTGATCAATATACGGTTACGGTTTGATAAAAACACCTGTTGTTTTTACGAATTGTTATCCCCCCCCTTTCGTTGTTTCATTATCATCAAAAGATATAAAACTTAATTAATGTCTCGGAAATTTTACAACTTACTGTTATCCAATTTTTTTAATGGTAACCTGTTTATGCATCCGGCATGGATGAATAGAATGTTGGCTTCCGGCTCGCAGTGCCTTCGACTCGGAGAGAATATTGGAAATAAGGGCGGAAACAACCTAATTTTAATAGTTAAAAACTCCTCCAAACCCATCTTTCCATTACTCCATTACTCCAATTGGGGCGAAACCCCTAAGTTTGATACTATTGTGGAGTTAGACTAGATGTTTGATGAACACCATTCAGTTAATCACGTGAAATCACTAGAAGTCAAGCTTTAAATGTAAAATGTTTATCAACGGTGACGTTTAAAACGTCGAATTCTTGCATAATTTAATTTCTTCATTTAATCTAAGTTGAAGATGGAAAAGATGAATAAAATAGAAATAAAGCCTCAAGTGAGCGTTATCATTCCGACGTATAACCGCGGCCGGGTCATTAAAGAGGCCATTGATTCCGTCCTGGCACAGGATTATACAGAATTTGAGTTGATCGTCGTGGACGACGGTTCCACAGATCATACGTCTGATGTTTTAGATTCCTACAGGAACGTTATTAAGGTTCTTTCCCAGAAAAATAAGGGGGTGAGTGCTGCCCGAAACCGGGGAATTGCAGAAGCCTCCGGAAAGTTTATCGCTTTCCTTGATTCGGATGATCTATGGCTGCCGCAAAAACTTTCCACGCAGGTTGAGTTCTTCAATAAAACGCCGGATGCTCTGATTTGCCAGACCGAGGAAGTTTGGATCAGAAACGGACTCAGGGTCAACCCTAAAAAACGACATAAAAAGCCTTCGGGGATGATTTTTAAACTCTCCCTGGAACTCTGTCTTGTCAGCCCGTCGGCGGTAATGATCAAACGAAGTCTGTTTGACAGGGTAGGGGAATTTGATGAAACCCTGCCGGCCTGTGAGGACTATGATCTATGGCTTAGAATCAGTTCCAGGTTTCCGATCTATCTTGTTGATACGCCGCTGATTATCAAACGGGGCGGGCATGACGATCAGCTTTCTTCAAGGGCTGGTCTCGATAAGTTCCGAATCAAAGCCATCGAAAAAATCATCAAGAGCGGGTTTCTGTCAGATGACCAACACCAGGCGGCGGTTAAAACACTCAAAAAAAAATGTGATATCTATGCAGCCGGATGCCGAAAACGGGGACGGATCGATGAAGCACAGTATTACGAAGCGCTCTCAAAAAGGTTTAGATAGTGCCTGAACAAGAAGCTATGTACAATTAAATCACAAATTCAAAGCACCAAATAACAAATAAATCCCAAATCACAAGCATCAAGCATCAAATATCGATGGTCTAAATAATTGTTATTTACAAATAGTTATGAAAACATCATTTTCAATTCATTTGTCTTCCTCAAGATCATAAGGTTTGGAATTTTGAATTTTGGTTATTGTAATTTGTTTGGAATTTGAGATTTGTTATTTGGAATTTTCACTAACTCAACACCTTCTGTGAACGGACACAACTTATTTTACGCCATCCTTTCGATCTCATTTAACTTCTCTTTAAGCCGTTTTTTTGAAACCGGAACCGATGTTTTTAGCTCCTGAGCAAAAATAGACACTTTATACTCTTCGATCAGCCAGAAATACGCTTCAACGGCTGCCTTTTTTTCTTTTGAAGTGGTTTCAGAAAGTCCTTTCAGGAGTCGATTCAGACTTTTAGTAAAAATCTGAATTTCATCGGATTTTACCCGGTCTTTTTCGAGATCAACCATAGCCCTCTGGGCTCGGATTTCCAGGGCCTTCATATATCTGACAAGATGAATTATCCGACCGGCATCATAAAGATCTAAAAAAGTTTCAGGTATCAGTTTGGAAAGTTCAGTTCTTAAACCCTTTAAAAATTGCAGAACAGCCCTGTTGGTGTTGTGAGCGGTTTCAAGGGCATAAATCGTGGTTCGTGTTTCATGATACGCTTTGAGAACCGGCAGGCTTTGATTTAATAATTTCCTGCCTTCGGAAAGAATGGATTGAACGATAGATTCTGCATAGGCAAAAAAGGCGTCTCTGGACCGGATGTTTTTAAAGAACAGCTTTTTGATGATACTTTCATACATCTTTTTTTCAAAGTGTGCCGATCCACCGAAATAATTGGATTTCTCCCCCATATCCCTTGGCAGTTTCAGCGTTTTTTTTAAAAATTTCAGATCTTTTGAAAAATAGAGGGTAAAAAGGAGAGCAACCCCTTCTTTGTGAGATTCTATGGCCTTTTCACTGCTTTGAAAGAGGCGCAGACTTACGCTTTTTTCCTTTGGGTCGACTTTTTGAAGTCCGGGATAAACCAGCCATTGGGCCATATTTTTATCTTTAAGATCGATGAATTCAGGTAAATCCGGAAAATCCCAACGTGTGATATGGGTTCGCTCCCAATTTTTTTTTGCAGCATCCATTTCAGGGGATTCAACCCGTCCGGCTTTTTTTGAAATATGACGGCTTAATATGTTCGGATCTCTGCAGGAAAAGAGTTCTTTTCCTTTTGCGTCTGTAATCGATATCCGCATTTTTAAATGATCCGGCAAAAGATCATCCGGCCATGCGGATGATGGGATGTCGATGCCGAAACGGGTATAAATAAAATTGCCAAGCGCCGTAATCAAAGAGGTTTTGGTTTTTGGCATTTCACTGATAATGATATTCACTGTATTTGCCACAGGGACCAGTTTTTTTCGAAAGGTTTTGGGAAGACCTTTGATGAGTGTGGTTATTTTTTCCCTGTAAAGACCGGGTATCAGCCATTCGAGGGATTCAGAAGGAACCACAGTTGTCATGGGGGCGGGAATGTTGACAGTTACACCGTCATGGTTACTTCCAGGTTCAAATCGATAGGTGCAGTCAAGGCTAAGACCCTCTAAATCAATGCGGTCCGGAAAAAGAGACAGCTCTTTTTCATCCGGGGCATATCGGGTGATGTCTTGAGGCTTCATCCGGAGAAAATGGTCATTTTTATTTTGTTTTAGATACCTTCTCAATGTTCGGATATCATAACACCCTTTGAGCCGTTTTATGTAAAAGTCGAACAGATCCGCCTCGCCAACCAGAATGTCTTTTCTTCGAACCCGGTCTTCCATATTTTTAACGTCGTCAATAAGGTTCTGGTTGTGAAGCATAAAGGCAAATTTTTCTCTGACATCACCCTCAACCAGCGCACTTTGAATGAAAATCTCTGTTGCCTGATCAGAGTTAATTCTGCCAAAAGATACCCGCCGTTTGGGGATGATAATAAGACCAAAAAGAGTGACTTGTTCATATGCCACTACTTCACCTCTTTTTCGTTCCCAGTGTGGGTGAAGATAGGTATATTTGCATAGGTTTCCCCCCAGTTTTTCCAGCCATGCATTGTCGATATTTGCGCATGTTCTGGCGAACAGCCGTGATGTTTCAACCAGTTCGGCCGCTACAATCCATTCCTTTGCCGTGTTGAACAATGATGATCCTGGAAAAATCATCACCTCTTTTCCTTTTGTCGCAAAAAAGATGTTCTTTTCTTTTTTCATCGCGATGTTCGACAATAAACCGCTCAACAGCGATTTGTGAATGGCGGTGTAAAGATCGCTGAATTGAGTGTTCGAAATGGTGTTTTTTCTTGTTTGCTGCCCGGGCAGAGCGCGCTTTGTGAT
>Ga0316193_10000982_pt1 | contig 18660 bp, 13 predicted proteins | sample MerIslsedime2_MG_FD_207735 | JGI IMG/M metagenome (GOLD analysis project Ga0316193, IMG submission 207735) | Coastal sediment microbial communities from Maine, United States - Merrow Island sediment 2 | ecosystem: Environmental > Aquatic > Marine > Coastal > Sediment | place: USA: Maine... | reverse complement strand
ACCGTAACGGGGCGCATCCTGCACTTCAAAACCCTCACGGAAGAAGGCAGACCCCAGTATACGGCTTGCGGTCTTCATTCCCTGTCCACCGCGGCCATGAAACCGAATACGATACATGATACCTCCTGCCTGTATCCGCCGGCGACCCGCCTGCAGGGAATCCCGCGGTAGTTGTACTACACAAACCCCGGTGCTGTTGAAAACAAACTATAGCGCCGGTAGCTCATTGCCTTTTTGACGCGCGTCAGCGCCAGTTCTGTTGCGGCCTCGCGTGGCAAAATGTTGCGCCTTGCCGCATCCTCCAGTACCAGCCGGGTATTGCGGCGCAGCTTTTCCTCGATGGCCTGCAATACCGTCCCTTCGCTGGCACCGTGATATTCCATGGCTGCACAGATGACGCCTCCCGCGTTGGCGATAAAGTCCGGTATACAGAGCACGCCTTGCTCCGCAAGCTGGGATTCTGCTCCGGGCGTGACCGGTATGTTGGCACCTTCAACCACCAGTTTCGTTTTCAGTCGCTGCACATTCTTTTCATGGATGACATCCGGCCGTGCAGCCGGAATCCAGATATCGCACTCGATGTCGATGACGGCATCGCGATCCAGCGTGGTTGCATCGACATATTCGCCGAGGGCGCCGCCGTTTGCCTTTATTTCGCATAGCCGGGCAACATCCAGTCCGTCAGGATTATGAATGGCGTTGCGGGAATCGGCGGCACCGACCAGTACAGCACCCATGTCTGTCAGGAACCGGGCCGTGTGCATGCCAACTGCGCCGAAACCCTGCACCACGACGCGTGCATTGTTCAGCTCGAGGTCGCAATACTCCCGTGCTACATCTGTAACATGGCTCAGTCCCCAGCCGGTCGCGCCGATCTCATCCAGCGGGATCCCGCCGATCTCTCGTGGCAGCGCCACCACTCTGCCGATCTCATCCTGTATCCAGGACATGCATTCCTCGTCCGTGCCCATGTCCGGTGCGAAGATGTAATCCTCGGTATAGCGAAGGGCATTGGCCAGTGCGCGTATCAGACGTTCCTTGTCCTGCTTCGGCATCTTGGGGTCGCCGTACAGTACCGCCTTGCCACCGCCGTGGGGCAGGCCTGCTGCAGCATTTTTGAGCGTCATGGCCCTGGCCAGCCGGATACATTCCTCGGTACTGACATCCGGCGCCATGCGGACACCGCCGATGGATGGACCCTTGGCAACATTGTCCACAACCAGTACAGCGCGTAACCCAACCGAGGGTTCATGGATATGAATGGTTTTCAACGGGCCGAGTTCGTCGGCAAAGGCAAAGGCATCAATCATGCAATGATTCTTGCTGCGGAGGATGTTTTTCCGGTCATGTCTGCAGTCTTTCCCGTTATGCAGGTGAAAAGTATAACGATTACTGTTGTGATCCGTACAGCCGTGGTTAATTCGGGACTGGCGATGAAACCCGGCGCATACCGGGTTGCTGCCACAACCCTGGATTGCTTAATCAACCTTGACAGTATGACGTTTGGTTTTCTTTACCTTTGGCAAGGTCAGTTCCAGGATACCGTCCTTGAACTTCGAGCTCGCCTTGTCTGCGTCCACATCTGCCGGCAATGGCACGAGACGTGAGAATGAACCGCTCGACATCTCGCAACGGTAGTAATCGCCTTTTTCCTCTTTCTCTTCATGGCTGGTGCTGCCCTTGATGCTGACAGTGTTTTCACTCACGGAGATGTCGAGGTCCTTTTTGTCGACTCCGGGGACTTCTGCCTTGACGATAATCTCGTCTTCGCGATCAACAACGTCCACACGTGGCATCTTGCCTTCAAAGGGTACGGGCAAGTCACCCCATGACGGGCGCGACCAGCGCAACGGGTGCATCCATCCACGTGAGAAGTAATGATCAAAGAACCGGTCCATTTGCTCAAACGGACTCGGGGCTTGCTCGGGTTCTGCTGCCTTCAGTGGCTGTTTGCCTGCTTTCTTCTCTTCTTTGGCCATATCACTTTCTCCTCAGAGTGAATTGAGTTGCATCGATGCTTAATTACGCAGGTACAGTGTCTACCTTGACTGAATGAACAGTACTGGAAACGTAAATTGAATTGCCATGTTAAATATAGCCTATCACCGGGTATTAACAATGTTGTTTGACGAGGGGAAATGAGTGGGCGTCTGTTCAGTTCGGACCTGTCAGCAGGGGCTTGCTCCGGGATGCCGGTCCGAGACACTGCTGGATCTGCTCGCGATGCAGGGTTTCCTGTTCCTCGAGCGCAGAGATCAGGCGCGCAAGTTCAGCCTGATGTTCCCTGATGACCACCAGTGCATGCTGTTCGGCCTCTCGTAACAGGGTCTGTACCGCGTGATCCACGACTTCTGCCGAGTGTTCGCTATAGTGGCGGGGCTGGGCGATCTCGCGTCCCAGGAAGGGATGTTCCTCGCTTTCCCTGAGATCAACAGGCCCGATTTCCTCGGACATTCCCCAGCGCGCCACCATGGCGCGGGCCAGTGTGGTGGCCTGGTGAATATCATCCTCGGCCCCGCTGCTCATTGTCTCGAGCAACTCCTTCTCTGCAGTTCGTCCGCCGAGTATGACGACCAGCCGATCCAGGAGATATTCCTCCGGCAGTGTATGACGTTCATCTTCAGGCAGTTGCTGGGTGCCACCAAGGGCGTGACCGCGTGGAATAATGGTTACCTTGTACAGCGGGTCCGTATGGGGCAGAAACCATGCCACCAGTGTATGCCCCGCTTCATGCACTGCAAGACGATGGCGTTCTTCGGGCTGGATTGCCAGGGTGCGTACCGAACCAAGCAACATCTTGTCGCGCGCCTCCTCGAAATCCTGCATCAACACATCGGTACGTTTCTTTCTGGCAGCGAGTATGGCCGCTTCGTTTACCAGATTCTTGATATCGGCGCCTGAAAAGCCGGGGCTGCCGGCTGCTATCCTGTCGAGATCGACATCGACGCCAAGCGGCACCCTGCGGGTATGCACCTGAAGAATGGCAGCCCGGTCCTTGCGATCAGGCAGATCGAGGACAACATGCCGGTCAAAGCGCCCCGGCCTCAGCAGGGCAGGATCGAGAACGTCCGGCCGGTTGGTGGCCGCTAGTACGATCACGGCTTCATGGCCGGAGAAACCGTCCATTTCAGCGAGAATCTGGTTCAGGGTCTGTTCGCGTTCATCATGGCCACCACCCAGCCCGGTGCCACGGGTGCGCCCGATGCTGTCCAGTTCATCGACAAACACAATGCTGGGCGCATTCTTTTTTGCCGCATCGAACAGATGACGTACCCGGGCGGCACCGACGCCGACAAACACCTCAATGAACTGGGATCCGGATATTGAAAAAAACGGCACCCCGGCTTCACCGGCCAGCGCGCGCGCCAGCAGGGTCTTGCCGGTACCGGGTGCGCCCATGAGCAAAATGCCATGCGGTATTTCTGCACCCAGCTGCTGAAAGTTTTCAGGATGCCTGAGGAATTCAACCAGTTCGGTCACTTCACGCTTGGCATTCTCCTGACCGGCGACGTCCGCGAAGGTCACTGGCGGCGGTTCCGCTTGCTGCGTCGTGGCCTCGAGAAATGTTTTCAATTCACCCGGCCCGCCCATTCGGCCGCCCAGTGCGCGTGAAGCCTGTCTGAATATCAAGAAGAAAAACAGGATCAGGAAGAGCAATGGAAGCAATGGCAGTAGTATGGCGAGGGGGCCGGTTTTGCCGGCTTCGCTGCTGACGCGGACCTCGATATCCTGCGCATCGAGCAGCGGCAGCAGTGCCTCGTCGCCAAAGGCGGGTATGCGTGTACTGAAACGCCGTGCAGGCTCGCCCTGTGGGCCAATCGCCTCGGTGGCATGTAATCGCCCATCGGCGACATCCCCCTTCAGTTGCAAGCTTTCCACGCTGCCCTCCTTGGCCAGTTCCTTGAACTGGCTGTACGCAATTTCGTAGCTCGGCTCCAGGGGAGTGCTGTATTGAAAACTCAGATACGCCATTAGCAGCAGCAAGGCGATCACAACATAGGGCGCCCATGGGAGGTATTTATCCTGTGTGCCGTTAGTATTATTCATGGTGCTTCCAGATTTCCTGTCGGTTCAATCGTAGCTGTCAGGTGGCGCTTGTACCAGTGCAATAAAGAGAAAATCACGACTGCCATTGCTGGATTGGGTTACCGGCTTCCCGCATACTGAGGCGGATACAGCTACCATCTGTTATGAGGTGCTTGCGTGCAGCCGATGACGCCTGTTTCACGACTGGTCTGGGATACCCGCTATCGTTGCCGCGACACCGGTACAGTCTGCGATGCAGACATCAATGCGACGTGGCATCGGGTTGCGCACGCCGTGGCGGCTGCCGAAACACAGGCGCAGGACAGCCGGGAAGCAGACTTTTATCGGCTGCTGCGGGATTTCAGGTTTCTCCCGGGCGGCCGAATCATGGCCGGTGCGGGTACCGGGCGCCGGGTAACGCTGTTCAATTGTTTTGTAATGGGCAGCATTGAGGATTCCATGGAAGGGATCTTCACGGCTCTCCGGGAAGGGGCCCTGACCATGCAGCAGGGCGGTGGCGCTGGCTATGACTTTTCCACCCTGCGCCCCTCCGGGAGCCGGGCCTGGACGGTTGGCGGGGTTGCTTCCGGCCCGGTGTCATTCATGCGAATCTGGGACAGCATGTGTGCAACCTTGCAGTCTACCGGCGCACGTCGTGGTGCCATGATGGCGACATTACGCTGTGATCACCCTGATATCCTTGCCTTTATCGATGCCAAGCAGGACTCGCGGGAGCTGCGGTATTTCAACCTGTCAGTGCTGGTTACCGATGCCTTTATGAAGGCGGTCCGGAGTGATGCCGACTGGGCGCTGGTATTTCCCGTGTCACAAATGGAAGACGTCGCATCCGAATCGGGCAGCACGCTGCTTGAGCGCGACTGGCCCGGCTATGAAGCGCCGGTCACCTGCCGGGTAATCAGGGTGCTGCGGGCACGTGAGCTGTGGGACCGGCTGATGTATGCCAGTTATGCATATGCAGAACCCGGCGTGTTGTTCATTGACCGCATCAACCGGTGGAACAATCTCTGGTACCGGGAACGTATCGGTGCCACCAATCCCTGCGGAGAAATCCCGTTGCCTCCCTACGGGGCCTGTAACCTCGGCTCACTTAACCTGCCCCGTTTTGTCGAGCAGCCATTTGCCGGCAACGCGCGCATCCGTTTCAATGCGTTAAGGGATGCTGCCCAGCTGGCCGTGCGTTTTCTGGATAATGTAATCGATGTGTCCGGGTTTCCACTGCTGCAACAGCGGCAGCAGGCCATGCAGACGCGCCGCATTGGCCTGGGTATAACGGGTCTGGCCGACGCGTTGCTGATGCTGGGTATCCGCTATGGCTCGCCGGAATCTTTTGCAATGGCAGCCCGGGTGATGCGGACAATATGCCATGCCGCCTACCGCGGTTCGGTACAGCTTGCGGAAGAAAAGGGCAGCTTCCCTGATTTCAGTGCGGACAGCTATCTGCAAGGCAGGTTTATTCAATCACTGCCCGCTGATATCCGCAAGACCATCGCCACGACGGGTATACGCAACAGCCATCTACTGGCGGTTGCGCCAACAGGAACCATCAGTCTGCTGGCAAACAATGTCTCCAGCGGACTGGAACCCGTATTTGAAGCCCGTTACCGGCGCCGGATCCGGCAGCTTGATGGATCTCTGGAGGACTATCAGGTCGTTGATTATGCCTGCCAGCTGTGGCAAAACGAGCATGGCCGGGACACGCTGCCGCCGGCGTTCATCGATGCGCATGCACTGTCTCCACAACTGCAGCTGCAAATGCAGGCTGCGATCCAGCCCTATACGGACAACGCCATTGCCAAGACCATCAATATCCCCGAGGACTTCGATTTCAAGGCTTACCAGTCGGTCTTTGAGCAGGCCTACACCCTGGGACTGAAGGGCTGCACCACCTTTCGTCCGAACCCGGTTACCGGCAGTGTCCTGTCCGCAGTAACGGGGAAGGGCGATCGTCCGCATTGCTGCGATATTGATCGCGAAGCCGATTGATTGTCGACAGTTGGGTTTTTGCAGTTATTCAACAACAGGATACAACTCATTGTTGATGCCGCTCGAAGTATACCTCCATACTTGCCGGTAGTATTGGCTTCAAAATTACAGAGTTGTAATCAGGAGCAAGCTACAGATGCTCTGAGGGAGTATGGTATTGGCGCATGGAGCGAGAAAGGTTTTGTGCGCGCCTTGGTGAGGGCCTGAATCCGCAAGGTGAACGTTGTTACCCTGCGTTTCTCTATCCCTCCTGCATCAGGATGACGCACCAGGATATGCTGGCCATGTATGCTTATGCTTGCATCATGACGCTGCCATGGGCACCATCTTCAGGAACAATCGTAGCGGTAGAGAGGCAGGATATTATGAACGGAACCGGTTGCGACATCAGGGACCCCGCGCTGGCCAGGCAGGGGGATCAGCGTATCGAGTGGGCCCTGCAGGAAATGCCTGTGTTGCGGGAACTCGCGGCGCGCTTCTCGAAAACACGGCCGCTGCAAGGCATCCGGATAAGCGGCTGCCTGCACATTACCACCGAAACCGCCAACCTCGCACTGACCCTCAAGGCGGCGGGGGCTGATCTGGTGCTGTGTGCGAGCAACCCTCTCAGCACCCAGGATGATGTGGCCGCTGCCCTGGCGGTACGCCATGCAATCCCTGTCTATGCCATTCGTGGAGACTCAACGACAGCCTATTACCGGCATATCAATGCCGCACTGGACCATCACCCGGTCATCACCATGGATGATGGTGCCGACCTGGTCAGCGAGATTCACAAGACACGCACCGGGCTGCTGGCTGCGATGCTCGGCGGTACCGAGGAGACCACAACCGGTGTGATCCGTCTGCGCGCCATGGCCCGGGAGGGTGCACTGAAATTCCCGGTGATCGCCGTCAATGACGCCATGACCAAGCATTTGTTCGATAACCGCTACGGCACTGGCCAAAGCACCCTGGACGGCGTGATTCGCGCCACCAATATCCTGCTTGCCGGAAAAAACCTGACAGTGGCTGGTTATGGCTGGTGTGGCCGCGGCATCGCGATGCGTGCCAAGGGTCACGGTGCCAATGTTATTATCACCGAGGTCGAACCCTTGCGGGCACTGGAGGCGGCCATGGACGGTTACCGTGTTATGCCGCTGGTCGAGGCGGCCCGGCAATCCGATATTATTATCACGGCTACCGGTGACAAACATGTGATCGACCAGGTGCATATGGAGACCATGAAGGATGGCTGCGTGCTGGCAAATTCGGGGCATTTCAACGTGGAAATCAACATCCCCGCACTCGAGGCCATGTCCGTCCGCAAACAGCGGCCACGGCCTTCGGTTGATGAATACACCCTCGCCGACGGCAGGCGGATTTGTCTGCTGGCCGAAGGCCGGCTGGTCAATCTGGCCGCAGCCGAAGGTCACCCCTCGGCGGTCATGGATATGAGTTTTGCAAACCAGGTGCTGTGTGCCATCCACCTGGCAACCCGGCGTGACAGGCTGGAGAATGACGTACACAACGTTCCACCCGAGATCGATCAGGAAGTTGCCCGGCTAAAACTGGCCGCAATGAATCTCAGGATCGATACACTTACAGATGAACAGGCTCGCTATCTCTCTTCCTGGCAGGAAGGCACCTGACACAGTGTTGCGCACGCCATGAAATCAGACATGAAACGCATGCTTGCCGATATTGAGATGGAGGTTGCATACACGCGCAGCCTCATTGGCAAGAGCAAACTTGACCCCCGGGTGATGGCGGCAATAGGCAAGGTATCGCGCGAAGCGTTTGTGCCATCGGACCTGAAACCCTTTGCCTATGACAACGGTCCGCTGCCCATCGGTAACGGACAGACCATCTCCCAGCCATACATCGTTGCCCTGATGACCGATCTGTTGCAGCCTGAGCCGGACCACATCGTGCTGGAGGTCGGTACCGGTTCCGGTTATCAGGCAGCCGTTTTATCGCAGCTGGTGAAGAAGGTCTTCACCATTGAGCGCATACCGGCACTTGGTGATGCCGCAGCGGTGCACCTGAGGTCACTGGGATACAGCAATATCGAATACCGTATCGGCAACGGTTATGACGGCTGGCCGGAGCATGCACCCTATGATGCCATTATCGTTACGGCAGCTGCCTCGCATATCCCGCCTGCGCTCATGGCGCAACTCAAGACCGGGGGCAGGCTGGTCATACCGGTGGGGTTGCCGGACATGCCTCAGGAATTGATGCTGTTGGAAAAGGATGACCAGGGGCGAATATACACACGTAATATTATCGGGGTTGCATTTGTTCCCTTGCAGGATGAAGACAACGCCAGCGGTAACAACGGCATGTCACGCTGACGAGTATTGCCTGTAGCCGGATGTCTGATACCTTCTTCAATAGCCGCATTAACCATTCTGCCTGCTAACGCAACCGTAACGGTCAAGTCATTTCTGAACGTGTTCGCCCGATTCTGTTGAATCATGCCTGGACCAGAGGTGCTGTGAGGTTTAAACCCTGAAGGGGGCTGGACAGGGGCCGTGCTTATGGTCAAACAGGTGATCATTGACTATGTTTACTAATAGAGATGTGAGAACGCTCACCCTGACCATATGGATTCATCAGGAGGTATCATGAATAATTACTGGGTAGTGGTTGCAGATCAAAGCAAGGCACGTATTTTTAGCGTAGCAGATCCCCGTGGTGCATTGCGGGAAGTGGGTGTCCTGGAACACCCGGAGGCGCGTGAGCTTGAACAGACATTGACCTCTGATAGGCCGGGACGCGCTTTTGACAGTAAAGGGCGGGGGCGTCATGCCATGGGTTCAACCGTCGAGCCTGGCAAACAGGAGAACCTTCGCTTTGCCAGGCGGGTCGCTGACCATTTACTGTCCGCACATAATGAAGGCCGCTGTGACCGATTGCTGCTGGTGGCCGGCCCGCCACTGCTGGGCTTGCTGAAGGATAGCCTGGATACTTCATGCGGTCTGGAAGTTTCCCTGCTCGAGAAGAACCTCGGACAGTATGATGCACAGGATATTCGCAAGCATTTGCCTGAACGCCTGTAAATAAGGGAAGCTGATTACTTCATCGTCATCCCGGCGCATGCCGGGACCCGGAGTTTTTAATGCGCTGGATGCCGGCCTTCGCCGGCATGACGAATTACTCGACTTCCTTAGGATATGTCAGGCGCCTGTGCCCGGTGTATCTCCCGCGAGGCTAGATAAACGTCTCCGTTTCCATGGTGGAAGTGTATTCACCGGTCCGGGCACTGCCGTTAAGTAACGCACGCTGGTACAGGGCCTGTTGTGTCGCGGCTGTATTTGCAGTTTTCCCCTGCCATGCCTTCAGTGCCGGTTCCTGCAGTGCACGCCCGTAGGAGAATGACAGTTCCCAGGGAGCATCCGGAAACAAGGCATTCATTGCATTGAGATTGGCTGTTGCCTCTGTCGGGGTCTGACCGCCCGAGAGGAAGTTGATACTCGGTACGGCTGCCGGCACAGCGCGCCTGAATATCTTTATTGTCGCTTCAGCCACCTGTTCAGGAGTGGCTCTCAACGGCAGGTCCCTGCCCGGAGTCACCATGCTGGGCTTGAGCACGATGCATTCGAGAACCACCTTGTGGCGTTGCAGGGCATGGAACACGGTGTGCAGCACTGTCTCGATGACGTCTGCACTGCGCTCGATGGTGTGGTTGCCATCGATCAGTACTTCGGGTTCCACGATGGGTACAAACCCTTCTGTCTGGCAGATGGCAGCATAGCGCGCCAGTACCTCTGCATTGGCCTCGAGACCGGGTGCGGTCGGGTTGTGCTCGCTGATCGGGTATACCTCACGCCACTTGGCGAAGCGAGCCCCCTGCGTCTTGTAAAGCTGCAGGCGGTCAGCAAGACCATCCAGTCCCTGCGTAATTTTGTCGCCCGGTGCATTGGCAAGTGGTTGCAGGCCCTTGTCCACCTTGATGCCGGGGACAATACCCTGTTTTGCGAGAACTTCCGGCAACGGCGTGCCGTCATCTGACTGCTGTGTCAGTGTCTCCTCAAACAGAATGACGGCACTGATGAATTCGCTGAGCCCCGGGGTGGTGAATAGCATGCTGCGGTAACCTCGGCGGTTCTCCTCCGTTGACTCGACATCAATGGCGGAAAAGCGCTTGGCAATCGTGGGTGCACTTTCATCGGCTGCCAATATGCCCTTGCCAGTCTGTACCATGCCGCTAATGGTTTCTTCAAGTTCAGCTATTGTATCCATGCTCTTGCTATCCGTTTGCCATGAGCCGCTATGTGGACTCTTGATAAAGTTTCATGACTTTAATTGTCGCTGCATTGACGCATATCAACAAACTGCATCATTAAATGACTTTTATTATTTATGGCTCTTATTCCTCCTTTATCCGCACCGCGAGCACGTCACAGGGTGCCCCGTGCAGGACCGCATTGGCCGTTGAGCCAAGCAGCCTCTGGATACCCTCTCTACCATGGCTGCCGATTACGATAAGATCAACCTTCTGCTCCACGGCCAGGTGAAGAATCGCTGGTTTGGTACTGCCCTGGCTGACAAAACATTCTGATTTGTCGACACCCATTTCTTTTGCAAGCTTCTGCAGGCGGTGCCTGGCTCGTTTCATCAGTTCCTGGTCAATCTCCAGCAGTACCTGCGGCATTACCAGGTCGTTGGACAGATCCATCTGCACGAATTCCACTACGTGTACCAGGCTAAGTCGAGCCTTGAAGACCTGGCTCAGTTCCATTGCCTGCTGCGCAACGGTATCCGTGGCAGAGGAGAAGTCTACGGCAAGCAGGATGTGGGAATAGACGGCCATGGGAAACCTCCATCGGGGTGGATCGTTTTGTGTGTACGTCAGAGCGTATCACGATCTGACCGCTGCGCAACAAGGTTGAGTAGCGCTGCATCTTCCTGCAGCGTAATGGTTTTCGACGCGTTCCCGGGTTGGTGCCGGCAGTGATGATTTCCTGCGCCACCTTTTCAGGAGCGGGAGCAACGTAGAACGTGGGTGCGGACCGGCATTTGCTTTGATACCCGGCTATTCCGACTGCCCTTGCATGCACTATACTTTTCACTGAGTCCGGAGTGCTTTTAAATTCTGCATAGGGAGGTACGAACATGGCAGTCGCAGAGACCGTCCAGCGTTTTCTTGACCAACAGTCAGTTAATTACGACCTGTTACCACATCCGCACACCGGATCCAGTCACGAAACAGCAGCAGCCGCTCATGTGAGTGATGATCATGTCGCCAAGGCAGTCATTGTCAAGGATGCGTCCGGCTATGCTATGGTCGTGATTCCGGCCAGTAACTGGGTTGAGATAGAGCATTTGCGCAAGGAACTCAACCGGGACTTTCACCTCGCCACCGAGGACGAGCTTGCAAAACTGTTCAATGATTGCGAGGCAGGGGCAGTTCCACCGCTCGGCCTTGCTTACGGTGTCGAGATGTTCCTCGATCAGGCGCTGACCAGTCTTGCCAATGTCTATTTTGAGGCGGGTGACCACGAGCAACTGATTCACATGGCGGGGGATGATTTTCGCAACTTGCTGGGCGGTGTGCGACACGGCTACTACAGTCACGATGATTGAACACCTCTTGTGATACTGTACAACAGGGGAGCAACTGAGGTCCGACTGTGCGTTCCACCGCTCCCCGTGAAAACCACGCAGTCGTCTCAACCGGAGTTGTCTTCATCAGAGCCACTGACTAAAGTAGTCTGCCGACAAGGATAGATATTATGACGGTAAAACAACTGGAAGCAGACCGCCTGTACCAGCGCTGTGATCCCGAGCAATTCGACTTCAACACCACGGAGGAGGTGGAGAATCTGTCGGAAGTCATCGGCCAGCCACGGGCAGTCGATGCGGTCAGATTCGGCCTTGGCATCCAGCACAAGGGCTATAACCTTTTTGCACTGGGTCCAACCGGCACGGGCAAGCATGCACTGGTGCAGCGTTACACCACCGAGCATGCAGCAATGGCATCACTGCCACCTGACTGGTGCTACATCAACAATTTCCAACAACCGCACGAACCACGCGCACTGCGCATGCCTCCCGGTCGTGGTGTTGAACTGGAGCGGAACATGGAGCAACTGGTCGAGGATCTGCATCACGTGATCCCCACGGCCTTCGAAAGTGATGAGTACCGCACCCGCACACAGGCGATAGAAGAGGAACACAACGAGAAAAGGGAAAAGGCACTGCAAAGAATCCAGAGCACGGCAGAACAAAAGAAGATTGCCCTCATTCAAACACCCACCGGTTTCACCCTGGCGCCGATGGAAAAGGGTGAAGCCCTCAGCCCGGAGGAATATGAAAAGCTGCCGGAGGACGAGCGCAAGCGTATAGAAAAGGATACCGAGGAACTGCATGAGCAGTTGCGCCAGATGCTGCTGGAGGTGCCGAACTGGCAAAAGGAAGTCCGTAATCGCATGAGCGAACTCAACCGTGAAATTGCGGCCAGTGCAGTCGTGCATCTGATTGACGCACTGCGGGAAACATACCGGGATTTTCCAAAAGTCATCAAGTATCTCGATGAAGTGGCACAGGATGTCATCGAAAACTTCCGCCACTTCCTGCACCTTGAAGGTGAAAAGCATGGCATGCAGTTCCCTGGTGCCGGTCTGGCGCAGGATGAGAGGGAAATGGATATGGACATGCGCTATCGCATCAATGCCTTCATGACACATGAAGGGCACGATGGTGCACCGGTTATTTATGAAGACCACCCGAGCTACAATAACCTCATCGGGCGGGTCGAACACCGGGCGGAGCTGGGCACACTGATTACCGATTTCACCATGATCCGTCCCGGCGCACTGCATCGAGCTAACGGGGGCTATCTGATCCTGGATGCACACAAGGTGCTGATGCAGCCATTTGCCTGGGAAAGTTTGAAGCGTGCACTGCAGGCCGAGGAAATCCGCATTGAATCGCTGGCCCAGCTGATGAGTCTGATCAGTACCGTCTCGCTGGAACCCGAACCGATTCCTCTGGATATCAAGGTTATCTTGCTTGGAGAGCCATACCTGTATTACCTGCTCTCCAATCTTGACCCCGAATTCAACGAGCTGTTCAAGGTTGCGGTGGATTTTGACTACCGGATGGACCGCAGTCCGGAAAACCAGCAGCTCTATGCGCGCCTGATCGGGACCCTCGTGCGCAAGGAATCCCTGCGCCACTTTGACTGTTCAGCCGTCGCTCGTGTCATCGAATACTGCGCCCGGCGACTGGAAGACAGCGAGAAGCTGCTAATCCATACACACAGTCTCACCGATATACTGCGCGAGGCAGATTACTGGGCAACACAACACCAGCACGGGACGGTCACGAAGGATGACGTGCAGCATGCAATTGATGCGCGGATCTACCGGGTAGACCGCATCCGTGAGCACCTGCAGGAGGAAATCCGGCGCGGGACACTGCTGATCGACACGGCCGGAACAAAAGCGGGCCAGGTAAACGGCTTGTCGGTGCTCGACCTGGGTAATTTCATGTTTGGCCGCCCGTCACGTATTACGGCCCGGGTGCGCATGGGCGACAGCAATGTCGTGGATATCGAGAGGGAAGTGGAGCTTGGCGGCCCGATACACTCCAAGGGTGTCTTCATCCTGTCTGCATTGCTGGGGGCACGCTATCTGCCCGACCGGCCACTCGCATTCTCGGCAAGCCTGGTGTTCGAACAGTCCTATGGTGAGGTCGAGGGCGACAGTGCCTCGGCGGCAGAGCTCTATGCACTGTTGTCAGCACTTGCCGATACGCCCATCCACCAGTCATTGGCGGTTACCGGTTCGGTGAACCAGCAGGGCGAGATTCAGCCCATTGGTGGCGTGAATGAAAAGATTGAGGGCTTCTTTGATATCTGCAATGTTCGCGGCCTGACAGGCGAGCAGGGTGTCATCATCCCGGGCGCGAATATCATGCACCTGATGTTACGTGAGGATGTCTGCAAGGCAGTCGAGGCCGGGAAGTTTGCGATCTATGCCATCGACACTATCGATGACGGCATCGAATTGCTCACAGGCATAGCGGCAGGAGAACGTGATGGACAGGGCGTGTTTCCTGACGGCAGTGTCAACCGCCGTGTGGAAGATACGCTGATCCGCTACGCCCAAACGATGCAGGCCTATGCATCAAAGGGAGATCAGGGGAATTCCACGCAACAGCTGGTATTCCCGTGATGCCGGCAGCCGAACACGCCGCAATCCGGCACATCGTGACTACCGTGGATGCATCCGAGACAGGCCATCGGGCACTGGAAACGGCTGTGCGTCTGGCGGCAGTTATGGGCGCCGAGCTGGAGGGTGTCTTCGTTGAAGATATCAACCTGATTCGTATGTCCGGGCTTCCGTTTCTGCGTGAAGTCAGGGTCTGGTCGCTTGCCGAGGAAGCTATCAGTGCACCACGCATGCAGCGCGAGCTGCGTACGCTGGCCCGGTATGCAGAACGTATGCTGGCACAGGCGGCCAAAAAGATGGGCGTGCCCTGGTCGTTTCAGGTGTGGCGGGGCCGCGCCGAGGCGACATCACTGTCCAGGGCCTTTAGTGCCGATATCCTTAGCCTGGGCCGTGTCAGTGCGCTGGTCTCCTCCCGGGCATGGGCCACAGCACGCCCCCGTACACGTCAACCCCGCGAAACGGTCTCTTCCATTTGCGTACTGTTCAGCGATTCGGAGCAGGCGATACGGGCAGTGACAACAGCCTGCTTCCTTGCTAAAGATATGGATGCTCCTCTGAATGTCATCTTGCCGGACATTCAGGCAGATAAGATGATCGCCTTGAAGGAGAAGGCCCGGATTCTCCTGGATGCACACGAACAACCGGCCCGCTTTGTAAAAATTACAGGTACAGACATACAATCCCTGGGGCAGGCAGCCGGTTTATCGGGTATCAGCATCTTAATCACGGAAGCTGAACATGCGCTATTGCAACAGGCCGGCCTTGAACGGTGCCTGGAAGCTCTCTTCTGCCCCGTGCTGCTAGTGCGCTGATTATGACAACTTCTCACACTGAACTGGATCCCCGTTCTAAATAACCTGATTAATGGCCATTCCGTTATGCTGGGTTACCGCCTGGCGGCTCAATCCGAGCTGCTAAAACTACATACCGCAGTTTTACCCCCTGCACTCATGCAGCGTTGCCCGGGAGTTTTAAATTTCAATCATCGAGTGGCAATAGCACCAGAAATCCGTCTGGCATAAGACTTGTAGCCAGCATCACTTCGTTGATGTCCTGATACTCGGTCCAGGTGGCGGCATGTTGCTGCTCCGGGTTGCGCCAGATCGTCTCGATCTCATCGCGCAGGGGCAGATACTGCATGAGCGCCTGCAGCTGTGTACTTGTTGTAGCGTATGCACTTTTGTGGCCAGCCATCTGGTGCATACGGTTCACGGCATGCAGCCCGATTGCAAGGCCGAGTTCGCGAAACGCGAGCCGGTGTCTGGACGGCAGTTGCAGATCTCCGCTTTGTGCATAGTGCCGCAGACCGGTGAGCGCCGCAGCAAGCAGCCGCTCGATCAGTTGCGCGTCTGGCAGTGCGCCTTGTTGCATGAGTTGTTGCACGCGGTACGCATCGATCAGCAGGCCGCCCACGCCAAGTGGATCGGTGGTCGCTAATTCGCCCTGCCTGAGCATTGCTGCGTACTGGAGAGTTTCATCCTCGAGATCTGGTCCGGCAGCCTGTTGGGACAGTGCGGCCGCAGTGGCACGCAGCTGCAGGTTGCTGACGTAGCCGTCCAGCGGGTCGTGCTGTCCCATGGAGGGTACCAGTGCACGTGTCAGGTCGATGCTCATCTTCCAGTGCATCCTGTGGGAACCCAGCGCGGGTGAGGGTAGGTAGGTGAAGGCTTCGAATGCGCTGTGGGCTAGCTCATGCGCCCAGGCGTTGAACCGGGGTTGTTTGGTGGACCGAGTGACCTGGTCGAGGGCGTGCATCCATTTAGTCAGATAGTGGAAGTACTGGCCGTCACGGACCCATTCCTGGCGCTCGTCGTAGGGAGCGCCGGGACCTCGCTCTGGCAGGTCCTTACCGATGCGTAGCCCGCCCCGGGTTGGATGCCGTTCACCCTCGGGTTCGCCCAGTCCGCTGATCCATCCCGAGCGCTGGTCATCGTCCCGATGCCGGCCCAGGGTGTGATGAACCTGGTCAACCAGTTGCAGTGCGCGCTCCATGTAGGCTTGCTCGCCGCTGACACGCGCCAGGCCGAGATAGTTGCAGACCGCGAAGGCGTCCGTCCACAGGTAACGCCGCCGGGGCTGATCGGATGTGAGCCCGGTGCGCTCCGCATAGTTATTCATCAACGCGATGGCTTCATCCATGCGCGGATCGGTCACGGTTTCTGCCTCCGTTTGCACACCTGCCTGAACCGCTGTGAACGGTAACAGCACGAACAGCAGAATAAAACGCCTGTGCATTGCACACATAACCTCCGGGCTGTATTCGGTAACTTTCGTAAATTAAAAACATAGCAGGCTGGTCTTTATTACCAGTCAAATGCGATAAAAGCAATAAATAACATGTGCTTGCCAGTACGTCTGGCCGGGTATGCAGCTGAAAATTTAAATAGCCCCGGTATGTTTCCTGAATCACCGAAAAATACCGGGGCGGGTTCGTTGCAGACTGCACCCGCCGCCATTCAAAATCAATGGCTCACGACCCTCAACACTGATGTACTTGTTTTTTACCCCAAAAAGCACAAGACACACTGAAGGATGGCCCCTGCTGTATGCAGGACTGCTTTCTTAATAAAACCTTAAGGTTTTATCGTTAACATCATTAGCGACAGTAGTCTTCCAATCTGTTTTCACAGCGGCGGCTCATTTTATTATCCCCATCCTCCTCAGTGGGCCGCCGCTTTTTATCTACCGTAATGATCTCAACCCCCTCTCCCGACATTCCACACCCCGCTCATCTAATCTTGTTACTTGTTATTATCTGATGAGTTAACCCGATGGTTGCATAAATCCTGGTTTTGAAAGCTGATTTCGCCGCCTGTTTTACAGGATGAAATGAATATTTCGAATTGATTCTGGAGTTCACCGCGAGTGAGGTGCTGACACATCCTGCAGGAGCGCCGTCCCCGGCGCGCATCGCGGCCAGGAGGCCGCTTCTACCGGAAGATTTATGCAATGATCAGGTTAACATTTTGCTTCCCATAAGAAGCCGATCGGTGTTGAGGATGAGGGGGTATAATTCAAGAAGAACTGTTTGTTGATTTTATCTCCTCTCCACAACCCTCTCGGCAACTGCTCCATGCGTCGCCTGGAGGCGCCTACTTTTGGTGCTCTACCACCTGCATCCCTGTAGGCGTCCCTGAGGGAGAGGGGGTAAGTCGGCCGAATGGCCGATCGATCCGGCTTTTAGCCGATGGAGTATTCACCGCTAATCACCAAACAAGCACTGCTGATAATCAGCTAGAGGATTGAGGCCGCAAATGCAAAGCAAATTGGACAAGGTTGATGATTCCCGGGATGGACCGGTACGCACAGGCACGAGTGTAGCGGCGCTGAAAGAGGCCTTTTTTGATAATCTGTATTACATCCAGGGTCGTTTCCCGGAGGTGGCAACAGCAAACGATAACTACCAGGCATTGGCCTATACGATCCGTGACCGGCTGTTGCACTTGTGGATCATGACGGCGAAAACCTACAAAGACACGCGGGCACGCACTGTTTGCTACCTGTCTGCCGAGTATCTGTTAGGTCCGCATCTGGGCAATAATCTGATGAACCTCGGTATCACGGACAATACCCGCCAGGCCATGCAGGAAATCGGCCTGAACCTGGATGAGTTACTCGATGAGGAGGAGGAACCCGGCCTCGGAAATGGTGGTCTCGGACGCCTCGCTGCCTGCTACATGGACTCCATGGCTGCCCTCCAGGTGCCCGCTATTGGCTATGGAATCCGCTATGAGTTCGGTATTTTCGACCAGCAAATCAGGGATGGCTGGCAGGTAGAGATCACCGATAAGTGGCTGCGGAAAGGTAATCCGTGGGAGATTACCCGGCCTGAGATCACCTTCCTGATAAAACTGGGCGGTTATACCAGGCACATCACTGACGCGGACGGTCACTACCGTGTGACGTGGATACCGGCACGCCAGGTGAAGGGTGTGGCACACGATACCCCGGTAACCGGTTATCGTGTCAATAATGCGAACCTGTTGCGATTGTGGTCCGCCGCGGCGCCGAAGTCCTTTGATTTTCAGGCCTTCAATGTGGGTGACTATTACCGTGCCGTCGATGAGAAGGTGGTCTCGGAAAACCTGACCAAGGTCCTCTATCCGAACGATGAACCGGCAGGCGGGCGGGAGTTGCGCCTGGAGCAACAGTATTTCCTGGCTTCCTGCTCCCTGCAGGACATGATCCGTATCTTCCTGCAGATGGATGACCGCCTTGAGCGGTTTCACGAGAAGTACGTGGTGCAACTAAACGACACGCATCCGTCGATCGCGATTGTCGAATTGATGCGTCTGCTGATCGATGAACATGCCATGGACTGGGATACGGCCTGGGAGGTGACACACAGCAGTTTTGCCTATACCAACCACACCCTGTTGCCCGAGGCACTGGAGAAGTGGCCCGTATCCCTGTTTGAAAAGATACTGCCGCGGCATCTCGAGATCATCTACGAAATAAACCGGCGGTT
>Ga0316193_10000980_pt1 | contig 18669 bp, 15 predicted proteins | sample MerIslsedime2_MG_FD_207735 | JGI IMG/M metagenome (GOLD analysis project Ga0316193, IMG submission 207735) | Coastal sediment microbial communities from Maine, United States - Merrow Island sediment 2 | ecosystem: Environmental > Aquatic > Marine > Coastal > Sediment | place: USA: Maine... | reverse complement strand
AGACCGCCGGCCAGTCCCCGCCGTTCTCCGCGAAGAACGCCTCGATCTCATCCTGCTCGCCTCGGGTGATCACCGAGTACAGCTCGGCGCCGTCGGTGCCCAGTGTTGCCTGATCCTCCGAGAACGTCACGAGTTCTGGGTGTTCGCGAATACACGGGATGCACTCCGGGTCGAAGAAGTTGAGGACCACCCAACTCCCTTTGCGACGAGAGAGGTCGAATGCCGTGCCGTCGTCGAGGGTTCCGGTGGCCTCGGGCGCCGGCCGACCGAGCAGCGGCGAGTCGGCGTTCGTGCCGCCGTCGTCGGGCGATGCGCCGACGAGTACGACGAACAAGCCCACCATCAGCACAGCGATCACGCCGACGATGAACGGTGCGATTCGGTTGCGTCGGCCGCCGCCACCGGATGTGTCGTCGCCTGCGGCTTCGGCCGTCGATTCGTCGAGGACGTCGCTCATGCCGGGGCCCCGGTCATCGTGTCGTCGTCTGCTGACGCAGCATCGATCGACTCCGGGTCGTCGAGGTCATCGACGGCGTGTCCGGAACGATCGGTCTCGGCGTGCTCGGAATCGGGATCAGGTCCGCCCACGGCGATCGGCGCCGACACCGGATCGATCGCGATGCGCCGACGCGAGCCGGGGAACGCTGCCAGCAGCGTGCCGATGGCCATGATGGCGCCGCCGAGCCACAGCCACAGGATCATCGGTTTGACGAACACCCGAATCGTGGCGGTGGTGTCACCCGGGGCGGCGCCCTGTCCGAGGGTGAGGTAGATGTCCTCGGTGAGGCCCGTGCGCACCGACGGCGTGCCGATCTCGGCGCCCATGTTGAGGTAGGTCGTCGTCGCCGGCCGGTAGATCTTGTCGCCGTCCAGGATCACGTTGGCGGCCACGCGACTCTCACGGTCGTTGGTCCGCTCGTCGACCGAGACCAGTTCGAAGCTGTGCCCACCCCACTCGGTGACCTCACCCTGGTCCAACTCCAAGGTCGCCGAATGGGTGAAGCTGTTCGACGCGGCGAGCGCGACGGCGATGATGATCACTCCGATGTGGACGACCATGCCGCCATTGGCCCGACCGACGAGGCCGCGCCATCCCTGGCGGCGCATGGCAAGGAGCAGCTGACGCATCGCCGAGCCCATCGCGAAGCCGGCGAGCCCGAACGCCACGAGCGGTGCCCAGCCGTCAGCTCCGACGACGACCGCGACGGCGATCCCGAGTGCTCCACACCATGCGGGCCAGAACAAACGCGTGCGGAGCAACTCCCTCGAGGCCTTGCGCCACGGCAGGACCGGTGCGACACCCATCAGGAAGAGCAACATCAACCCGATCGGTTGTGACAGCCGATCGAAGTAGGGGGCACCGACGAGGGTCTGGCGATCCTGCAGGGCCTCGACGAACAACGGGAAGAGCGTCCCGAGGAGGACGACGAATGCCCACACCGTGAACAGCACGTTGTTGGCGAGGAACGAACCCTCCCGGGAGAGCGGCGAGTCGATCGATCCGGGTGACCGCAACCGGTCGCCTCGCCAGGCGATCAACCCGAGCGACACCACGACGATCACGCCGAAGAAGACGAGCAGCCAACTCCCGACCGGTCCGTCACCGAACGCGTGGACCGAACTGAGTACACCGGACCTGGTGAGGAACGTGCCGAGGATGGTCAACGCGAACGTGGCGACGAGCAAGCTCAGGTTCCACACCCGCAACATTCCCCGGCGTTCCTGGACGAGCACCGAGTGGATGTACGCGGTGCCGGTCAACCAGGGCAACAACGAGGCGTTCTCGACGGGATCCCACGCCCAGACGCCCGACCACCCGAGCACCTCGTAGCTCCACCAGCCACCGAGCAGGATGCCGATCGTGAGGAATGCCCAGGAGAACAGTGCCCAGCGGCGAGTCTCCATCAGCCAGCCCTCACCGAGCCGACCCGTGATGAGTGCGGCGATGGCGAAGGCGAAGGGAACCGCGAAGCCGACATAGCCGAGATAGAGGATCGGCGGATGGAACAGCACCAGGATGTGGTTCTGCAGCAGCGGATTCGGCCCGGGTCCGCTGGTGACGCCAGCAGCGCCCGTCGAGAACGGGTCGGCCGGGCCGAAGCTCAGCATGGCGAAGAAGGCCGTGATGACGAACATCACGATCAGCGCCCACCCGACGAGGACGTCGTCGGTCCGCTTCCTGAAGCGCCAGGCGACCGCCGCGGTGAAGCCGGCGAGGATCAGCGACCACAGCAGGATCGAGCCCTCGAGGGCCGACCACATGGCCGCAATGTTGTAGAGCGCGGGCGTGTCGGCCGAGCCGACCTGCTGGATGTACGCCATCGAGAAGTCGCGGGTGATCAACGCCCGCTGCATCATGATGACGGCGAGCACGATCCCGGCGAACGCGAGCCCTGCATACATCGGGCCTTGCTTGAGGAACTTGCGGTCGTGCTGGCGGATGCCATACAGCACCGCCAGGGCGCCGAACACCGAGGCTGCGAGCATCAAGAGGAGTCCTGCCCGGCCGAGGGCCGAGTTCACGCTCGCAGCGAGGAGCATCACGGCGTCGTGGCGGTGTCGGCGCAGCCCGCCGCTTCGGCGTCGGCGACGCGATCGTCGTTCACGGCGACGTATTCGTCGGAGTGCTTGACCTCGACGCGGTCACCGCGGAGTTCGCCGTCCTCGATCACGCCGTGGACGACCACGGGGATGCACTCCTTGAAGATGCCACCGGGCTCACCGTCGTACGACACGGGGATGGTCTCGCCGTTGAACGAGATGGTGAACACGGTCGTGTTCGCCACCTTCTCGACCGAACCTTCGTCGACCGTTCCCTGGAGGCGGATTCGTCGGTCGGCGTCGCACCCACTCCGGACGCCGACCTCGTCGACGTTGCAGTAGTAGTCGACCGCCGAGGTGAGGAACTGCGTCAGGATCACCCCGGCAGCAACCACCACCATCGCCAAGACCACCATCGGCAACCACTTGCGTTTGCGCTTGGGCCGGGTCGGAGCTGCGGGATCGACAGGGGCTCGGGGGGAGAGGTCCATCTCGGTCATGTCAGGTTCATTCTGCTCGGTCAGAGCCAGTATTTCTCCTCGTCCGGGACACGATCCGCGAGACGACGTCCGGATCGGACGTACCGCCACGCAAGCAGCGCGACCGTGGCGAAGGTGAGCGCGTAGCTCCCGATGATGAATCCAGCGTCTTCCATCAGGTCGTCTCCTCTGTGCCGAGTGTCGCGGCAGGTGCCGCCGTCGGCATCGTTGCGTGGTCGGCGACGAACGCGTCACCTTCGGCCCGGCGAGCGACGAGCGCCTCGTCGAGGCCACGATCGTCCAGGTAGTCCTCCATCGCCATGCCGCGTGTGCGGTGCATCACGAGCCAGAGGTACAGCAAGGTGAAGGCGACCACACCGACGAAGAGACTGAACAGCATCAATCCGTCCATGTCGGTGTTGCGATCGGTGTCGAGCACCGTCGCTTCTTGGTGAAGGCTGCGCCACAACCGGACGCTCCAGTGCACGAGCGGAATCTCCAGCACTGCGATCAGACCGATCACTGCGCTCCGGCGGGCTCGCTGCTGGTGCGTGCCCTCGAGGCGCCGCACCGCCAGGTAGCCGATGTAGGTGACGAACAACAGCGCCGTGGTCGTCAACCGGGCATCCCATTGCCAGAACACGCCCCAGGTGATCCGCCCCCAGAGGGCACCGACGATCAGCGTGACGGCCACGAACACCGTGCCGATCTCGGCGCTGGCACCCGCCAGACGGTCCCAGCCGAGCGACTTCTTCTTGGTGAAGAGGTACATCCCCGAGGCGATGGCGGTGGTGATGAACGAGAGGTAGGCGACCCAGATCGTCGGAACGTGGACGTAGAGGATGCGCACGGCCTCGTCCTGGTCTCGGTCAGCCGGGGAGAAGCCGAGCCCGAACGCAACGAGCCACACCATCGCGATGAGCGTGAGGATGCCGATCACCCGCGTGCCGCGGGTTCCCGTTCCGCCGGCGGTCGAGCGGCCGGTGTGTTCGCGCTGGAGGTTCGATTCGGTGGTCGTCATGTCCGTTCCGGGTCGTTCTGGCGGATTCGTGCTGCTCTGCTCACTCGTCGATCAACGGACCGAAGGCCAAAGAACCTCCGACACCGAAGGCCACGGCGAAGACGACCAGCAGGCCCACCCAGGGCCAGCCGTCCGACACCACCGCCCCTGCAGTGCCGAGCGCTGCTTCGACCGCTCGTGTTGCTCCGATCAGGACGGGCGCCACCGCGGGGAGCGTGAGCAGCGGGAGCAGTGTCTCGCGGCCCCTGAACCCTGCGGCAAGGCCTCCGTACAGGGTACCGACCGCGGCCAGCCCGCACGTCGCGGAGATCAAGGTCGTGACGAGGAGCACAACGCCGCCGGCCGGCACGGTTTGGCGATAGAGCACGATCGCCGCGAGCAGCAGCACGACCTCGACGACGAGGAGCTGCACGGCAAGCCCCATCGCCTTGCCGGCGAAGATCGCCCGGGGGTCGACGCCGGCGACCCGCAAGGCATCGAGCGCTCCGTCGTCGGTCTCGATGGCGAAAGTCCGCTGAACCAGCACGAGCATGCTGAACATCGTTGCCAGCCAGACCAGCCCGGGTGCGACGCGCTCGAGGACGGCATCGGAGTCCAGGGCGAACGCGAAGATCACCATCGTCACACCGGCAAAGGGCAGGACCTGGTTGATCAGCACGCGGCTGTTCCACTCGATCTGGAGGTCCTTGCGGGCCACGAGCCGGGCGATGCGCCACACGCTCACGAGCGCTCCGACCCGGGCTCGGCCTCACGAACGCGGCCGGCCACCACATCGACGGCTCTCGTCGCGAGCGAACCGGCACGTTCGAGCTCGTGGCTCGCGACGACGATCGTGGCGCCTGCGCCAGCGGCCTCACGCAGCGTCGTGTCGAGTTCGTCGCGGGCGACGGCGTCGAGTCCGGCGTGCGGTTCGTCGAGCAGCCAGAGCTGCGCTCGGCGGGCGACGAGGCAAGCCAGTGCGGTGCGCCGCTTCTGTCCGGCGGACAGCTTGCGGACCGGGACGTCGACGAGGCGGTCCGCCACGCCGAGCCGCTCCATCGCTGCACTGGTCTCCTCGGTGCTCGCGCTGACCGTGTCACCCCAGAATCGGATGTTCTCCCCGACGGTCAGATCCAGGTAGAGCCCGTTCTGGTGGCCGAGTACGCCGACGTGACGACGCACTTCGTCCCGTTGTGCGACCACGTCGAAGCCGAGGATCGTGCCCGAGCCGCGTACGAGGGGCACGAGCCCGGCGCAGAGCCGGAGCAGGGTGGTCTTCCCGGCACCGTTGGGCCCACGGAGCAGCACGATGTCGCCCTGTTCGACCCGCAGGTCAGCGCCGGCGAGCGCCGGGAACGATCCGAGAACCGCAACGGCGTCGATGAGCTCTACGACGGGCGCCGGCATGCCGCCACGCTAGGGGCGAAACACTTCGACAACCGCGATCGCGCCGCACCAGGTGCCAGCTAGCGTCGATCGGCGTGTCGGACCTCGCGGAGCCACCCACCACGCCTCCGCGCGTCCGCAAGTTCGATCGACCACCCCCACCACACGACTGGCGGTGGTGGGTCGGGGGTCTCGGCAAGACGCTGATCGCCACCGGCTTGTTGATGTTCGGCTTCGTCGCGTATCAGCTGTGGGGAACGGGCATCGAGACCGCTCGGGCGCAGAATGCCCTGGAGAACGAATTCGAGGAGCTGCTCGCCGCGACACCGACCACCGAAGCCCCAGCTCCCCCAGCGTCGTCCACTCCCGACGCTGGGACTCCCGACACGACGACCCCCGACGCCACGATCCCCGACGCCACGATCCCCGGGGTCACGGTCGAGCCGGCACCGATCGAGGAACCCCCGACGGCCGAACTCCCACCGGTCGAGGAGGGCGACCCGATCGCCCGGCTCGAGATGCCGACGATCGGTGTCGACAACATCGTGGTGGCCGGCGTCGACACGACCGATCTGAAGAAGGGCCCCGGCCACTATCCCGAGACGCCGATGCCGGGCCAGCTCGGCAACGCGGCGATCGCCGGCCATCGCACCACCTACGGCCAACCATTCTTCAACGTCGACAAGCTGGACATCGGCGACGAGATCGTGGTGACGACGCTCGCCGGGCGATTCGTCTACCGGGTGACCGGCCAACAGATCGTGACCCCCCAGGACTACCAGGTGGTCGCGACCACCGATCCGACCCGCGCGACGATCACGCTGACCTCCTGCCATCCGAAGTACACCGCTCGCGAGCGAATCATCATCACCGGCGATCTCGACCCTGCTGCATCGAGCGCTGAAGCAGCTGAATCCACCATCAACTACGGACGACCGATCGTCGGCACCGACTCAGCCGCGGCCGACACCGATCCAGCCAACACGGTGACGAGCGCGCCCGTCCCCACCACCGACGCGATCGCCGTCGAGAACGAGAACGCGGACGCCGTCGCGGGATCCGACGCCGTCAACCGGGAGATCGCCGACGCGTTCTCCGATGGATGGTTCAGCGATCCGGGCGCGAACGGCCAGGTTGCACTGTGGGGTCTGCTGCTGGCAGCGATCGGAGTCCTGTCGTATCTCGCCAGCAAGAAGGCCAAGCGAGACTGGGTCGGGCTGATGGTCGGCATCGTGCCGTTCATGGTCACGCTCTACTTCTTCTTCCAGAACGTCAACCGACTCCTGCCGCCCAACCTGTGAGGTTCCGCGGCATTGTCATCCCCACCGCGATCGCGGCGCTGACACTGGCAGCGTGCGGATCCGACTCCGAGTCGTCGGTGCCGAGCACTCCTGAGGCCGAGGCGTTCACCGATCGACTCGTCGAACTCGACGACATCGTCGAGATCTGGAGCGATGCCGACTCGATCGAAACCGCTCAGGTCGCCGCCGAAGCGGCGACCAACCTGATCGTCGGGCCTGGTGGCCCCGGGTACGGCGACCGCAACGGCGACGGGACCATCGAGGCCGAGACTGCGCGTGGCGTTCTCCGCGGGAGCGACGGCACACCGGATGGGCTCGCCGATGACCTCTCGGCGAACGAGTGCATCGAGCGCGACGTACTGGGTGGCTCCTGGGATGATCCGTCAGCCCGTTGGGGCGAGATGACCGATGCGATCGACGCCTGGCAGCCGGACGCCAACACGATGCCGACGCTCGCGAGCCACCCGATGCGAGTGGTCGGCTGGGCCACGTTCGCCCTCGACGCCGACTCCGTCGAAGACGCCCGCGAGTACGCAGGACACGCTGGGATCCACGTCCGCATCTCCGCGAACGCCCTCACGTGCTGATGTGACGATGGTGTCAGACACCATCGTCACATCAGCTGCCGGTGAAGTCGGGGCGACGCTTCTCCAGGAAGGCGGTTCGACCTTCCTCGGCGTCGGCGCTGGCCCATGCTGCGGACCGCGCTGCTTCGAACGCGTCGTCGGCGTCGGGTTCGTGCAGCGCCCGCTCGAGGCCGAGCTTGTGACCGGCGATCGTGAGCGGGGCGAGTCGCGAGAGTTCGTGGGCCCAGGCGATCGCGTCGTCCAACCCGCCCAGGCGATGGATGCCGCCGGCGGCGTGGAGCTGACCGGCGGTGTAGGTCTGGGCAGCGAGCAGCATCGCCCGGGCGATCGGTGGCGAGAACTCTGATGCGAGCCGACGGATCGTCCAGTGATCGACGACGAGGCCGAGCTTCGCCGCTGGGACCCCGAGCACGCTGTCGGGCGTCGCCACGCGGAGATCGGTCGCGATCGCGAGTTGCGCGCCGGCCCCGAGCGCGGGTCCGTCGATGGCGGCGATCACGGCAACGGGCAGCGAGCCGAACCCTCGCAGCACCGCGGCGAGGTCGGTGGCGAACTGTCCTTCCTCGACACCGTTCAGGTCAGCCCCGGCGCTGAACGCCGGCGGCTTCCCGGTGAGGACCACGGCACGAATCGCGTCGGGAGCCCTCGCCACGATCGCCGCTTGCACGTCGAGCAGTTCCAGGAGAGTTGCGTGATCGACAGCGTTGCGTCGCTCCGGGCGGTCGAGCGTGACGATCGCGACGAGCCCGTCGTGTTCAAGATCGACGGTCATCGGTCGCAGCGATCGGCTCGTAGCATGAGACGACTGTATGTCGAACGCCCAGCCCGCCCCCGATGGCGTCGATCCCGTCCGAGTCCGCCGAGCCCAGGTCGCCAAGTGGACACTCCTCGCCAACCGTGTGGGGTACCTCTTCGTGGCGTTGGCGATGGCGTTGTTCATCATCGCGTTCGCCGTCGGGTTCTCGTCCACCATGGCGAGCCTGGTCATCATCACGTTCGTGATCGGCTGCGTGCTCCTCGCCCCGTCGATCATCATCGGTTACGCCGTCAAGGCTGCCGAGCGCGACGACCGCGAACGAGGCTTCTGAGCTCGGCTGCTCGCCGGTTACCATGCGGTAACAGATGTCCCCACGACTCCCCGCCAACGCTCGACGAGAGCAGATCCTCGATGTGGCCCTGGAGGTGTTCGCCACCCACGGATTCCACGGTGCCTCGATGAACGACGTCGCCGATGCCGTCGGCGTCACCAAACCGGTTCTGTACCAACACTTCGATTCCAAGCGCGACCTGTACCAGGCGTTGATCGACGAGGTCGGCGCCCGTTTGCTCGCCAACATCTCGAAGGCCGCGGCCGAAGCGACCGACGGCAAGAGCCAGACCGAACTCGGCTTTCGCGCCTACTTCCGTTGGGTCTCCGATGACCACGATGGCTTCCGGTTCCTCTTCGGATCCGGCACTCGTCGCGATGACGAGTTCAACGCGGCGGTCACCCGCATCACAGCCGAGGCCGCCAAGGCCGTTGCGCCGCTGATCGCCGTCGACATCGACGAGCGCCATCGCACCACGCTCGCTCACGCCCTCGTCGGTCTGGCCGAAGGCGCCAGCCGGCTCCTCGTGGAACGCGGTGACGAGTTCGACCCCGACGAGATCGCCCGGGAGGTCGCCGACCTCGCCTGGGCCGGCCTCCGCGCGGTCCAACCCAAGGACTGACCCTCCACCCACCTGCGCTCGCTTGCGTTGCACTTCGGGTGGGGCGCGCCACCGAGAACGCGACACGAACGGAGTGCACCCGTGGCCGCACTCCGACAGTCAGCTGCGAACGGTCATGCCGCGATAGCCGTCGGCGAAGCCAGCGGTCCGGAGCAGCTCGACCAGTCCGTCTGGAGCGTTCGGACCGGTCAACGTGTCACCGTCGACCTTGCGGATCTCGACGGACCGAACACGGTCGTCCTTGACCAGCGAGATCAGGGCGTCGCACCACGACGTGTCGACGAAGGTGTCGGGGAACGTGACGAGGTGATGACCCCGCCGATCGAACCACACGAGGGGGCGACCGGCCCGGAGCACGACGAGCGAAGATGCAGTCCGCGCCGGCCGACCGGGCGTGTGGGGCCAGGCGAGTGCAGCGCCGTACGGCTGCGCCGGATCGGTCGAGGCGAGCACGATCGGGTCGGGAACATCGTCGGGATTGATGATCGGATCGGGGGTGTCGCGGGCGGAACGAAGACGGTCCACGGCGCCGGGGACCGCGAACTGTGCCGCCCCCAGACCGTCGACGAAGTAGCCCCGGCGGACCTGGCCCCGCTCTTCCAGCACTTTGAGGACGCCGTACACGGCACTGAATCCGCCGACGAGACCCTCGGCCATCACCGCTTCTCGAGTGACGACGCCGTACCGCTCGACGAGTTGCAGTGCCTGCGCGTGAGCGGCCTCGGTGGGCGTCGGCGTCGGCCGAAGCAGCGGGGAGACGAGGCTCCAACGGCCTTGTCCCGCCGGCGGGCCGATCCGGTTGAGTCGGCCCGGTCGCGGCCGCCCACGCACTGCGGATCGACTCCCCGACACCTTGGCCTTCGCCCCGGCGATCACCGACCGCAACGGTGCCAGCGAGTCGTTGGTCACCTCGCCGGCCCACACGAGGTCCCACAGTGCGGCCAGGATCTCCTGATCCTGCAGGCCGGGGGCGGCCACCCGGATCTGGCCCCAGAAGCTGGCACCCCGCTCGGTGAGCAACGTCCGGATCGCTTCCTGCACCACGCCTTCGGCCGGTTCGCGCTCCTCCCAACCCGGGGCGAGGAGCGGGAGTTGGTCGGCGAAGCACAGGCGGATGCGACCGTCGCGAGCGCCGAGGGCACCGGCGCCGACCCACACGACCTCGCCGGCCGTACAGAGTTCGTCGAGCATCGAAGGACGGAACGACCGCACGCGAATGGGCAGCACATCGGTCTCGATCGTCGATGCGACGAGCGCGGTGCCCGAGAGCACTCCGAGGGTCTCCACGAGAGCATCGGCCCCCCGCCGCTGCGCAGGGACGTCGTGCCACGCAGTCAGGAAACGGGCAAACGCTTCTTGTTCGACGGGCTCGACCTCCCTGCGGAGCGCAGCGAGCGACCGTCGGCGGAGCTGGCGGAGCACATCGACGTCGCAGAACTCGCGTGACACTCCCTCGGGCCGGAACTCGCCGACGACGAGCCGCTCCTCCCCCTCCAACGCCCCCAGGGCGCCGGCGATCCGTTCGGCTGGCGCCCCGAATCGTCTCGCGACATCGGCGGTGAGGAAGGGCCCGTGCGTGCGGGCGTACCGGCCGACCAGCTCTTCGAGAGGACGCGCGACCGGATCGGTGAAGGCCATCGGCAGCCCGAGTGGAAGCGAGCATCCCAGCGCATCGCGGTAACGCGCGGCATCCTCGGCGGCTGCATACCGGGTCTGGTCGGCGAGAGCGATCTCGATGACGCGCTTCTCGGCGAGGAGCTCCGCGAGCCAGACGGATCCCGTCGCGGTCTCGGCGCTGGTCTCGCAGCGCAGCTCGACCTCGTCGCTGGTCAGGTCGCCGACCTTGCGGAGGACATCGTGCAGCTCGTCGGCGGAGCGTGCGCGTCGCCCCTCGGCGACACACTGGAGTTCGAGTTCGACATCGGCGAGTACCTCGGGGTCGAGGAGGTCGCGCAGTTCCTCCGCCCCGAGCAGGTCGCGCAGCAGGTCACGATCGAGTGCAAGCGCGGCAGCCCGGCGCTCGGCGAGCGGGGCGTCGCCTTCGTACATGTACGCGGCGATCCAGTTGAAGAGGAGGCTCGATGCCATCGGGCTGGCCTTGCCGGTGTCGACGCTGACCACCCGAATCGCCCGGGATCGCAGGAGTCCGAGCACCTCACGCAGCGCCGGCACGTCGAACACGTCCTGGAGGCACTCCCGTGATGTCTCCAGCAGGATGGGGAACGTCGGGTACTTCGACGCGACCGCCAACAGATCGGCCGCGCGTTGGCGCTGTTGCCACAGCGGCGTCCGACGATCGGGGCGGCGACGAGGCAGGAGCAGGGCCCGTCCGGCACACTCGCGGAACCGGGCCGAGAACAGCGAGGTCTGCGGCAACGTCTCGACGACGAGTTCGTCGATGTCCTCGGGCTCGATCATGAGCGATTCGATCGGCAGCTCGACCGCGGACTCGGGGAGCCGGATGACGATGCCGTCGTCGCCCCACATCGACTCGACGGGGATGTCGAACTGATCCATCAGGCGCCGCTCGATCGCCATCGCCCACGGGGCATGCACGGGTGTGCCGAACGGGCTGAGGATGCAGACTCGCCAGTCACCGATCTCGTCTTGGAACCGCTCGATCACGACCGTGCGATCGTCGGGCACGGCCCCGGTCGCTTCGACCTGCTCTGCGAGGTACTGCTGCAGATTGCTCGCCGCGAATGCATCGAGCGAGTAGTGGCTCATCAGTCGTGTCGTCGCCGCCGCATCGTCGAGATCGCGGATCTCGCGGACGAAGGCGCCGAGCGCCCGGCCGAGTTCCAGCGGGCGACCAGGGCGATCGCCGTGCCAGAAGGGCATCTTGCCCGGCTGCCCGGGTGCCGGAGTGACGGTCACACGTTCGAACGTGATGTCCTCGATCCGCCAGGTCGACGCCCCGAGCACGAAGGTCTCCCCCGGTCGACTCTCGTAGACCATCTCCTCGTCCAGCTCTCCGACCCGGGTGCCGTCGGGGAGGAACACGCCGAACAGGCCGCGATCGGGGATCGTGCCGCCCGAGGTGACCGCCAGACGCTTGGAACCGTCGCGGGCGCGGAGGCGATCGTTGATCCGATCCCACACGATCCGCGGCCGGAGTTCGGAGAACTCCTCGCTCGGATAGCGACCGGACAGCAGATCGAGGACGTTGGCCAGCAGGTCGTCGGAGATGTCGGCGAAACTCGCACACCGTCGGACCATCGTCGAAACGTCCTCGACCGAGCACTCCTCCACGATCGCGACATGCGCAACGATCTGTTGGGCGAGCACGTCGAGCGGGTTGCGCAGGTAGTGGGTCGACTCGATCTCGCCGTCGACCATCCGGCGAGTGACGACCGTGGCTTCGAGCAGGTCGCCTCGATGCTTCGGGAAGATCGATCCGCGTGAGGGCTCACCGACCTGGTGGCCGGCCCGACCGATGCGCTGGAGCCCGCGGCTGACGGCGCCCGGCGACTCGACCTGGATGACGAGGTCGACCGCACCCATGTCGATCCCGAGTTCGAGCGACGACGTTGCGACGATCGCCCGCAACTCCCCCCGCTTCAACCGATCCTCGATCACCACCCGCTGCTCCCGAGCGAGCGACCCATGGTGCGCCATCACCAAGCTGGTGCCGGGCTCGTCGGCCGCGCTTCCCTGGCCGCCTGCCAGTCGATCGCGTTCACCCGTCTGCAACTGCTGTTCCTCGTACAACTCATTGAGTTTGGCGGCGAGGCGTTCGGCGGCGCGACGGGCATTGCAGAAGATGATCGTCGTGCGGTTGGCGAGGATGCGGGTGAGGATCTCGGGATAGATGCTCGGCCAGATCGACGTCCGCCGCTCCGTCAACGCCGCGGTCGCTGGGCCAGGCGTGAGTTCGACCTGCACCTGACCGATCGTCGACATGTCCTCGATCGGGATGACCACCTCGACCTCGAGCGCTTTGCGGATGCCGGCGTCCACGATCCGTACCGGCCGCTTCCGACCAGGTTCGCTGTAGCCACCGAGGAACTCGGCGACTTCCTCGAGCGGACGTTGAGTCGCCGACAATCCGATCCGCTGCGGCGCCCGCTCGGTCACCTCCTCCAGCCGCTCGAGCGTGAGCATCAGATGTGCTCCACGCTTGGTGGTCGCCATCGCGTGGATCTCGTCGATGATCACCGTCTCGACGCCGACGAGCGTCTCGCGTGCCGACGACGTCAACATCAGATACAACGACTCGGGAGTCGTGATCAGCATGTCCGGCGGGCGCCGGATCAGTTTCTGGCGATCGTTGGGCGCGGTGTCGCCGGTCCGCATCCCGACGTCGGGGGCGACGAACGCTTCGCCGAGCCGCTCCGCGGCGAGTTCGATGCCCTTCAACGGGGCCCGCAGGTTCTTCTCGATGTCGAAGGCCAACGCTCGCAGCGGCGAGATGTACAGCACCCGTGTTCGGTGCGAGCGTTCCTCCGGACGCGGCGTCGTCGTCAGCCGATCGATCGAGGCGAGGAATGCCGTGAGCGTCTTGCCCGAGCCGGTCGGTGCACAGATGAGCGTGTGTTCGCCGCCACCGATGTGCGGCCACCCCTGCACCTGCGCCGGGGTCGGCTCGGGGAACGAAGCCGCGAACCACTCCCGGACGGCCGGCGAGAACGCCTCGAGCACCGGGTGTCCAGCGATCGCGCCACGCTACCCACCCACACCACGATGCCGTTCGGTCCGCGCAGGGCCAGACGCTCGACCGTTGATCTGGCCGGAGTCCGCGCCGGACCCCACCCCGACAGGACCGGTCAGCCCTCGGTGGTGACGGACTCCATGTCGCCTTCCATGTCACCGCTCATCTCACCCATGTCCTCGAGGGTGCGAACTTCGGCAGGGATCGTGACCTCGGTGCCGTCGTCGAACACCAGGGTCACCTCGATGGTCCCGGTGAAGTCGGCCGGGTCGATGTCCAGGAACATCACGTGCGGACCACCCGGCTCGAGGGTGAAGGTCTCACCGGCGACGATGACGAAGCCATCAGGGCGTTCCTGCATTTCCATCGTGCCGTCGTCGCCCATCAGCGTCTCGTGGATCTCGACCGTGGCATCGAACGGCACCGACGCTGCGACCAGAGTCACATCGGTGTCGCCGTCGTTGGTGATCGTGGCGTACGCCGCCGAACGCGTCTGGCCCTCCGCAGGTTCACGGATCCATGCATCGGCCACGGTGATCGCTCCCACGGTGACTTCGGCGCCGACCATGTCATCGCCCATGTCATCAGCCATGGCGTCGGTGGTGGCGGTGCTCACCTCAGGGGCGGTGGTCACCTCGGCGGGAGCGGTGTCGGACGATCCCGAGTCGTCGTCACTACCGCACGCCGCCAGCGAGAGGGTCAGCGCCGCCGCAGCGACAGGAGCGAGGAGGAGTTTGGTTCGAACGTTGTTCACGGCTCCACAGGTCGTCGTTCCGGTCCCTCTGGTTCCCGACCCCAAGAAGTAATTCGCCGAATCCGGTCACTGAGCGCCACGGTTGCGCGATGCATCCGGGTCGAAATCGCGGTGGGGTCGCGGTGAGATCGATCGATGACGTGCCGAGTCAGGGCCGTTCGGTGATCGCTCCGCCGGCGAGGTCGAGCGTGCGGGTCAGGCGGACTCGACCGAGCAGCGCCCGGTCATGGGTCACCAAGATCACCGTGCCCGGAAATGTGTCCAAGGCCTGCTCGAGTTGTTCGATCGCGGGGAGGTCCAGATGGTTCGTCGGTTCATCGAGCACGAGCAAGTTGGCACCGTTCGCCATGAGCAGTGCCAGCGACGCCCGTGTTCGCTCACCCGGCGAGAGCGTCGCCGCTCGCCGATGGACGTGCTCGGCGCCGAGGCCGAACTTGGCGAGCAACGTCCGGGCGTCGGCGATCGACAGGGCAGTCGATGTCGTGAATGCATCGAGGAGCGACTCGTCGCCCAACAGTTTGGTTCGGGCTTGCTCGATTTCGCCCACCACGACGCTGGCGCCGAGGCCTGCCGAACCTGCCGTGGGTTCGATCCGGCCCAGGAGGAGGCCGATCAGGGTCGACTTGCCGCTCCCGTTCGCACCGACGAGTGCGATCCGGTCACCGACGCGGAGGTCCAGGTCGACCGGGCCGAGCCGGAACGATCCCTGCTCGACCACGGCACCTCGAGCGGTGGCGACGACGTCACCGCTCCGTCCCACCGCTGGGATCGTGAGCCGCAACTCCCAGGCGTCGCGTGGTTCCTCCACGACCTCCAGGCGCTGGACCGCCTTCTGGGTCCGTGCCGCCCTGCCCGCCAGTTGCTCGGTCTGGTCGATCTTGTAGGCGCGGATGTTCTTGTCGGGTTCATCGGTGTTCTTCACCCGACTCAAGCCCTGCGTCGCCCATTCACGCTCGCGCTGGGCGCGTCGTTCGAGCGATGACTTCTTGGCGTCGAACTGGTCGAAGCGCTGTTGCGCGTGCTGGCGGGCGAGTTCGCGTTCGTCGAGGAACGACTGCCACCCGCCGGCGAACCACTGGGCTCGATGGGAGTGGTGATCGATCTCGACGACGTCGGTGATCACGCGTTCGAGGAACGTGCGATCGTGGCTGACGAGCATGACCGGGGCATCGAGACCGAGGATCCACCGTTCGAGACGTTCCAATCCATCGAGGTCGAGGTCATTGGTGGGTTCGTCGAGGAGGAACACGTCGAATCGGGACAGCAGCAGCGAGGCGAGCGATGCTCGCGCCGCCTCGCCACCCGACAACGACCTGGTGGGTTGATCGATGAGGCGTTCGTCGAGGCCGAGATCCGACCACACCGAGCCGACGCGAGCATCGAAGTCGGCTGCTCCGAGCGCCAGCCACCGATCGAGCGCGTCGGCATAGCGATCGTCCGCTCCAACGGCACCCTCGGCGAGTGCAGCGGTCGCGGCATCCAGGTCGACGTGAGCGCCACTGACTCCACTGCGCCGGGCGAGGAACTCTCGCACCGTCTCGGTCGCCGAACGCTCAGGTTCTTGTGGGAGCAAACCGATGGTGGCCGTGCGTGGCGCGGCATCGACCGAACCCTTCTCGAGCTCGACACGGCCGGCCAACGCTCCGAGCAGCGTGGACTTGCCGACGCCGTTCGGCCCGACGAGCCCGACACGATGGCCGGGCGCGAGCGTGAGATCGACGTCGTCGAGCACGACGAGGGGGCCGCGGACGACAGTGAGTTGACGAGCGATGAGCGACGCGGGCACAGGGCACCTCCAGAACGAAGAACAGACGGTGGACGGCTCACTGGTCGGTCATCACGACGTATTGTACCCCCTCGAGTCGAACCACTTCCGACGAGTTCGCGCCACGAGACGCCGGACCAAGCCCGAAATGGGGCACCGAGCGGCCACGGGGAGTTGTCGGTCGGGGCCGGGGACGACACACTCGGTGAGCCGATGCCGACCGTGACCCTCCGACCCTGGCAACGCGCCGCGTACGATGCGTTCCGGGCCAGCCCCCATCCGGACTATCTGGCCGTGGCCACCCCGGGAGCCGGCAAGACCACCTTCGCTCTGACCTGCGCCCGAGCAAGCCTCGCCGATGAGCCTCGGACCCTCGTCGTCGTCGCCCCGACCAGTCATCTCAAGGTCCAGTGGTCACTCGCCGCACATCGACTCGGCCTCCAGCTCGACCCCGACTGGAGCCCCGGCGAAGGACTCGCCCGAGACGTCCACGGCCTCGTCACGACCTACCAACAGGTCGCCACCGGCAACACCGCGGCCAAGCTCGCCGGGTTGTCGGCCGACGGATTCGTGATCCTCGACGAGATCCACCACGCAGGCCATGACAAGGCCTGGGGCGACAGCATCCGCGTCGCGTTCGGCCACGCCACCCGCCGACTCTCGCTCTCGGGCACGCCCTTCCGGAGCGACGCCATTCAGATCCCGTTCGTGCGCTACGACGCCACCGGCGAAGGCGACCTCGCCCACGCCGACTACACCTACGGCTACGCCGACGCGCTCCGTGATGGCGGTGTCGTCCGCCCGGTCTACTTCCCGCGCGTCGATGGCGAGATGGAGTGGACCACTGCGAGCGGCGACGTGATCAACGCCAGCTTCCAGGACGAACTCACCAAGGACCAGATGTCGATGCGTCTGCGCACTGCCCTGAGCCTCGAGGGTGAGTGGATGCCGAGCGTGCTGGCCAAGGCCAACGACCAACTGCGCTCGATTCGAGCCGACCACCGGGACGCCGGCGGGCTCGTGATCGCGATCGATCAGGATCATGCGCAGGCGATCGCCCGCCTGCTGCGCGACCGATTCGGGACTCCCGCCGACGTCGTGATCAGCGACGACCCGACGGCGTCGAAGAAGATCGCCGAGTTCTCCCACAACGACCGACCCTGGCTCGTCGCCGTCCGGATGGTGTCCGAGGGCGTCGACATCCCGCGGCTGCGCGTCGGCGTGTTCGCCACGACGACCTCGACCGAACTGTTCTTCCGCCAGGCCGTCGGCCGCTTCGTGCGATGGCAGGCGGGACGCCCGGGCCAGAAGGCGTACGTCTACATCCCCGACGATCCCCGCCTGCGTTCCCACGCCTTCGAGATCGCCGAGGCTCGTCGACACATCCTGCGCCCACCCGGGGCCGATGACGCCGACGATGACTTCCAGGCCGACGGTGGGCTCGAGAACCAGGTCCACCCCGACGACGACGCCGAGCAACTCACGCTGTTCGCTGTCGTGTCGTCGACCGCGACCGACATCACGGTGCACACCGTCACCGAAGCGGGCGTGCGGTACGAGCCGCTGTTCTCGCCCGACGACCTCGCCTCGCCGAGATACGACGACGAAGTCGAGATCGCCGAACCAGAGTTGGTCGCCGACCCGTCCCTCGATCTCGACCTCCCAGCGGTGCCGACCGCCGCAGGGCTGGTCCCATCGGGATCTCTCAGCGTCGCAGAACGAAAGGACGACCTCCGCACGCGCAACGCGCACGTCGCCAAGCGTCTCGTCGACATCACCGGATGGCAGCACGCCAAGGTGCAGGGCGAGATGAACCGCCTGGCCGGCGTCACCCGGGTCTCGACCGCGACGACCGAGCAGCTCGAACGTCGCCTGCGCTACGCCGAGAGCTGGCTCCGAAAGCTCCAACGCTGAGGTCGACAACTCCGACGCGGAGGTCGACGGGGCGGGTCCGAGGGCGGCCGGTAGGATCGACCCATGCCTGCGAGCGGTGAGCACCATCCCGCCTTCGAGGAATACTGCGAGTGCATCTTCGAGCTGCACGAGGACGACGTCGAGGTCATCCAGGCCCGCATCGCCGAACGCCTCCAGGTCTCACGCCCCGCAGTCAGCGAGATGATGAAGCGCCTCGAGTCCGAAGGTCTGATCACCTCCGACGATGGCATCCACCTGACCGACGCCGGCCGGCGCCTCGGTGAGCGCGTCGTTCGCCGCCACCGCCTCGCCGAAGTGTTCCTCACCGATGTCCTCAAGCTGTCATGGGCCGAAGCACATCACGAGGCCGGGAAGTGGGAGCACATCATGAGCGACTCGGTCGAGCGAGCACTCAACGATCTGCTCGGCGGGCCCACCACGTGTCCCCATGGCAACCCGATCCCCGGCTCGGGGTACGAGGCCCCGGACTCCGCACCGTTGTCCGACGTCGCCGTCGGCTCACCGTTCACCGTTCGACGGATCACCGAGGAACTGGAGTTCGAACCCGGGCTGCTGGAGTT
>Ga0316193_10000976_pt1 | contig 18694 bp, 14 predicted proteins | sample MerIslsedime2_MG_FD_207735 | JGI IMG/M metagenome (GOLD analysis project Ga0316193, IMG submission 207735) | Coastal sediment microbial communities from Maine, United States - Merrow Island sediment 2 | ecosystem: Environmental > Aquatic > Marine > Coastal > Sediment | place: USA: Maine... | reverse complement strand
TCACTGCGAGCGATGCGCTTGAAGACTTCAAAGAACAATCCGGATTCGGCGCGGCCCTTGATCAGTTGTCTGATAACCCGTTGCCGCACACGCTCGTCGTGCGTCCCGGTCCAGCGAACACGAGCCAGTCGATGATCCTGCTGCAGGAAGAACTTGCCAACCTGCCCGAGTCCGATCTTGTGCAGGTGGATACCGAATGGGTGCAGCGTTTCCATGCGATCCTCGACATGGTCCGGCAAGCGATCGTCATTGGTGCGTCACTGCTCGGCGTCGCCATTGTCGTGATCATTGGCAATACGATTCGGCTCGACATCCAGAACCGCCGCGAAGAAATAGAAGTCACGAAGCTGATCGGCGCGAGCAATGCTTTCGTGCGCAGACCGTTTCTGTGGTCGGGCTTCTGGTACGGCCTTTTCGGCGGCGGGCTCGCGCTGGGTCTTGTGCAATACGGTCTGTTCCTGCTCGAACAACCAGCGGCGCGGCTGGCCGGGCTCTACAAGAGCGGCGTCAGCGTTGTCGCACTCTCGCTGGATGAAAGCCTGGCCATACTCGGCATCGGGGTCCTGCTGGGGCTTGTCGGGTCGTGGTTTGCCGCCGCGCGACATATGCGACGCATCGAGCCGCGCTAGCCGCATTAAACATAATCCATGCTATAGTTCCAGTCATAAGTTATTGTTTTTATTGAATAACGGCCGCTGCTCCCCATGGAACTTCTACGTTTGTTAGCACTCTAATCGGACGAGTGCTAAAATTGGCACTCGCAAATGGGAGGTCATCAATGACGACAGCAGTTACAGCAATGAATCGCGAGCTAATGATCGCCGGTCCGGTCGGCAGCCTGGATGCGTACATCCACGCGGTCGGTTCAATTCCGGTGCTCAGCAAGGAAGACGAGCAGTCGCTCGCCAACCATTTTCGGGACGCAGAAGATCTCGATGCTGCGCGCGAGCTTGTCATGGCACACCTGCGTTTCGTCGTTCACATTGCCAAGGGTTACACGGGCTACGGATTACCGCTCGGCGACCTGATCCAGGAAGGCAACGTCGGTCTCATGAAGGCCGTCAAGCGATTCGACCCCGACTACGGTGTACGACTCGTGTCATTTGCGGTTCATTGGATTCGCGCTGAGATTCACGAGTTCGTCTTGAAGAACTGGCGCATCGTTAAGGTCGCGACGACCAAGGCGCAACGCAAGCTGTTCTTCAACCTGCGCAAAAACAAGAAGAGCCTCGCGTGGCTGTCACATGCCGAAACGCAGGCTGTAGCGAAGGACCTTGGTGTCACGCCGAAAGAAGTCACCGAAATGGAACGGCGCCTGAGTGCCCGCGACGCGATTTTTGACCCCGCACCCGATGCGGATGACGAGCGCGCGTTTACACCGGCGGCTTATCTGCCGAGCCCGGACGCCGATCCTGCGGTTCAGGTCGAGAAGACGGACTGGCATGACGACGCGACCCACCGAATGGCCGAAGCCATTACTACGCTCGATGAGCGCAGCCGCCACATTCTCGAAAGCCGCTGGCTTACAGAGGACAAACAGACGCTGCATGAACTTGCTGATGAATACGGTGTGTCCGCAGAACGCATTCGCCAGATCGAAGCTAACGCGATCAAGAAACTGCGCACCGCGATGGCGGTGTAGCCACGAGCACAAACAAAGCAAACTAAAAACTAAGGGGTCAGAGCCCTAGGGCTCTGACCCCTTTATTTGTAGGTCTTGCGACGGTAGCTGATCCAGCCACCGTCCTCGACGCCATGCGGGTCGTGGTGCGTCCAATGCACCAGGCCACCAAGCTCATTCCATTCGTACATACCGCGAAACTTCACGCGATCGCCGAGTCCGAGCGATATGCGTTTCGCCAGGTCTATGTTGTGCGCAATCAGCAATGACTGGCCGCCCGGCAGCTGCAGGATAAAACGCTGGTGACGGGATCCGTCCCTGTCATCTGACAAGAGTCTTGTTACGAAGCCGGCGTCTTCTATCCAGCGGCCGTTGTCGTGTTTCCCATAGCTCTCGATAACGACGCCTAACCGTTGGTCAGCGGGACCATGGTTATCTCAACACGACGATTGGCCTGGCGGCCGTCGGCAGTGCCGTTGTCAGCAATCGGTCGAGACTCGCCCATTCCGATAGTCAGCAGCCGTTGCGATGAAATATTGCGCGACTCGAAGTACCTTGCGACCGCACTGGCGCGGCGATCGGATAACGCCTCGTTATATTCATCGGATCCGGTGTTGTCGGTGTGGCCTGCTACTTCGACGATCGTCTGGTCAAATTCTTTCAGTACTTTGCTCACGGAGTTCAGCACATTGAAGAAATCAGCATTCAGGTCCGCGCTGTCTGTTGCAAACGTGACATTGCCTGGCATGTTTAACGTGATGTTGTCACCAATGCGCGTCACGCTGACGCCCGTCCCTTCGAGTTCGGCCCGCAACTTCGCTTCCTGTCGATCCTGGTAGTGGCCAATCGATCCCCCGGCCAGCGCGCCGACGCCAGCACCGATCAGCGCTCTTTGGCGGCGATCGACGGCATCATCGCCCGACGCCAATCCAACCACAGCACCAGCGGCTGCGCCTATGAGCGCTCCCTTGGTCGCCTTACTGGTCTCTGACTCGCCCGTATACGGGTCCAGCGTTTCACACCCGGCAGCCAGCGCGGCCACCACAAGAATTCCGATTTGGATTTTTTTGCTGTTCAATTTGTATCTCCCAGTTGTCGGCCACCCTATGCTAAAACGGCGCCGCTTGCCCATGCGTGTATTTGGCAATGATGCACCTGAACAAACACTTAATGAAGGCGCTTATGTAGAATGTCTGACTCGACAATGGGAATTGAAATGACCGAGACCGACGGCTGGCTCAAGCTGTACGAGGATACCCACCAGGATCTGACCTACCCGGTCATTTTCTGGGCCGCGGTACCAATGGTCGTGCTTGGCACTGTCGGCATAATGTGGACCCTGCCCATCCCCGATGAGTTCTTCGACATTTCGCCATTGCTCAACTGGGGCACGGCATTTCTCATGGCCACGGCCGTTTACTACTTCATCATTTCGGTGTCGCTGGCGATAGGAATGTTGCCTTTTATCCTCGGCATCGCCGGTATCCAGGTGTGGCTTGTCCAGTCGGATTTTTCGCCGTTGCGTGTATCGATCGGCCTGTTTGTCGCGGGTATCATCGGCCTCTGGATGGGACACCGGAATAAGGGTAGTCTGCGCCCCGTACTACAAGATCTTCAACTAATGATGATAGGTCCGGCGTGGTTATTGTCGGTCCTGTATCGCCGCATCGGAATACCACTTTGAGCACACGAAATACAAAACTCGATCCCCTCGATCTCTTTGACGTCCGCTCGGAACTGAGCGACGAAGAGAGCATGGTGCAGGAAACCGTCGCTCGCTTTGTGGATGACGCGGTCATCCCATTGATGCGTGAGGCCTTTGAACAACACACGTTCCCGAAGGAACTCATTCCGATGGTTGCGGAACTGGGACTTTTCGGCAGTTCGATCGACGGCTACGACTGTGCCGGTCTCAACAGCGTCTGTTACGGCCTGATCTGCCAGGAGCTTGAGCGCGGTGACAGCGGCCTCAGGAGCTTTGTATCGGTGCAGAGCAGCCTGGTCATGTTTCCGATTCATGCCTACGGTTCCGACGAACAAAAGGACCGTTGGTTGCCGGCGATGGCAAGGGGCGAGGCTATCGGTTGCTTCGGTCTGACCGAGCCGCATGGCGGATCCGACCCGAGCAATATGAAAACGCATGCAAAGCGCGATGGTGACGACTGGATCATCAACGGCGCAAAGATGTGGATTACGAACGGCTGTCTTGCTGATGTCGCCGTTGTCTGGGCAATGACAGAAGAAGGCGTGAAGGGATTTCTCGTTGAGAAGGACACACCGGGGTTCACGACACAGGAAATCGAGAACAAATTCTCGCTGCGCGCATCGATAACGTCCTCACTGTTTTTTGACAATGTCCGCGTACCCGACTCCGCGGTCTTGCCTAGCATTACGGGACTCAAAGGACCGCTGAGCTGCCTGACACAGGCTCGCTACGGTATTTCGTGGGGCGTCATCGGTGCCGCACAGGCCTGCCTCGATGAAGCACTTCGCTACTCGGAGGACAGGGTCCTTTTTAACCGGCCGATCTCGCACACACAGGCCATCCAGATACGACTCGCCGATATGGCGCGGCGCATCACGACGGCTCAGCTATTGTCGCTGCGTCTCGGACGTATCAAGGACCAGGGCAGACTCAGCCCGTCACAGGTATCGCTGGCGAAATGGAATAACTGCCGTGCCGCAATCGATATTGCGCGCGACGCTCGCGACATTCTGGGCGCTGCCGGAATCAGCGCCGAGTATGTTCCCGTCCGGCACATGCTTAACCTGGAAAGTGTGATCACTTACGAAGGTACCGAGACTATTCACCAGCTCGTCGTCGGCAAGGAGTTGACTGGCGTCAACGCCTTCGGATGAGGCGCGATTGAGCGCCGAGCGCCTGCCTGCGAATCGCGACGTTTGGCGCATCGCCGCGCCAATGATCCTGTCCAATATATCCGTGCCCTTGCTTGGTATGGTGGATACGGGTGTTACCGGACACCTCGACAGCCCGACCTACCTGGGCGCGGTTGCGATCGGCAGCACGATCTTCGGATTCCTGTACACAGGGATGAATTTCCTGCGTATGGGCACAACCGGTATCGCGGCACAGCGCTTCGGCGCGAATGATAATGACGGGCTGCGCGTCGCTCTCGGCCAGGCCATCATCGTTGCCGTGCTCATTGGCCTGCTGCTTCTTGCCCTGCAAATGCCGATCGGCGAATGGGCGATACCTCTCTTCGGTGCCGAGATCGACGTCGAGACGTCTGCACTGGTCTATTTTTCGATACGCATCTGGAGCGCACCGGGCACGCTCGCTAACTATGTTCTGATCGGCTGGTTTCTCGGCCTGCAAAATGCCCGCGTTCCGTTACTCATTTTCCTGACAATCAATATCACCAACATTGTGCTGGACCTGGTCTTTGTAATCGGGCTCGGCATGCAAGTCGACGGCGTTGCACTCGCATCGGTCATCGCCGAGTACAGCGGCTTGCTCGTAGGGCTCGGGTTCGCGGTGCATGCGCTGCGCAAACGTGACGGCCATTGGCCACTCGCGCGACTCTTCAACGCGCGTGCCTACGCCGCTTTTTTTGCGGTCAATTCACACCTGTTCATCCGCACAATGGCGCTGATGTTCACGTTCGCGTTTGTTACCGCACAAGGCGCAAGACTCGGCGGCGTCGTTCTCGCGGCGAACGCGGTCCTGATGAACCTGCAAACACTCACTGCCTTCGCACTGGATGGCTTCGCGCACGCCGCCGAGGCCCTTGTTGGAAAGGCTGTTGGACAACGCGATCGCGCGGCGCTTGAACAGTCTGTGCGCCTGGCACTCAAATGGTCATTAAAATTTGCGCTTGGGTTTTGCCTCTTTTACATCGTCGCCGGACCGCTACTCATCCGCATGCTGACTGACCTGCCAGAGGTTCGCGAAACGGCCATGCGTTTCCTGCCCTGGCTTGTACTCTCACCGCTAGTGTCGGTCTGGTCGTTTCTCTACGACGGTGTCTACGTTGGTGCGACACGGGCGCGGGAAATGCGCGACATCATGATTTTGTCCACCGTCGGCATCTTTTTGCCGGCCTGGTTCCTGTTGCAGGGCTACGGCAACCATGGCCTCTGGCTCGCTTTCACACTGTTCATGGCAAGCCGCGGCATCGGCATGCACATTGGCTATCGCCGTAAGGTGCTGCCTGCAGCCGCAGGCTTGTGAGGCAGGTCTCAAATCAAACCCAATACCTGTATCACATTGATAAGGACTACCTGCGATCGTTGGTCTGCTGCCCGCCGTGGCGGCGGACCGTTCTCTTTGCCCATTGATAGGCAACGATTCCTGACACAATATTTGCGATCGCATACGCCGCGAATATCCCGATCGCCCCCATCAAGACCATGCCCAGGATTGCCAGGGGCAGATATAACAACACGATTCGACCGAGGCTGATGCCAACTGCCGGCATTGGATGGCCGAGCCCGTTGAATGACGCGTTCATGACCATGACCATGCCATACGTGCCATAGCTGATCGGCGCAATCAGCAAGTACAGACGCGCCATGTCGACTACAGCGGGGTTGCTGCTGAACAGCGCCGGCAGGAAGCCTGAGAACAGGGCCAGGCCCGCCGCCATCAACAAACCGCTGCCGATACAAAACAACATGCATAAGCGCAGCGCATCCAAAATGCGCGTGTCCTTACCGGCCGAGGAATTCTGCCCCACAAAGGGCCCGATGATCGCCGACATCGCGTAGTACACAACCAATGTCATCGACTCGATTCGACTCGCGACACCAAAGCCGGCGACCGCCTCTGGTCCATAGCGCGCGATCATTGCCGTGACGATCGCTGCGCCGATCGGCACGATGGCGTTCGTGCCCGCCGCCGGGATACCGACATGCAACACGTCCCGCCATGACTGCCAGAGCTCGCCCGGTTCAGGCCTCTTGAAACTGACCAGGTCCATGCGGCCCCGCAACAAGATCAACGTGCCCACGAAAATCGCGCCGCGAGCGATCAGCGCGGCAATCGCAGCACCGTTCAGTCCAAACTCCGGTATCGGCCCCAATCCGAATATCAGGATCGGGTCGAGAGCCACATTGATAATCGAAGCGATGATCATGAGTTTGCTGGGCAGGCGTGTATCACCGGTCGCGCGCATACTGGCCATGCCAACCATGCCTACGACGACGAACGGCACGCCGGCGTAAAGAATGGTCATGAAGCCACGAATCAGAGGAATCATGTCGTCCGGTGCGCCGAGAACGCGGAACAAAGGGTTGATCGTCAATACACCAATCAGAGAGACGCCGGCAGTGATGAGGAATGACAGTATCAGGCTGTCGGTCGTCAACCGTCGTGCACGCCGATGGTCGCCCGCGCCGATTGCCCGCGCGACAACTGATGAGGTTCCGGCACCGAGTCCGATCGCCACACTGGTTACGATCATCAGTATTGGAAAACTAAAGGCGTGTGCTGCCAGTGCGCGATCGCCGACGCGACCGAGAAACCACGCATCAATGAGCGCCTGGCCCATCATCGTAATGATGCCGAGTAATACCGGCGCAGTCATTGCGACGAGGTGCTGTCCTACCGGACCTTCAGTCAGCCTGACTCTGTCTGATCGCATCGATTCCCGATAACCGGTGGGCAAGAAAGCGCATAGGTTATCATCGTCGAATCTCCGCGACGCACACCAGGATGAAATTGATGGGCTGGAAAAAACTGTCATCCCGTACCGTTTGGGAAAACGACTGGATGCGAGTCCATGAGGACGAAGTTATTAACCCGGGCGGTGGCAAAAACCTTTATGGCCATGTGCACTTCAAGAACCAGGCCGTCGCGATTGTTCCTCTTGATGAAGACGGTAACACCTGGCTGGTCGGCCAGGATCGTTACACGCTCGGAGCCTGGTCGTGGGAGCTGCCCATGGGTGGGGCGCCACTGGGCGAAGCACCTCTCGACGCCGCGCAACGTGAACTTCGGGAAGAGACCGGGTTGACCGCCGCTGACTGGACCGAGGTCATGCGATTGCATACGAGCAATTCCATCACGGACGAGTCTGGAATCGTTTACGTCGCTCGCGACCTGACCGAGGGCGAGACGGCCTTCGAGGAGAGTGAAGACCTCGAGATTCGCAAACTGCCCCTGTCCGAGGCTGTGATGATGGTTAAGCACGGCGAGATCACTGACGCGATAACGGTTGCGGCGCTACTTTACATCGACGCTAAAACACCTTCGTCGCCGTAACGACGAAACGCAATGGGCCACCTGCTTCACTCGCATCGAACGGGTAACACGTAACCAGGCTTAATATCGCCGCGTCAGTGTCGAGCAAGAGGCTGCCACGCCGTGAATCAACTACGTCGATACCGATGACCTTGTACAGGTGCTTGCGACCGCCGATTCTCTCAACCAGCACAGTGTCACCCATCTCGATGTCTCGCAAGAAACTGAAATGCGTGTCGCGATGACCGGCGATCACACTGTTGCCCACCTCGCCGGGTAGCGCACTCGCGCTCAGGTGTCCCGGCCCGAAAGCGAGCGTACGGCCGGAGCCGCCAGCAAGCACAATCAGGTTCACGTCTCCGGACTTTGCCGTCAGGCGAGCGACCGGCCAGGTGTCGGCCCACGGCCATGGCACCTGGCGATCGCCAAACTCAGCAGAACGCGTCCAGGCACGAGCCATGAGTTCCTGCGCCAGCCAGGCCTTGGCCGGAATGTAGGCACCCTGACCCATTTGCCAGAAACCGAGACAAAGCAGACAGGCCACGACCAGGTTCCGCAGCAGTCTAGCGGGCGACGCCATGAGTAACCCTCCTCATCCATGCAGACATGCCGAGTATCAGCATGCCCGCGAGCAGTGTGAGCAGTCCTTTCGTGCGCTGCGCGGGACCATTGGTCGCCGTCGCCGGGAAGCCGAAAATCGCTCTGCTGCTCTGACCATGTGCCATCAGGTTCGGCAGCTGCTCTTGCAGAAGCGGGTCTCCCGCCAGTCGGACCGGTGTCTTGTCGACCGCAATGAGGCTCGTGTGTTTGCTGACGAGATGGTGCTTGAGCGCTGTCTCGACAATCGCGGCACGTGTCTCCCCCGCGTCGGCACCACGTCGCTCTTTGTCGAGCAGATCAGCGATGCGCGCACGCGCCCAGAGTGCCGCAACACCAGGGCTCTGCGCGTCAACGCCAAGCGAGAGATCCGCCGACCAGGCGCCGGCCACCGAATCCCCAACGATGCGAATGGCGTCGCCGGGCCGAAAAGCACTCGATGCCTTGATGCGCACCGACACGGGCTCACCCAGGTACAGGTCCGGGACGATGGCTGGGTAGCCATCAACCAGTGTGCCGCCCGGCCACTGCAGGTCGATGTTCGTCACCTGCGGGTGCTCGAGTTTGCGGAACAGGCGATCCATCTTCTCGCCCACCTCGTGCAGTGCACTGATTGTTGTGAATGTGCCCCGACCGGTTTCTGCTGCCTTGCGCATGAACCAGCTGTTCGGCGCAGAACCGATGCCGACCGTAAAAAATCGAGCATCACCCAGCTTTGCTGCGATGAGTTTGAACAGACCTTCTTCATTGCCCACCGCACCGTCCGTGATAAAGATTATTTGCCGCAGGTAGGCCTCAGATGGCGACGTCCGCAGCGCGAGTTGCAGCGCCGAATGCATCTCGGTGCCGCCATTGGCCTGCAGCCTCGACACGAAATCGCGCGCTGTCGAGATAGTGGCCGCACCGGCGGGAACGCTGCTCGCGAACAAAGGATTCGGGTAGGAGTTAAATTCGATGACGTTAAAGAGGTCGCCGGCCTGCAGCCCATCAAGTGCACGGCTCAAGGCCTTCCTGGCCTGCTCAATCGAAACGCCGTGCATCGAGCCCGATGTGTCGACAATGAAGATCATCTCGCGCGGCATGCGGGGCGCGCCTGAGTCGGCGCTGTCCGGCGGCATGACCATCAGCAGGTAGTACGGTTCGCCGTTGACGGTTTCAGCAAACGCCATACTCCTCGGCGCCGTTGACGGCACCGGCCGCCACAACAACTCAAAATCGTGATCCATGGGCACCCGGCCGTTGGCAAGGGCCACCATGTAGTGTCCGGTCGACTCAGAGACGTTAACCGGATGGTATCGACTGGCAATGATCTCCAGTGGCATCCCGGCATTGATCCTTGCCTGCAATGACACCTTGTGGCTCTTCGACATGCCAACCATAGGCGGGGTGATCAGCGAGGCATCATCAACGAGCGTCGTGTCGGGTGACCATCCACTGCCTTGCCGATCCGCGGCTGCCTCGCCCGGTATATAGCGCGGCGTCAACGTCATCGGGAAGCGCAGGCTGAACGTGCCATCGTCATAGCGAACGTCTTCCAGGTATTCGATTTCGACAATAACTGACTCACCGGGTCCGATGTTGGCAACCGAAGTCGTGAACAGGTTGGCCCGCTGCTGCTCAACCAGGCTCGTTTTCTTCCCTTCCCGTTTCGCTTGTTCATATTCCTTTCTCGCTTGTTCCTTCTCACGGATTTCGCCCTCGATAAAACGTTCGCCGACATACAGACGCATGTGATCGACCGCCGCCTCGCCGGGCAGCGGGAAGACATAGATACCCTCGACCCAATCGGCACCCTCATTCCTGAACTCCTGCATCACAGATACGCGCGCAACGAGGCCATTGACGTTGATATTGACGTCGGTGTTCAGGAGAGTGGCCGTCTCGTAGCCCTCGCTCATGCGCATTAGCAGGGTGCCGGTCTGCATTTCCCCCGGGGAGGGGGCGGTTGCCTGCGCAGGGCCGAATATGAGGGACGCCAGCAGGAGCAGGGCCCATGCGGCTGCGGTCTGGTGTTTGAACATTGCCGTTCTCCTTATTTGTCACGATCCATTGCAACAAGGCAAACGGTCAACGCGTGGCCTGTGACATGGCAATGCACCGGCGTAATGTGGCAAATTGTGGCGACCAACCCGAAACCGCCCCGGAGACTGACCTGGCCAAGAAGATTGCAATCGTCGAAGACGAAGCCGCCATTCGCGAAAATTACGTTGCTGCGTTCCAGCGCGAGGGTTACAGCGTCGACGCATACGAAGCTCGCGATGAGGCCATGCAGGCCTTCGATGCGCGTTTGCCTGATCTCGTCGTCATCGACATCAATCTCAAGGATGATGTGGAGGGAGGCTTCGAGCTCTGTCGCGAATTGCGATCTCGCGCGGCCGAGTTGCCCATCATATTTCTGACAGCCCGTGACAGTGAATTTGATGCGGTCTCCGGTTTGCGCCTGGGCGCTGACGATTACCTGACCAAGGACATCAGCCTGCCGCACCTGATGGCGCGCATCGCAGCGCTGTTCCGCCGGCTGGACGCGATGCAAAAGCCGCAATCCAAAGACAGCCGCATCGTTCGCGGTGATCTCGAGATCGACACGGACCGCATGACCATTCATTGGCAGGAACAGGCGGTTGGTCTGACCCTGACCGAATTCTGGCTCGTGCATGCGATGGCACGTTACCCGGGCCACGTGAAAAACCGGCAACAATTGATGGATGCCGCACAAGCCGTTCTCGACGACAACACGATCACGTCGCACGTGAAGCGCATTCGACGCAAGTTCGTTGCAATAGACTCAGGATTCGACGCGATCGAAACCGTGTATGGCATGGGCTATCGCTGGCTCGCCGACTAGCGCACGGCTTACACCATGAATCTCAAGCGGCAGTTACTCCTCGTCAGTTTGCTGACGTTGGTCTTGCCGTGGGCCGGTTGCCAGTTCATCCAGGAAACTGAATCTGCATTGCGCGTGGGTCAGCAACAGATGTTGGCCGGCACGGCGCGCGCCATCGGCGATTCTCTCGCCGCATACCCGGAGGAGTTTCCACGCGGCCCGCGCGGCGATGAAACCGTTGGCGACCAGATTTACGGACATCCGCTCCACAGTCGCCCCGAGATTGATGGCTATTTCGACGACTGGTCGATCGAGCGGTCCTCGTTGCGCACGCTCCGCGGCACTGACGGTCCCGTTCATTTTGTCGTTGGCGTAGTGGATGAGGCAGCCTACCTGTACGTGGAAGTCCGTGACGACAACGTTGTCTTCGCCAGGCCCGGTTCGCGCACGCCGGACAGCGGTCCGACATTTTTTGATGCTGTAAGCCTGATTAACACGAGCCCGTTGTACCTGGACGAGACCATTGTGTTTTCTGCCGAAGCACCTGGTCCGGTTATCGCCGTGGTTCGCAACGACTACGGGATAAAGCCCGACCCTTCGATCGTCGCTACCTGGCGGGACGTTCCGGGCGGCTACCAGATAGAGGCCAGAATTCCCGTAAGCAGGCTCGGGACGCATCTCGGCGTGATTGTCAGCAACACGTCGTCAGAGCTCCAGTCGCCCGCACGAAGTACGACGTTTACGTCACGCAAGCCAGCGGCGTTTGCAACCGTGTCGCCGGACCTGAGCCGCATCACCGATGGCCTGACCCAACCCGGTATGCGGCTTATCGTGACCGACGCATCGGGCTGGCGCATATCGGAAAGTGGCGATTTGGCGACGGCAGCGGCGGAAGATGCGAGCATTCGCTCGACTTGGCTGCGCATCCTCTATGACGCACTCGTCGAGTCTGGCGATGCTGCCGAGCTGGCGACGCCAGACCCCAGCGGTCGCGAACAACGCGACTATGTATCGCAGGCGCTGGCTGGTGAAGAGTCCGCTGGCTGGTTTCGCAGCTCAGAGAGTGGTCGCGCGGTCGTCGCGGTTGCGCAACCCGTGATCTCGGATGGGGAATTGATCGGGGCCTTTATGCTGCAGCAGGGTACGGATGCAATTCTGAGCCTGAGAAACCAGGGACTCGTGCGGCTAATGAATGTCACGTTGATTGCTACCCTCCTCGTCGCCGCAACCTTACTCGGCTATGCCACCTGGCTCTCGCGGCGCATTCGCCGGCTCAGCGTTGCCGCCGAGGAGGCGCTCGACAGTGACAAGCTGCGATCCTCCCTGCCCAGCGCGCAGTCAGGTGATGAGGTTGGCGACTTGTCACGCAGTTTCTCGCATGTGCTGCGACAGCTGGCCGACTACAACGACTACCTGCGCACGCTGGCATCGAAGTTGTCACACGAATTACGCACACCGCTGGCCATCGTTACCTCGTCGCTCGAAAACCTCGAACACGAACCGCTCAACGAAGCATCTGCCGACTACGCTGCCCGCGCGCGTAGTGGCGCCGACCGTTTGCGACGCATCCTTTCGGCGATGAGTGAGGCCAGCAGGGTTGAAGGGCTGATGGCACACGCAGACCCGGAAGCTTTCGACCTTTCTGCCGTTCTGGCTTCGACAGTCGTTGCCTATCGTGACGTTTACCCGCAGCGCGTATTCGAATTCGACTCGAACCTCGAGTCGTCTGCGATGCAGGGATCTCCGGAGTTGGTCATCCAGATGCTCGACAAGCTTGTCGACAATGCTGTTGGCTTCAGCGATGACAGCGATACGATTGTGATCGGGCTCAAAAAGGAAGGTGACAACCTGGTACTCAGCGTAAGCAATCCAGGGCCGCCCTTGCCAGAGCGCATGCGGCACCAGATGTTCGACTCGATGGTGTCAATGCGTCCCGGTGAAGACAACAAGCACCTGGGTTTAGGGCTTTACGTGGCGAAACTTATCGCGGAAGGCCATGGCGGGAAGATCGATGCCGAGAACACCGATGGCGGTGTTAGTTTCCACGTTTCGTTCCCGGTGACACCAGGTTAGTTGGCGCTTTTCGACACCTTCTCGCCGATCAACTATTCGATATACGGATGAGCAGCGAAGGTCTGCAGTTCGGTTGCCGCCAGAATATCAACCAGCATTGTAAGTGCGTGCACGCTCACAAGCGTTTCTGTCGGCGACAAGGCCGCACCCTTCTTCGGATCCAGGTCGTCATACCTCGCGTTCATGTGTTGCATCAATTCTCGAACCGTAACGAGGAATTCTTCCTTCGCAATCCTGGCCTTTACCGAGTCGACACCGCATGTATCACAAAAATCGAGATACAGCTTGTCCAGTTTGGCCATCGTGTTCTCGACATATTCCGAATATGCGTCTGCATCATAGACAGCAATTGTTGGCTCAGCCTTTTCTACCTCGGGTGTGGCGGCAAGCAGGGCGCTGCTCATTAGCGCTGCGATCGTTAATAGCACGGCGTTGATCAGTCTGTTTCGCCTGGGCATTTCAATCTCCTAATCACTTTGTTTCGGCAGCCCGGCGATCCTGGGCCCTTCGGGAATGCATGATGAGCTTCTCGGAGGAAGCGAGGACCCGTGGCTTTGCGTCACCAGCTTTGGCTGGATTTGCCCTTGTCCAGGTAATTATGCGGCTTGGGGAAGGTCGGTCAATTCTGGGATGTACTTAACGGTTGCTCGTGGCAAGAAGCAGCTATTGACCTGCTCAAGCCGCCGCAGGGTTGTCATACGCCCAGGTAGTCGGCGATTGCCTTTGCTGCTTCGCGACCCTCGAAGACAGCCGTGACGACGAGGTCTGAACCACGCACCATGTCACCACCTGCAAACACCTTCGGATTCGTTGTCTGAAACGGATGGTCACCATGCGTCGCAACACGGATGCGGCCACTCGGTAGTGCTTCAATAGCATGCTCATCGAACCACGCTGGCGGATTCGGCTGAAATCCGAACGCAACAATGACGGCGTCAGCCTCGAGCACTTCGTCGGTGCCAGCAACCGGCTCGGGCCGCCTGCGTCCGGAGCTGTCGGGCTCACCAAGTTGCGTGGTCACAACTTTGACGCCCGTTACGTTCTCTTCGCCAACGATTTCGAGCGGTTGCCGGTTGAACAGGAACTCGACACCCTCTTCCTTGCTGTTCTTAACTTCACGCCGTGACCCGGGCATGTTTTCTTCGTCGCGCCGGTAAACGCAACGCACTCTCGTTGCCCCTTGCCGAATTGCTGTGCGAACGCAATCCATGCCCGTGTCGCCGCCACCGAGCACGATGACATTCTTGCCCGCCATGTCGATGTAGGGAATCGGCTTATCGTCGTAGCCGAGTTCCTCGTACACATTTGCGACGAGATATGGCAGTGCCTCGTAAACGCCGTGTGTGTCTTCACCTGGGAAGCCGCCACGCACGTATTTGTAGGTACCCATGCCGAGGAACACGGCATCGTACTCGTCGAGCAACTCTGCGAAAGGTTTGTCGTCACCTATGCGCGTATTCAGCACGAACTGCACGCCCATGCCTTCGAGAATTTCACGCCGCTTGGCGACGACCTGCTTGTCGAGTTTGAATGGCGGAATACCGTAGGTCAGCAAACCACCGATGTCCGGATAAGCATCGTAAACAACCGGTCGAATACCCTGCCTGGTCAGCACATCGGCCGCGGCGAGCCCGGCTGGTCCCGCGCCGACGACAGCCACCGACTTGCCGGAATCGCTGATGTGCGACATGTCCGGACGCCAGCCCTGTGCCAGGGCTTCGTCGGTTATGTATTTTTCGATGTTGCCGATGGATACCGCTTCGATACCATTGTTCAGCGTGCACTCGCCCTCGCACAGTCGGTCTTGTGGACAAATACGACCACAGATTTCCGGCAAAGAATTTGTCTGGTGCGATAACTCGGCCGCCTCGAATAACTTGCCCCGTTCGATAAGGTCCAGCCAGTTCGGAATGTAGTTGTGAACCGGGCATTTCCACTCACAGTAGGGGTTACCGCAGGACAGGCAGCGGCCTGCCTGTGCCGCCGCACTGGCGCCATCGTAGTGGCCGTAGATCTCGCCAAAGTGCTTGATGCGCTCTTCGGGCGCTTCCTTGTCCGGGTCGCGGCGGGGCACTTCGAGGAATTGAAGAGGATGCTTGGACATCACCTCCCTCCTCGTCGCGCTGCAGACAGCGCTCTTACAGTCACGCCGCTCTCCTTAGTGATTCAATCAATGAACGAAGCTCGGCTGCCTTGGGCTTAACGACCCAGAACTTGGGCAGAAACGTGCGATAGTCGTCGAGAATCTGCTCACCCCAGGCGCTGCCTGTCGCTTCGACATGCAGCATGATCATCGACCGCAGGTGGTGCAGATGCGCCTCCATGCTCTCCGGTGTGATGCGGTGAATGTCGATCAGCTCGTGGTTATAGCGATCGACGAAGCAGCGATCGATATCGAGCACGTAGGCGAAACCGCCCGTCATACCCGCACCGAAGTTAACACCGGTCGGACCGAGAACTGTCACTACACCATCGGTCATGTATTCGCAGCAGTGATCGCCGGAGCCCTCGATAACTGCCGTCGCGCCGGAATTTCGAACACCGAATCGCTCGCCGGCGGTGCCCGCGGCATACAACAATCCACCGGTCGCGCCGTAAAGGCAGGTGTTACCGATTATCGCTGTCTCCCGGGCGACGTATCCTGCGTCTTCCGGTGGCCGGATAATGAGTCGCCCTCCTGCCATGCCCTTACCGACATAGTCGTTGGCGTCGCCAATCAATGTCATGTTCAGACCCGCCACATTCCACACGCCGAAACTCTGCCCGGCGGTACCGCGCAGGGAAATCTCCAGCGGTGCATCGCGCATTCCCTGGTTGCCATGTTGCCTGGCAATTTCGCCGGCAATGCGTGCCCCTATCGAGCGGTTGAAGTTGCGAACCTCGAAACCGAATTTGCCACCTTCACGGCCTTCGATGGCGGGCAGGACCGTCGCCAGCATTTCCTCAGCCAGCTCACCCTTGTCGAACGGCTCGTTGCGAAGGTCTGTGCAGTACTGCGGTACGTCTCTTGCGAGCCCGGCGTCAGAGATAATTGGCGACAAGTCGAGACGTGACTGCCGTTCGGTCACACCGTCCTGCAGTTCGAGAAGATCAACGCGACCAATCAGCTCCTCAAGGCTGCGCACACCGAGCTCCGCCATGAGCATCCGGGTTTCCTCGGCGACGAAGCGGAAGAAGTTGATCACCATCTCCGGCAAACCGGTGAAGTATTCGCTGCGCAGGATATTGTTCTGTGTTGCGACGCCAGTCGCACAGTTGTTCAGGTGGCAGATGCGCAGATACTTGCAGCCCAGCGCGACCATCGGCGCCGTGCCAAAACCAAAACTCTCCGCACCGAGCATTGCGGCCTTGATGACATCGACGCCGGTCTTCAGCCCCCCGTCCGTCTGCAGCCTCACCTTGTGACGCAGGTCGTTACCTCGAAGTACCTGGTGCGTTTCGGAGAGACCAAGCTCCCATGGACTACCAGCGTACTTCACCGAGCTTAGGGGGCTTGCGCCCGTGCCACCGTCGTAACCCGAGATCGTAATCAGGTCGGCGTACGCCTTGACGACACCGGCGGCGATCGTGCCCACACCCGGTTCCGCGACCAGCTTCACCGAGACGAGCGCATCAGGGTTAACCTGCTTCAGGTCGAAAATCAGTTGTGCGAGGTCCTCGATCGAATAGATATCGTGGTGTGGTGGTGGCGAGATTAATCCAACGCCCGGCTTGGCGTAGCGCAGTCGCGCAATCATGTCATTGACCTTGTGCCCGGGCAGTTGCCCGCCCTCACCCGGCTTGGCGCCCTGTGCAATCTTGATCTGAATGACTTCCGCATTGACCAGGTACTCGGCAGTCACACCGAAACGGCCCGACGCCACCTGTTTGATCTTCGATACCCGTTCGGTACGGTAGCGCGCCGGGTCCTCACCACCCTCACCAGAGTTTGAGCGACCGCCGATGCGGTTCATCGCGATGGCCAGTGCTTCGTGTGCTTCGGGCGACAGCGCACCCAGGGACATACCCGCGCTGTCGAAGCGCAGCAGGATGTCTTCGACAGGCTCAACTTCACCTAGAGGCACGGCCGGACCCGCCGGCTGTAACGTCATCAGGTCACGAAGTGTTGCTATCGGACGCTCGTTAACGAGTCTCGCGTACTCCTGGTAGCGTTCGAAATCACCGCTGCGAACCGCGGCCTGCAGTGTCAACACGACATCGGGGTTATAACAATGGTATTCGCCACCATGCACATACTTGAGCAGGCCACCCTGTGTAATCGGAATGCGCGGCCTCCATGCCTCTGTAGCGAGTTGTCGCTGGTCTTCAAGGAGGTCGGCAAAACCTGTTCCCTGGATTCGTGATGTCGTGCCGCGGAAGCAACGCTCGACCACTTCCTCGTGCATACCCACGATCTCGAATAACTGCGCGCCGCGATAGCTCGATATCGAAGAGATGCCCATTTTCGACATGACCTTAAACAGGCCCTTGCGTATGCCGCGCCGGTAGCTGCGACCGAGCTGTTGTTGCCGGTCGATATTGCCGCGCTGCGCGATGTCATGCAGCGACTGATAAACCAGGTAGGGATAGACGGCCGTCGCGCCGTATCCGATCAGGCAGGCGAAGTGATGCGAGTCTCTCGCGACTCCCGTTTCAACGATGATGTTGGCGTCGCAGCGCAGACCGGCCCTGACAAGGTGGTGATGAACAGCGCCTGTCGCAAGCAACGCGTGCACCGGCAGCTTGCCCTTTTCCAGGTAACGGTCGCTAAGCACCAGTATCAGATTGCCGTCGCGTACGGACTTTTCGGCCTCATCGCAAATCTGGCCGAGCGCCGCGGCCAGCGTAAGCGTGTCATCGACATTCAGGTCGATGAAAGCATGGCTGTCGGCGTAAAGATCATCGCTCAACAACTGCCTGAGCTTGAGCTGTGACAGCACCGGGGAGTTCATGATGACGTGTTGCGCATGCTCGGGGCCGACGTCGAACAGGCTCGATTCACGCCCAATGTTTGTCTGCAGCGACATGACCAGGCGCTCGCGCAGTGAATCGATCGGTGGATTCGTTACCTGTGCAAACTGCTGGCGAAAATAGTCGAACGGCGAGCGAATTTTGCTCGACAGCACGGCCATCGGCGTGTCGTCGCCCATGGAGCCGACCGCTTCCTGTTCGGCCTTGGCCAGCACCGCGACCACATCGTTCAGCTCCTCGCGCGTCAAGTTAAACATCTTCTGATAGCTGGCAAGCGTCTGTTCATCAAACGGTTCGGCAGCCATGTGCGTGTCGATCAGCTCGGAGTCGAGATAACGTACGCCCTGTTTGAGCCACTTCTTGTACGGGGCACGCGTCTTAAGAATGTCGTGAATATCTTCGTTGTCGAGTAACACGCCGTTGACCA
>Ga0316193_10000974_pt1 | contig 18699 bp, 6 predicted proteins | sample MerIslsedime2_MG_FD_207735 | JGI IMG/M metagenome (GOLD analysis project Ga0316193, IMG submission 207735) | Coastal sediment microbial communities from Maine, United States - Merrow Island sediment 2 | ecosystem: Environmental > Aquatic > Marine > Coastal > Sediment | place: USA: Maine... | reverse complement strand
AAATGATCGGGAAATCTGGCCAACCAGGCTTGTCCGCACGACTGCAGGGATGCAGGAGGTAGGCACCAAAAGTAGGCGCTTTAGGCGACGCAGGAGCAAGCTGCCGAGTAGATCAGTCTATTCTCGGGGGCTCCTAGTTAACTGTTATTTTTTCGGCCTTGAAATCGCCGATGACCAGGTTGACCTTTTCCCCTGATTTCACATGCCGGTCCGGGTTCCCGAAAACCATGTAGTAGTTCTTGTCAGCTTTGATATTCTTGCCCCGATTGGTGGGTCGGAAGGCACCCACTTTGGCGGCCATGGGCACGGGTAACTCGGCCCCGGAGCGTTCAACTATAATGAGGGGCTTGATTCTGTGGTCGAACAACGGCAACGCCTTGTTCGCGTCCAGCACCCGAAAACGGAAATCCATCATGTAGCCGGCGGCAGTCAGATTCAGGCTGATCAGCTTCACCCCCCACTTCTCGGCAAGCTGTTTTTCCTGTTCGGGATCAACCAGTGGCGGGAGGGTCACCTTGGGCGGGACTTGCGGTTGCCAGTCGTGCAGATCAGGTCCTTTGACCTTCTTCTCGACCGTGGGCGCGGTAGCCGCCGCTTGCTCGTAAACCGGTGTTGCCGGTTCGGCGGCAATGACGGCATCCTCAGTCGGCATCGAGCCTTTGTCATCCGCTATCGCCTGGAGCGACCCGGTGGTTGCTGCTATTGTTGCCGCAGCAAGCAACCTGAGGCTGTTGTGTTTGAACTTTCCGGGGCAGAACTTGAGCCCCCTTAGGCTTTCATTCTTCATAGCTTGTTGACTCGTCCGTTCACGGTAATACTTTAGCTGGTTCCTCGGTCTGCGGGCCCTGGTTTCCTTACCAGGGCCCCACAGTTATACCGATGTTACGGACAGGTTCCTGGCACACTGCCGGGATCGCACCATGATGGCCCGGGCGAGCTACCGAACATGCTCTTGAACAGGCCCAGATCAGTAAAGTTCACATTCCCGTTGCCATCAAAATCGGCGTCGGCATCGGTAGTACTACCGAAGGCACCCTTGAACAGTTCCAGATCAGTAAAGTTCACATTCCCGTTGTTGTCGAGGTCCCCATCGCAGATATTGCCATAGCCATCCGCGTTGGTGTCACGCTGGACGAGTAAGGGTTCCGTCGGGTAGGTGTTCGGACCGTTCGCTACGAGTACGCAATTGTCGCAGGCATCACCGGTACCGTCGAGATCACCGTCTTCCTGGCCCGGATTCGCAGTGGTCGGGCAGTTGTCGCAGACATCACCGACACCGTCAGAATCGACATCCCCCTGGCCCGGGTTCGGAGTGCTCGGGCAGTTGTCGCAGACATCACCCACACCGTCGGCATCAACGTCTGCCTGGCCCGGGTTAGGTGTATCGACACAATTGTCGCAGGCATCGCCCACACCGTCGGTATCAACGTCTTCCTGGCCCGGGTTAGGCGTATCGACACAGTTGTCGCAGGCATCGCCGACACCGTCGCCGTCCACGTCTGACTGATCCGGGTTGAAGGTGGTCGGACAGTTGTCGTCAGCATCCCGCACCCCGTCATCGTCCGTGTCGACATCGACCGCGAGAAAACGCAGCATGCCACCCACGGTATCACCGACGTCGAAATCGGTCGGATCACTCGGGTTGGTCATGTAACCGTTACCGTCGTAGACAGCGAACCGGCTGCCGTTTAATGGTAACGCCTGAAGGATGGCGTCTTTTGTCTTCAGCGGTGGCAACATCGCCGAGTACTGGGTGCGTGGCGCCGCTGTCACCGTCTCCACCCCCGTGCCATCTATTTCCTGGTAGGTATAGGGAATACCGTCCTCGGCCTGAATATCCATGTACATGCCCTGCAAGGTCGGCACATGGGTCTCACCGGTGGTGCTCAACAGGCGCACCAGTGTGGTGTCCTCGGTTTCGCTGCCGGCAAAGATGTCGGACGTGACACCCGCTTCATAGGGCTCGCCGTTCACCAGGAACCATTTCGGATGATAGTGAATGGACGTGCTCGTACCTGCACCCCCGCCGGCGATGTCGGCGTTCAGAACGGGATCGATCTCGCTATAGAAGAGCAGTACCTCGTCTTCGTAGGCAACACCGGGATAGGCCTCGGCCATCAGGGATCCGGTATCCGGGGTAAGGTCCGGGTCGACTTCATTCATGGTCACGGCCGCATAGAGCCCCATATAGACCTGTTGCTGCGGATAGGTGCCACTGTGCAGGATGGACGAACCCACCTTCAGCGGGTTTCCGCCGGTGGCTGTCCAGCTGTAGGACTCACTGCCACCGTTGGCGGCCGCCTCGCTACCGAAGGAACGGACCCGCTGGGTCAGGTTCGTGCGGTTGCCGGTTGTATTGTCGTTCCATGTCGGACCCGCGCCTCCGGCCGAGGCCGGTTTCTTCTGGCCCTGGATCATGATCGAGGTGGGCACGCTCAACCCATTACTGAGGAACACGTTCAGGTCGTCACCCGCCGGCACGCTCACCCTCGGACCCGGCACATCCATGCCCAGCGCAGGCAGGCTGTTTACACAGGCCAGCCGGGTGAGAGTATCTGCAGCGTTGTAACAGGTACCGTCCTCCACCACGTAGCCCCACATGGGCACTGAGGCTCCGCCAGGGCTTGAGGATCCGCCAAGCAGATCCTTGGTAAAGGGCTTCGCTGCGAGGTAGACGTCCACGGCACCGGCCGATCCGGCCATCATAGACAGGACGCCCAATAGCAGGGCTCTCTTCGAATAGTTCTTCATGTCTTTTGACCTTTTCATTGTGGTTCCCTCCCCCGATTAGTTGATGGCTATGTAAGGTGGCAGAACAACCACAGCGCTGAGGCTGCCGCCGGGGAAGATGTCGAAGGTGGTCAGCTCTTTCTCGGCGTGGGAGTGCCACACCAGGAAGTAACCGCCGAAGGGATTGAGGCCGCCCTCGCCTGGAGGCAGGTCACCGGTGTCGCCGAGGAAGGGGCTACCGCTCCACCAGCCGCCAAGCGTCATGTCCTGCACACCCGGCAGTGTCACGAGATCGTCCAGGACCTTGCCGTGGTCGGGACAGTACTGATAGTTGTCGTCGTCAAAGCCGTCAGGACCCGCAGCGAGGGTCCGGTTGTTGACCGCATCGTTGCAGTTGGGATCGTTGCAGACCACCAGCGGATTCCCGTCTTCCTCCATGTTGTTGTCCGCATCGGTGCAGGTGGTACTGATTGGGCCGTAGATATCCCAGTTCAGATTCTTGCCGGTCCAGGTCCAGATCATGTCCACTGCCTGTTTCGGGGCCGAATTCAGCGTGTTGTCCGAACGCCCCAGATTAGCGGTTACGCCATCCGAGGACAGCGGTCGCCCGTCACGTCCGATGAACGTCAGGTTCTCGCCATGGTGGTGGAAAGGGTGGGAATCGTGGCCGACATTGACCTCGCGTACCAGCACCCGGTCACCTGGATTTGCCAGGGCCAGCGACTGGTAGGGCTGGTGGGGATACAGGGTGTTGAAGTCCCCCTGGAAGAGATCAGGAAATACGCGGCCGTTAACGAACCAGATCTTGGCGAGCCGATCCGCGTTGGTGGAGTGGGCATAGTGACCCCGCTCCATCTGAAAGTGGATGTCCGGATCGACCTCGGTCAGGAGGTACAGGAATTCCTGATCGTAGTCGGTTTCGGCCTCCTCATAGGCGATGCGATTGGTGGTCGCGTCATAACCCGCTGGGCGTACGATGAACGCCCCCTGCAGTCCCATCTCCGCGTGCAGGCCCGGGTTGGGCCCGTTCAGGCTGTGGTAGATGTAGGTACCGGGCTCGGCGGCGGTAAAGGTGTAGGTCACCGTCTCCGGCACGCCCCCCAGTGCGTTTTTGTCACGGCTCACATTGGTGACAAGGCCAGCCACCCCCCCCGAGGCACTCAGCTGGTGTCCGGCGACCACGATGCCCACGGCCTGGGGTACGCCGGTATTGGTCAGGTTGATGGTGACCACGTCGCCCTGGTTGACGATCAGGGTCGGCGCCGGGTATTGGGGCAAGCCATAAACATTACCATGCGTTGCGTTATCCCCATTATCCATGTCACCGAAGCCCCACATGTACAGGCTGCTGCCGTCCGGCAGGTTCATGTTAAACGGGAAGGCGTAGAGGTTAAATGCCGCTGTCCCGGGTGTCGTACCACCGGTAATGCCCCGAATGTCGTGGGCGGCATTTGACTGCGTCCACGGCATGACCAGCGCCAGTCCTAGTACGAGAATGCCCAGAAGCTGTCCGGGTTGCTTGAATATTGGTTTCATTATCATTATCTCCTGGTCAGGCTCGGGCTTAGTTCACGACGATCTCGGTGATCATGCCGCCGTCCAGCTGCGACAGGTTACTCATCTGGTGCAGTTCGGCGGCATACAGAAAATAGGTCCCCGGTGCCACGTCCGTGGTGTCGATCAGCACATCGTGGGACTCACCACCGCCGAAGTTCACCGACGCCACCTCCCGGTACAGGTTCTTGCCGTCCACACCCCGCATCTGGCGTGCGCCCGTGCCGACGATCTTCATGGTCAGGCCATGGGCGGTCAGGGTGAAGAACCGGCCGACGTCCAAGTTGGAGAGACGCAGCAGCAGTGTCTCGCCCTGGGTCACCGTAACGACAGAATCCAGCAACTGGGTTGGCGTCCCGTTATTCAGGATCTCACCCGGGTTGCCCGTCATCTTGCCTTCCAGCGATTCCGTGCCTTCCGGAAATCCCGGCACCGGTGTGGTGTTATCCGTCGGCGCGGGCAGAGCATTCGGGTTGATGGTGTCCGGATAGCCGCGGCCGTTGATCATCGGGTAGGTGGTTTTCAGCAGTGCGAACGGCAGGGGCTGCACGAAATAGCTGGCATCGTGGAACTTGGAGTCGAAGCTCGAAACCTGCAGCGGCACCTCCACATCCCAGGCGGTCGTGCCGTCATTGTCGTTGTAGACATAACCCTCGGGTGCCGCAGGATCCACGACTTCACCGTCAATGACCCTGGCACGGTTTGACTTGATGCAAAGGCCACTCAGACAACCGTCGAAATCCTGCTTCGGGTGCACATAGAGGTTGGCCAGCATGCCCATCTCCATGTGCTCGCTGGCCTCCACGTGGCAGTGGTACATATAGGTGCCGGGCTCGACGATGTTGTAGTAATAGGTCAGCGTGGCGCCCATGTTGATACTGATGGAGACCTCCGGCACGCCGTCGAACACCGAGGCGGCATTGGGAAAACCGTGGAAGTGCACGGTGTGCGGATCGAACAGGTCGGGGCGGATCACCGTGCCCACATTGGTCAGGGAGAGATAGAACTCATCCCCCTGTTCCAGTTCGATGGTCGGTCCCGGCCACTCGGCGTCGAGGATGCCGTCGCCGATGAGGTCAACCGGGAGTGTCCCGGTCTGTTCACCAAAGCCGAAGATGTACAGGGGGTTGCTGTCTGACATGTTGACAAAGCTGTCCCCCGCAATCAGGGACTTACACTTGACGCCGGGAGGCTGGGTCTCTCCCGGAGAATCCCAGGCGGCATCGCCGTCGTTATCTCCCGGGCATTGCACGAAGACCGTAGCGTTGCTCGCTCCTACACCCCCCAGTAGCGCCAATGCCACAGCACTCGGAAGGGCTCGTTTAATATGATTATTCATTGGCGTTACTCCTATCCTCAATCAATTTTTCTAATACTGTGTGTTTTTAAAACCTGCCTGCCCTTGTCAGCCAAAGGCAGGCAGATGACCACCTGTTACGGAGCACAACACGAGGGCCCCGGCGGCTGGCCGAACATGGCCTTGAAGGTCCCCAGATCCCCGAAGTTCACGGAACCGCTGCCATCGAAATCGGCGTCAGGATCGCTGCTGCCAAAGGCGGCCTTGAATAACCCCAGATCCCCGAAGTTCACAGCACCACCGCTGTTGTTGAGGTCGCCGTCACAGGCATTGCCGTAGTTATCCCCATCGCTATCGCGCTGGTCGGTATTCGACACCTCGGTACAGTTATCCACGTCGTCCGAGACACCATCAGCGTCCGAATCCGCAAGCGGAGCCGGACCGCCGCCTTCGTCAGCGCCGATGTCGTTGAAGCCACCATTTGGCCTCAGGTCGTTGTCGAAATCTTCAGACAGCCGGCCTGCCGGGACGTTACCGCCCGAGTTGATGGCAAAGGACGGTGCGCCGACGTGGTAGTCGATCCAGGTGGTGTTATCCGCCGGGTTGGGCGCAGCACCGGGCTCGAGCAGCGACAGCGGTCCGTAGCGCACCTGGATGAAGTTGCCGCCCTCGTCGAAGGCCGCGCCGGTCCCCGGCGTGGTGTTCTCCGGGATGATCAGCGTCAGGCCGGCGTCCTCGTTGAAAACGGGGTTGACGAAGGAGGGATTGCCCTGGACGTTGCTCGGGTCGTAGCCGCTGGTGTTGGTGAGCAGCGAGGTGATCGGGTTCAGCAGATTCGCCGTGAGCACACGCCCGTCCAGCACCGCCAGGTCGTCCGAGAACAGGTCCACGTTGTCCACGTCGCAACCGGGGGCACCCGGGTTGTTGACCGGATCCGTACAGGAAGCCGGGAACAGACCCACTTCGAGCCCCGGTGTGCCCGGATCATCGAAGTTCAGCCAGTAGAACGAGCGGTTGTGGTAGGCGATGGTGTTTTGCAGATCCGGATCCGAGAACACGAGCCAGTCCGCAGGTACCGTGGCGGTCACATCGGCTGCCATGACGAAGGCCAGGTCCGGGCTGTGCACGCGGGAGACGATACCCGCCGCCAGCGGCGTCGACTCATTGGTGCTGCCCGGGGCGAAGGCCAGCCCCGACGTCGCCGTGGAATCATTGTTGGCCACGGTGTTGTTACGGATATCCACCTTCAGGGCATCACGAAGGACAATGCCACCGCCAGCGAGGGCCGCAACGTTGTTGTTGATGCCATTGTTGTACAGGCTGATCGCCCACCAGGGTCCGGTGTCAGCCGGACTCTGGTTCACATCCTCACCGTTCACCATCCTGATGCTGATGCCGCCACCATCACCGGCGCCCGCGAGGTTGCCACGCAGCAGGTTGGCGTCGACAATCACGTTGCCGGTGCCGGGTGTCAGGGCCAGCGGCGGCATCACCGTGGCATCCGGCATCAGATCGGGCTGGCCGCCGATGAAGATACCGCCGCCATCGACATCGTTGCCCTGACTGAAGGACTCGTTGAAGGCAACGACGTTGTCCTCGATCAAACCATTATCGGATAGACCCAGGTGGCCGATACCGGCGCCATCACCCTGGGTGAAGTTACCGCACACCCAGTTGTTCTGGACCTTGTAGTCGTCGGCACCGGTGTGCAGGGAGATACCACCGCCCGCGCCACCCTGGCCACCGTTCTTGACGATCTGATTGTGGTGGATACGGATACGGTCATTGGTGGCATCGTCATAGACAATGGCACCGATGTTGCCAGGCAAGCCGTTGGGGTTGCCCTCGGTGACGGGTCCCGGAATATAGGCAGGATCAAACTCATCATCAACCGAGTGGCTCAGCCCCGGATGACCGACACGGATGCCGCCGCCGTAGATGCCGGCATTACCGGTGAGCCGGTTATTGCCGATCACCAGGTCCTGGGCATAGCCATTGACGTCAATGCCACCGCCGTTGTTAGAACCGATGATGGTAAAGCCGTCGATACGTGCATTCTGGTTCGCCAGGATGCCGAATTCATTGGGATCGGTGGGTGTCTGGGGTTCCAGGCTCAGCACCAGGATACCGGCACCTTCCTCGGTGGGGAATGGACTCCCGCCCAGCGCCGGGAAGCCGGGGATGCCTGCTTCCTGGCCCGGCAACTGCGAAATGGAACCGGCAGTGACCAGCGCGTTCGTCAGGTCACGCCAGGCGGCGAGTTTTTCGGTTGGTACCGGGCGGGCATTGATGAAGACATCACCCGCACCCCAACCCTGCAGCTTGACCGGCTTCCACATAACCAGCATCTCGTCGTAACTGCCCGGTGCGACCAGGATCAGATCGCCGGCCGCGGCCGTATTGATCGCATCCTGGATGGAGTCACCCGTTGCTACATTGTGCACGGCAAAAGTATTGCCGTCCGGGCGCTGACCGACACCTTCGGCCGTGCCCACCGTCAGGGTCACGCCGATGGGCGATTCGGTGCCATCGGACCCGGTGACCACCACCTGGTAGTCGCCTGGACCGACCGCCGGTACGACGCCGTCGATCTGCGCTGCCGAGCAGCTGAGACTTCCCAGCGCCGTGCGCGTGCCGTTGGCGGCCTCGATCTCCGCATTGGCAAGACCACCACAGACGAAGCTATAGTCACGGATAATGTTCCGGGTGCCCATGTCATCCCCTTCCCACTCGGGATTGGGCACTTCTGTCAGACCCATTGAGTGGATCTCGATCTGCTGCCCCGCCAACGCGAAGGGACCACCGCCGCCACTGACACCTGCACGGTTCACGGTGGAAATCACCGGCGTCAGGGTAGGCTGCTCACAGTCCAGCGGGAACTCGAACACGTTGGCGAAGGCCGCAACGGAGACCACTGGCGTGTCCAGGTAAGTGGTGTTGCCCGGCATGTACTGGAAGGTGTAACAGAACTGGCTGTACGACGGGTCATAGTTGGGGTCGATTTCGAATCCCCCCTGGCCATCCGGCACCGCACCCGCGTCGTTCATGCAGGACTGCAGCATATTCGGCGACATACCGCTGGGCATGCCAACGTTGGCCGTGAAGGTAGAGGCGACCACGGCGTTGAAACGACCGAATTGATCCGCGTAGACCCGGTTTATCTCGGCACCATTCCAGTCGTAGAAGGCAACCGGGAGCCACGGTGGCGCGAACTTCTCGCCGAAGGTCGGGGCGCTCGGATCGAACTCGTTGGCAAGGTCATTGAGCATGACACCCGAGATGTTGGCCATTATCGGCACGTCGGTCATCAGGAAGAATTCTGCAGCGGCATTCTGGCCGCTGGATAGCGGTACCTTCTTGCGGTCGCAAAGCGGACGTGTCTGTCCAAAGTAGGGTGCGTATGCACCTGCATCACCGATATTAGCAACATCGATGAGTTGCGCCTCGTCACCACTGCCGTCCTTGGTCAGGAAGCTGAAATACTGCGGAATCACGCGGTCATCACCGATGCAGGCGACGGGCAATGCCTCCGGCGAGGGGATGTACTCGTCGCCATAATCGACATTACGGTCCTCTTCCTTGACCTGCTCGTAGCCGGTTGGCGTCGCGGACTCGACGATATAGTCGCCGGGCAGCAGGCCAAGTTGCAGTTTGTCAAAGTTTGCTACTGGCGGCATCATCCCTGTATCAGCAGGATCACCGAATTCGAGACGGTCGTAAAAGGCCTGAATCTTGGCCGCAACAGTCGGGTTGACCGAGCTCAGGTTCGCCATGTCATAGTCCGTAAAGGCATAGCCGCCGTCGAATACCGCGGGCCGGATCTGGTTCCAGTTCCTGAGCCCGTCATAGCAATCGGTGGGCAGTGCTTCATTGCCAAACTTGAAGAAGGTCTCGCCCTGGCAACCGGTCGGCAGGCTGTCGTCCCAGCTGTCGGTCCAGGTGACCTGGACGGCATCACCGTAGTCGAATATGCCGTTCGGTATGGCAGCGGGCAGAGGATCACACTGACCCGTCACCGGGTCACGGGTGGCAGAATCAAGGGCCAGGTGGTCGATATCTTCCGGCCCCTTGGGCGCACTGCCATCGGCCCAGCCGAGCGGTGCGTTGTCGACGTCTGCGAAGGTGACGCAGCCATCAAGGTTAATATCGTCGATGATGTCATCATCCCCGTTGAGCACCCCTGGAATCTCCCAGTCGATGTCTCCGAATCCGCTCGGGAAGTCACCCAGCGGGTAGGAATCGATGTCGCCATCGGCGTACAGGTTGACCTGGACCCGCGGGACACCCGGCTCCCACTCCTCGGCCGCCGCGTACTGCGGCTCGTTCTCGGCACGGGTGATCGCATAATAGACGATGCCGGAGATACCACCATTTTCGCCCACGTAGGTGGGCATCGGGGTGCTGAAGTCGTAACCCACGTAGTCGGTCTTGCCGAACTGCATCACGCTGGTCTGGCCCAGGAAGCCCTGGAAACCGGTGGTCAGTGACGGGCCAACCTCGGTACGCGAGAGGTTGTTGGTGGTGTTGGTGTTGACGGCCTCTGTGCCCGCCGGGCAGGTACCCGTCGCCGGATCGTAACCCACGGTGGGACCATCGGGATCACCTACCGGATCAACCGGTTTGCACTGTGCCTGGGGGGTCAGCTCGTCGAAAGACGGCATGGCCCAGCCCGCGTCCGCAGGCACTTCGCCACCCGCGTCGATGACATAGGTGACACCGGTGGCCTTCTTGTTGCCAAAGCTGACTTCTGCCACCAGCCAGTGGAAAAAGGGGAATGTCTCGTCAAAGGGTGCAAAGCCCTCGTTGTCGGTCGGGAAATTCTGGTAGATGGTGCCATCGCGCCAGCGCAGGCCCACATCCTGACTCTCCGGGCCAATGCCGATCTCGGTCGGATCCCAGAAGCCGTCCTGGTCATCGTCGTTGAAAATCCCGGCATTGATGCGCGTGAACCAGTTGAATACGCCCACGTCCATATAATCACAACCCGGTGTAGCACCCAGGTCACAGTTGGTGCCATCTGCATCCACCGTGAAGGCAAGCGAGGCAATCACGACGTCGAGATTGGCGTCGAAGATGCTCAGCTGGTAGTTACCCGGGTCAACGTTAGGGATGGAGAACCCGCTGTCGGCGTCACAGGGAGCGGCATAAATACCCTGACCTCCCGGTGCCGCGGCCAGATTATTGAGCCCCACCCAGCAGGAGGGGAAGGACCGGCCGTTGAAGAATGTGGTCAAGGGTGGCCGTGACAGGTGGACATCTTTGATGGTACCGGAGACCGTCGCCCCACCGGCAGGGAGGGGGTCAAAGCCGCCGTCCGCAGTTGACTTGAGGAAACCGACAAAGACATGGGGGCCGGGTGGCCCGAATTCGACAAAGAACGGTGGTTCCTTGGCCTTCACCCAGGCATCGATGACCTTGCTGCCTTCAATGGTGGTGGTCTGCTGCCAGTTCGACCCGGTTGGCGGGATCATGATAATGCCGTATTTGGCCGGCACCAGGTTTTCGACCGTCAGGGTACCGTCCGGGTCCGGGTGGATGGTGCCGTCGCCTTCAACGAGAATGGTAGGCGCCCCGTCAGGATCAAAGCAACCGTAGTTCGTCGTGGGGTCCCCGTCCGGCTGGCCGTCCGCGTCACAGCCCTTTAGATAGGTCGTGCCGAGGGGGTTGCCGAAGGCATCCTGTATCACCTGGCCGCCGGCGATGCCGTACATCCCTCCGGGCTCCTCCAGGAACAGGCTGAACTCGGACCAGTCTACATAGGCGGGATTGGGTAGCAGGACACCTGTCGGATCCCCGTTAATATCCAGCTCAGGAATAAACTCAGGCTGACCGGCCTCCTCTGGCAGGTCCGGGTTGCCGTTGATCGGGTAATTGTCATGAAACAGGAAGATCGTTATCTGGGCGGTCGGGATGGGGTGTTTCTGGACCGTCACTGTGACGGTCTGGGTACCCGCCGCACCATCAATCACCAGCGGTGCGCCGCTGATACTGTAACCCGCGAACGGCAGCACCGAGAGGTAATAGTGACCATCCAGCACATTGCTGATGGTGCCTGTGTTGCCGGCATCGGTGTTGCCTTGCAGACCGGCGCCGGTACCAGCTTCCGCGGCGGGCGGATGGTAGCTCTTGTGGAAATTAAAGGAGAGAATATCGGGGTCACCGCCCACACCAGGCACCGGATGGTAGGTGGTGTCTTCCTGCAACAGCCAGCGGAAACCGGTTACGGGTGCCCCGGCTGGATCGACAACGTTCAGGACAAAGCTGCCAGCTTGGACCAGTGTCACCGCCAGCAATCCGTATGTCAGCACCAGCAACCTGGCCACATGTTGCATAACATTTGGGGGACTATTTCTCATGTCAGACTCTCCTACCGATTGAGCAATTCTGGTTATGTAAAGACTTGATTTTACAGACGATCTAATTATCAAGCGCTCTGTTTTATACTATATTTTCCAGTCTTGTTGGCGCTAATACGCGACTGGTGGCCAAGTTCTTTTTTTAATTCATGTCACTTTAGTAAAAAGCATCTCGGGCGTCACTCAGTGCAAACCCTACTTTTACTGGCGCGCACCCTACCCTGTTGACGAGAAACTTCTGTAAGACGCTCAGTTAACATTGGCTTTGCTTTCTTCCACTGAATACGGGTAGACCGCGTTATTAAATACTGTCTCCGACACATTGCAGCTGTCATCGCACAAGGACACGTATAAAAGCAAGTAAGTGAATTACAAAAATCGCGCCAAGTGCGCCAAATTGCCGCAGCCAATTGCTTTTTATACACGGTGGACAATGGGTTAAACAGCCGGACATAGATATCAAGCCGTCGCCGCCGTGCCGGTGTTATCTGTTATGCAGACAGCTTTGTCAGTTAAAGTCTGCCACTACTGTCGTCAATGACAGGCACCACCCTACCTGTTGACATAAGCAGTTCTACGTATCCGGTTTGAGCAATCTTGGTTGAAGATCGTACGGGAGGACTATGTCAATGCCGTCAAAGCAGCAGGTCTCGGAACTACGCCTCGGTGACGATGGGGCATCCGGGTCGTAGGTAGTGGCGTATCGCCCGACCTACGCGGTAGAATTGTATCCTCCAGTAAAATCCCGCCGCTCCGCTGGCAGCGTTGATCCAGGATGCATGGTCGTGAAACGGCAGTGCAGGCGGTCACGGCAACACACCGGCTGGACCTCGCGGCTTACCAAACAGGGACTTGAAGATTGCGAGGTCCGCAAAGTTCACAAAACCGTTGCCATCGAAATCAGCGTCGGCATCACTAAGGCCAAATACCGCCTTGAATAAGGCCAGGTCCGCAAAATTCACAATGCCACTGCTGTTGTCGAGGTCACCGTCACACAGGTTGCCAAAACCATCTCCGTCGGTGTCCCACTGGATGTTGCCACCGGCATCCGCAATGAGCGGGCCGTTGGGCGCCAGCGTACAGTTATCGCAGGCATCGGCGGCGCCGTCAGCGTCGCTATCCTCCTGGCCCGGGTTCGCTATCGCCGGACAGTTGTCGCAGGCATCACCGACACCGTCAGCGTCGACATCCTCCTGGCCCGGATTCGCCGTCGCGGCACAGTTATCGCAGGCATCGGCGACACCGTCGCCGTCGCCATCCTCCTGACCCGGGTTGGCTGTCGCCGCGCAGTTGTCGCAGGCGTCACCAATACCGTCGCCGTCGACATCCTCCTGGCCCGGGTTCGCTGTTGTGGGACAGTTGTCGCAGGCGTCACCAACACCGTCGCCATCGACATCCTCCTGGCCCGGATTCGCGGTCGCAGCGCAGTTGTCGCAGGCATCGGCAACACCGTCGCCGTCGACATCCTCCTGGCCCGGGTTCGCTGTTGTGGGACAGTTGTCGCAGGCGTCACCAACACCGTCGCCATCGACATCCTCCTGGCCCGGATTCGCCGTCGCGGCGCAGTTGTCACAGGCATCGGCAACACCGTCGCCGTCGACATCCTCCTGGCCCGGGTTGGCTATCGCCGGGCAATTGTCGCAGCCATCACCGACACCGTCAGCATCGACATCCTCCTGGCCCGGATTCGCCGTCGCGGCGCAGTTGTCACAGCCATCACCGACACCGTCGCCGTCACCGTCCTCCTGGCCCGGGTTCGCCGTCGCGGGGCAGTTATCGCAGGCATCCGCAATGCCATCCCCGTCGCTATCCTGCTGGCCCGGGTTCGCTGTTGCGGGACAGTTGTCGCAGGCATCCGGAATGCCATCGCCATCGCTATCCAGCGAGCCGGGTGGACAATTGAGCAGGTGGTTGTAGGCCTCGACGACGTCAACCAGACCATTTCCGTAATCATTGTCCGGTCCAGGTACGCCAAGGTCCTGGGCCGACTTCATGAGGGCGGAACCCAGGTGAGCAACGCTTGCATCCGGAAAGGCGCTCAGCAGCACCGCCATGGCGCCCGCTACGTGCGGTGCGCTGAATGATGTTCCAGACACCCAGTTCCAGGAATTGCCGGGCTGGACAGGATTGTATAGAACGGTGGTCAGAATGTTGTCGCCGGGTGCAACAACCTCCGGAAATATGCTGCCATCGCACGCAGAAGGCCCGCGGCTGCTGGAGCCCACAATCGACAAGGTATTGTCCACTGAACCGACGCCATAACCTTCCGGATTGTTTGCCGGGCTAACACTTGAAGCCGGGCCCAGCAGACCGCGGTTCCCCGCCGAGAACACCACCGCAATGCCGGCGGCCTGAAGCGTCTGAATGTCCGGCTGAAACTCGGGATTACAAATACCCGGCTGTTGATCGAAACCCCATGAGTTGTTGAGCACGCGCGGCGCATCGTCCGTCCCCGGATCCCCGTCGGGGTCCAGAAACCACTGAAAGCTCAAATGAAAATCGGAAAGCTCGGCATTCCCGGCGTCATCATAGACCTTGGCTGCAATCCATCGCGTACCGGGTGCCACACCGATCGCAGTACCGTTAAACGGATTCAAATCACCACCCACCATGATTCCCATGGAGCTGGTCCCGTGGCCATCAGGGTCAAACGGGGTGGTGGGGTGTTGGCCGTGCGGGTCATACCAGCTGTTACTGCCACCGCGCCACCGCGGCGCGATCTCCGGGTGGTTGATATCAACCCCGGTGTCCATATTGGCCACCACAACCCCCTGGCCGATATAGCCCATTGCCCAAAGTTCCGGGGCACGAATCGCCGTGAGGTTCCACTCCGGTGCAGAGCCAGGCGGCGCAGTGCCGAAAATCGTACCCACGCCGGTGTCATCGCTCAGCGTGGCATTCGTCGATACATTGCTCAAGATAACATTAAAGGTCTCATCGCCTTCGATGAGCATGTCGTCCAGGATCGGAACCGCGATCGTCTGGCTGGTCACGCCGACCCCGAGGGTCAGCTGACCCATAACGACCGCCGTGTAATCGGTACCTGCGGTGGCGGTATCATCAACGCTGTCAAAATTCACCATGACCTCGGGGCCGGTGTCACCCGAACGCGTGACCGTAAACACCGCATTACCGGCCATCTCAACCACGCCGACGTCATCGATGCTGAGGCTGGGGCTGTCGTTATCGGTGATGGTGCCGATGCCGGTGCCATCGGTGAGCGCAGTATTACCAGGGATAGGATCGCTCAAGGTGACGGTAAAGGTCTCATCGCCTTCGAAGAAGGCATCATCCAGGATCGGAACCGAGAACGTCCGCTCGGTCACGCCCGACGCGAAGGTCGGCTGACCCATGACCGCTTCATAATCATCCCCTGCAATGGCGGAGCCATCCGTGCTTGCGTAGCTTACCAATACTGCGGGAACTGTATCGCCCGAACGCGTGATGGTAAAAACCGCGTTGCCCGCGGCCTCATCGACGCTGACGTCACTTATGCTCAAAGCAGGCACGGCAGCCGCCATCGTGGATCGCGAGAGCGTCTCGTTCAGCCGTATGCTTTCGAGTTCGATACCCGGAAAGCTTTCCAGCTCACGGATAACTGACGCGGGCAGCCTGACAGCGAGTCCATTGATCAACCACAGGCGCTCGCTGGGTGGTGCATTGTGACGTTTCAGGAAGACTTCGAGTTGCTTCTGGCTCACCGCCGCCTTCTGTTTGAGTTCTTTAACAATCTTGTTGCGGCGGACGGAACGATTCTGGTCTTTGAATTTCCTTACATTGGCTTTTTCTACCAGGGTGATGATGACGGGGAATACGTCATCGGCGTTTGCCGCGTCCAGCGCCGGGCGTAACTTTGCACCGACGACGTCGGCTAGCGCACTGGCGCCACCGACAATGCTGTACGCAAGCAGAATAGCAAGGAGAATACTAAGGCTGGTTCTTTTCATCAGTTTGGGTAGACATGGGCTTTACCACAGCAAGGGCTTCCCTTTTTATTATCTACTGCGATTAGAATTACACACTAGCTGCCTTTAATCAACATCCCGAGGTTTGCATACGACACAAATGGTCGTTGGCACACAGCCGGGGCCGTACCCGGCGTGCCGGCTTTTTGTGCACCAGGGGCAGCAGCGTCCAGCGGTTACGGAGCGCAACACGAGGGCCCAGGCGGCTGACCGAACAGGGTCTTGAAGGTCCCCAGATCCCCGAAGCTCACTGTACCGCTGCCATCGAAGTCGGCGTCAGGATCCGTGCCGCCAAAGGCGGCCTTGAATAATCCCAGATCCCCGAAGTTCACAGCGCCACCGCTGTTGTCGAGGTCACCGTCGCAGGCATTGCCGTAACCATCTCCATCGGTATCGCGCTGATCGGTATTCGACACCGCGGTGCAGTTATCCGCGCCGTCCGAGATACCGTCTGCGTCCGTGTCCGCAAGAGGTCCCGGCCCCCCGATCTGTATCTCATCAGCACCGATGTCGACACCGGCATCGCTGGGTCGGGTGTCGCCGTCAATATCCAGCGCGAGTAACGGTTCCCCGCTGACCGCGGTACCTGCGTTACGCGCCGGTGAACCCACCGTGATGTGGTAATCGCCGAACAGGGTACCCGGATTCCCGTCACCGCCAGTTGGGTCGTCGTAGCGGGTCAATGGTCCCATACTGATGTCGATGAAGTTACCGCCCTCGTCGAAGGCCGGAACAGTCTCGATCGGCGTGAGACCTGTCGTCTCAACGAGATGACTCGGTCCGCCATTGAAGTAGGCGGCAAAAAACTGGGGGTTGAGGACGATGTTGCTGGGATCCAGACCCGTTGCGTCGGTGACCACGCAGTTCATCGGACTGAGACTGCCGGCAATGCCGAGCACCGCCAGATCATCAAACACCGCCGCTGATGCCGTGACGTCCGGCAACAGTCCCTGACCGCCGGGTTTGTTTACATCCCAGTAAAACGAACGGTTCTCCCAGATAATGTTGTTTTCCAGCCTCGGATCGGAGAAACCGGCACCCAGGTGCCCCGTCAGCCCCGGCGTGTGTGCCCGTGAAACGACGCCGGCCGGTTGCGGTGTGGACATATTGATGTTGCCGCTGAAGGCCGCGGCGGCAGTCGCCGTGCTGTCATTATGGGCAATGGTGTTGTTGCGGATGTCCGCGTTTACCGTATCCTTCAGCGTAACCGCGCCCGCCAGGCCGGTAATGTTATTTACAATCATGTTGTTGTAGATGCCAAGCGCGTACCACTGCGCGATGGGCAGTGTCGCGACATCATTGCCGTTGACGAACTCGGCAAAGATTCCGCCCCCATCGCTGGTGCCCCCCTGGTTACCCTGAATCAGGTTCGAATCGATGGTGAGGTTGCCGGCACCCGGGCCGACGGCGGCACCGGCGAGTGGCCCGCCACCGCTGACGTAAATACCGCCGCCACCGCCGCCAAAACCGGCGGTTTGCTGGAAGGCCTGGTTGAAGAGGATGGTGTTGTCGGCGATCAGACCACCGTCGCTCAGACCCACGTGGCCGATGCCCGCGCCGTCCGCCGCCGCGAAGTTGCCACAGACGAAGTTACCGGTGAGCTGGTAGTTGTCACTGCCGTGGAACAATCCGATACCACCGCCGGCGACATTCCTGGTGCCGTTCTGGGTGACCTGATTGTTGCGGATAATGACATTGTCATTGAAGGCGCTTTGATAGACAAAGTTGCCGGTGCCATCGTCCAGGAACGGATGACCAAGACGAATGCCACCGCCGTAGATACCACTGTTAGCCGCAACATGATTGTTGGTGATTTCCAGGCTGCTGGCATAGCCGTTGACAAAAATACCGCTGCCCCGCACGGCACCACTGATGGCGAGACCGTCGATGCGTGCGCCGGGATGCGCAGCGAACGAATTGGGCCCGGATGCCAGACCGGCGACAAAAATGCCCGCACCCTCTTCCACAGTGGAGATGCCCGACTGGTTAGGCAACAGATCAAACTCGCCATTAGCGATCAGTGCATCAATCCTGGCATGCCAGGCGGTCAGGTCGGCAGGGGTCATGTTGGTCACACTGATCTTTGTCGAGTTGGCTCCATAGCCCTGCAGGCGCACGGGCTTCCATATCACCACGAATTCCTCATAGGGCGCCGACGTGCCGTCGGCTTGCAGCAGACCCGGCGGCACCATAATGAGTGCACCGGGTGCGGCCGAGTCGATGGCGGCCTGGATGGAGCCCCCTATCGGCACATAGGTCGGCGCAGGGCCACCTACCGTGACGGTGATGCCGGTCTCGGTCGATTGAGCGTTGTCACCGCGAGTTATCACCAGCTCGCCCGTGGTGATGCCGGCAGGAACCTGGAACGAGATTGTTACTGGGCCCCAACCCACGGTTAGCGGATCGATCTCCACCCCGCCGATACTCACTGTGCCCGGCGTGCTGCCGAAGCCATAGTCCCGCGGGATGGTCAATGGCTGACCGTTACCGGCGGCATATTTCGGATTCGCGACCTGAACCGCTCCCAGCACGGCGGCCGAGGTAATCGTCAGTGTCTGCGCGGGAGCCGATACGTAGGGCCCTCCGGTTGGTCCGTTGGCTTCATGAATGACCGGCATGCCGTCCGGCAAGGCGCAATCCATTGGGTAGTCGGTGCGCCCGGACGATGCCACCACAGGCAGGATGGGGGTATCAAGGTAGGTGATCTTGGCTGGCCAGGCATCGAAGCTGTAGCAGAGCTGGGCAAGCCCCGGATCGTGCCTTGGATCGGTGATCATGATGCTGGGATCGTTCGGGT
>Ga0316193_10000973_pt1 | contig 18700 bp, 14 predicted proteins | sample MerIslsedime2_MG_FD_207735 | JGI IMG/M metagenome (GOLD analysis project Ga0316193, IMG submission 207735) | Coastal sediment microbial communities from Maine, United States - Merrow Island sediment 2 | ecosystem: Environmental > Aquatic > Marine > Coastal > Sediment | place: USA: Maine... | reverse complement strand
TCGTCACCCTGCCCGGTATCACCCGGGCGGAGCTTCTCGGCTCACGGCCCTATGAGATCAGCATCGAAGTCAGCGAGTTTACACTCGAGCAATACGGGATGAGCCTGGTTGAAGTGGCCCAGGCCGTGCGCCGTGGTTCACTCGATTTGCCCGCCGGTTCCATTCGCTCGGATGCGGGTGATATCCAGGTGCGGACCAAGGGGCAGGCCTACACGGGACTGGACTTCGAAGATATCCTGGTTCGCACCAATGCAGACGGCTCACGTGTGCTGCTTAAAGACGTTGCCACCATCAGGGATGACTTCGAAGAAACCGGGCGTTTTTCTGAGTTTAACGGCAAACCGGCATTTACAATCCAGGTGCTTTCAGTCGGCGACCAGAGCGAGCTGGATATCTCTCAAACGGTCCGTGACTATGTCGCTGAAAAGCAGGCTTCGATACCTTCCGGTGTCAGCCTGGCCGCCTGGGCTGACGTAACCTATTACCTCAAGGGGCGTCTTGACATGATGGTCAAGAACCTGGTCATTGGTGCCCTGCTGGTATTCCTGTCATTGGCATTGTTTCTCCGTCTCAAGCTGGCATTCTGGGTGATTGTAGGTCTGCCGGTGGCGTTTTTGGGTACCTTTTTCCTGATGCCCGTGTTTGGTATTACCGTTAACCTGATCAGCCTGTTCGGTTTTATCCTTGTGCTGGGTATTGTCGTGGATGATGCGATCGTTATCGGTGAAAGCGCGTATACCAGCATGCGTGAGAAAGGCCACTCAATAGACAACATCCTCGAAGGTGTTCACAAGGTGGCCATGCCGGCAACTTTCGGTGTTTTGACCACCATGGCGGCATTTATACCCATTCTTATGATCAGCGGGATCATGGGAAAGTTTTTCGCTTCGATTGGCTGGGTGGTTACCCTGTGCCTGGTATTTTCACTGATTGAATCCAAGCTGATCCTGCCGGCCCATTTGGCACATATGAAAATCAAGCATTACGGTGACGAAACGCATAACCGTTTTGTCCGGTTCCAGCGATTCTTCAGTGAAGGTCTGCATACTTTCGTAGACAATTACTATTCGCCCTTCCTGGCCAAATGCCTGAAACGGCGTTACCTGACGCTTTCAGTATTCATCTCAATGCTGATCCTTTCCATCGGCTTACTGGTTGGCGGGATTTTGCGCTCGGTATTTTTCCCGGACATCACGGCCGACTTCCTGCGGGTTGACCTTCTGATGAACGAGGGAACCCCGGCGGCACGTACCCACGATGCACTCAGACAGGTGCAGGATGGCTTGTGGAAACTGGATGCGGAAGTCAGCAAAGAGCAAGGTGTGGAATCCGGTGCCGTGGTTTCCAGCGTGCTTTCTTTTGCCCAGGGTGAAATCAGGGGACAAATCATCACCGAACTGGCCAAGGACGACAATGCCGTCATATCGGGCACGGACGTTCTGCGCCGCTGGCGGGAAAACGTCGGTGAAATTCCCGGTGCCAAACAACTGGGCTTTTCAGCCGCGACCGGCCCCGGTGGTGGCGCTGCCATATCTATCCAGTTGATTGGAGCCAATGTCGACCAGGTCGGTCGTGCATCCCAGGAATTGACACGCAGAATGAGTGCATATGAGGGCCTGTACGACATCCGCAACACGTATGAACGCGGCAGGCCTGAAATCAAGCTGAACGTAAAACCGGAAGCCGAGGCACTGGGGATTACATTGGCAGAACTGGCCAGCCAGGTCAGGGCCGGATTTTATGGTACCGAGGTTCAGCGTATTCAGCGTGGTCAGGATGAAGTGAAGGTCATGGTGCGCTTTCCGCGGGATGAACGCGACTCGGTCGGTTACCTGGATAATATGAAAATCCTAACACCGAGCGGTGGACGTGTACCTTTCCACTCGGTTGCCGAGGTTGAATTGACCGAGAGCCCGGCGTTTATCCGCCGTTTTGACCGCGAACGTGCAATCCGGGTCTCGGCCGAGGTAGACAAGGAAAAGTACGAACCCAAGAAAATTCAGGATGACATCATGAACAAGGAACTGCCGCAGGTATTGGCGCATTTCCCCGGTGTCCGCTCAAAACTCAGTGGTGCAAGCCAGCAACAGGTTGAAATCCAGCAGGACCTGGTCAGAGGCGGGCTACTCGCGATATTCCTGATATACGCACTGATGGCGATTCCACTTAAATCCTATGCCCAGCCACTGATCATTATGTCAGTCATTCCGTTTGGTACCATCGGTGCGCTTGTCGGTCACCTGATTCTTGGAATACCGGTAAGTATGACAAGCTATTTTGGCATCATTGCTTTGTCGGGGGTGGTGGTGAATGACAGCCTGATCCTGGTTGATTTCGTCAACCGTGGACGCGATGCCGGTATACCTCTTAACGAGGCGGTAAAACAGGCCGCCAGGTCACGTTTCCGTGCCATCTTGCTGACCTCATTAACGACTTTCCTTGGATTGGCACCGATTGCGATCTTCGAAACCAGTTTGCAGGCGCAGTTGGTGGTCCCAATGGCGGCCTCACTGGCGTTCGGCATCCTGTTTGCGACAGTGATCACTTTATTCCTGATTCCGACCCTTTACCTGATACTCGATGATTTCAAATCGTGGTGGAAGGAAGCCTGGACACATGCGACCCCACGATGGTTCAAACGCGTGGAACCGGCCACAGAGTCCGCACAAGGGACGATGCCGCGGTCAGAAGAAATCTAGGACGATCAGCTGGCACAGAGTATAAAAAACCTGTTGACCCTGGCCCGTGTGAAACTGGCCGATAGTCCCTCCGCGCGTTTTGACGCGGAGATACTGATGGCGCATGTATTGGAGTCAACCCGTTCTTTTCTCTACGCCAACCCGGAACTGGAATTACCTGACCCCCGCTCGGAGGCTTTTAAAAAGCTGGTGAAGCAACGCGCTCTGGGGCAACCCGTTGCCTACCTGACCGAATCAAGCGAGTTCTGGTCGTTACCACTGAAAGTTAACCCCAGTGTTCTGATTCCGCGACCGGACACCGAGCGACTGGTTGAGGCCGCACTTTCCAAAATCCCGGTGGAGGCCGACTGGCGAATTGCAGATCTTGGTACCGGTAGTGGTGCCATTGCGCTGGCGATCGCTTCAGAGCGAAGAAAGTGCGAAATCCATGCCACCGATATCAGTTCTGCGGCCATCGAAGTCGCTCGCCACAATGCCAGGCAATTGGATCTTGGTCATATCCAGTTTCACTGCGGATCATGGAGCACACCACTCCGGGGCAAGTTTCACCTGGTTCTCAGTAATCCGCCTTATATCGACGGGAATGATCAGCATTTAGAGAAAGGCGACCTGCGTTTCGAACCACGCGATGCATTAACACCCGGACAGGATGGATTGAGCGCGATAAGACAAATCAGCCACCTGGCCAGGGCCATACTGGTCGATGGCGGTTGGCTGATGGTTGAACACGGCTGGGAGCAGGGTCCTGCAAGCCGTCAGATTCTGCATGATGCCGGATTTACCGCTATTGAAACGCATCAGGACCTGCAAGACCATGACCGCGTCACGGTGGGTGAAAACTCGTAGGGTGCGTTACTTGTAACGCACCGGTTGTACACTTGGCTATATACATACCGTGTTACGCATCTTACGGCTTATGATCGGTACTAAAAAAACGGTGCGTTACAAGTAACGCACCCTTGCTTATTCGGAATAACACCTTGGGTTTCAGTGCTGCATCGGGCTCAGGTGAACCTGCATGTCCTTAGCCACGGCAATAAAGTGATTTGGCGGTATGACGTTCCATTCATTTTCGTTTTCAGTCAGTTTTTCTGAAACGATAAGCACGGTTTCAACTTTCGAACCATCTCCGTTCATATGGCAAACACCATCCTCACATTGGAAACCGGTGCCTTGTGAATAATAGAGTGTGCGGGTTTCCTTATATGGATTCGAACTGTAGCGCGTGCCGAATATCCTCTGGCCATTGGTCACCATCAAGTTGAAATTCGAAACCTCATCACCCGTTCCGGCGTCCACTTTTAACTGCTGGACCACATCAAATGTCTTCTGAAAACACTGCTGGATCTGGCTTTCTGTCAATCGGGGTCCGGAACCCCGCATTTCCCTGATATGCTGCATCAACAAGGCAAACACATGTTCCGAGTCCGTTTGCCCTTTAATCCAATTGAAAACATCATCGTCAAGCAAGGCAAGCAATCTTCGCCTGATACGTGGAAATTGCGGGATACCACCATTGTGCATCATCAGAAACCGCCCAAAACTGAACGGATGCGTGTTGTCCTCGGTGACCGCCCCTTCGGTTGCCGCCCGGATATGAGCGAAAAGACAGTTCGTGCGGATCAACGGCGCATTGTAATGAAGGTTTCTATTACTCCAGGCCGGTGTGATTGCACGAAAAAGCCCCGGTCGTTCACTAATGGAATGAACGTACCAACCGACCCCAAAACCGTCTCCATTGAGTATTTCAGGCATTTCGCCAGCGCTATAGCTTTGGTGTACCAGCGAATTGGCAGGCTTCAACAGCAACTCATCCGCCATGATGGGTTTACCCAGGTATGCAATAAAACGACACATGACAAGCAAGCCTCCTTATTCCCAATTACCCGAGTTTTACCCCGTTTGAAACTTAAGGTCAATTTTACCAGCACCACCGCATGGTGCGTAACTCGATACGCACCATTAGCATTCAATTTTGGAAATACGCGTGGGTAACGTAGGGTGCGTTACTTGTAACGCACCCTACGACTTCGTTTGGGTAGCCAGATGAATATCCGGTGGTCGGTATCAGCTGGTTTTAGCTGGTAAAGTGCTTTTTAGCGCTCGAAAAAGCCTCTTTCATGGCACTCATTGACAGGTCCAGACCTGATTTGATGTCCGCCCATGAATGTTCCGAAGCCTCTTCCAGTTGCGCCCACTTATCCTTTGCCTGGTCCATCTCATTTTCGAGTTGATCAATGTAGGGCCGAATCTTGTCTTCGGCATCCTTGCTTCCCAACTCCAGTTGAACCCTGGCTTCGTCGATTTTGGTTTGCCAACCGGCCAGTTCCGCTTCCAGTTTGGATTTCAATTCATCCAGTTTTGTTGATTCATTCATGTCTGTTTCCTTAAGCGTGAGTGATGAAATGCAATATTCTCGGTGCACTATTTCAATAGTATAGACGTTGTCATGTCGGTTTTGGCAATCCCTCCGGTGATGGTGAACCAACGAGCTGAATTGCGGCTTAAAAGCTCAAAGCACTGGTCCAAGCATACCCAAAAGGTTGTTCCAGAACCGGCGGTGAATGGGCCAGGCTTCAATATCCGCCAGGCGAACCGGGTTGGACGATTCCAGGTACTGTTCCTGCCGCCCTCGCACCGTCGCACTGAGTTCCGCATCGCAAAACAGGATGTTATTTTCATAATTCAGATCAAAGCTGCGCCGGTCCATGTTGGCCGATCCGATCAGGGTGATGTTGTCATCAACGGTCATGGATTTGGTGTGTAACAGGCCCCCGACGTACTCGTGAATATTGACACCTGCTTTTACCAGTTCCAGGTAGTAACTGTGACTCGCTGCTGCGACCTGCCAGGCATCGTTGCGGGCCGGGAAAATAATGGTCGTTTCAACTCCACGGCGTGCTGCTGCACATAATGCCCCCTGCATTGACTCGTTCGGCACATAGTACGGCGTCGTAATCAGGAGTCTCCTCCTGGCGGAGTGCATCAGGGTTTCAAAAGTCTCGGGCATGGCCGAGTTACGTATGGTTGGTCCGGTGGCAATCACCTGGGCAGGAAACCCTTTTCCACCAGAAACAATCGGCGCTTCCAGCATCGAACGAATATCCTCGTCGACATCAGCCATCCAGTCACCGATAAATATGTACTGGTTCTGGCGTGCAATGGGGCCTTCAAATCGAACCAGGATATCCACCCAGGGTGCAAATTTCGGTTTCACCCGGAACTCAGGGTCTGCGCAATTCTGGCTGCCGCAATAGGTGATCCGGTCATCGATGACCACGATCTTACGGTGGTTACGCAGGTCTATCCGGCCGTGGAAGGCACGAAGCAAAAGGTTCCCGATGGGCAATGCGGCGGCGACCTGCACACCGGCTTCCCGCATTTCCTTCCAGTGCCCGGAGCGAATCATGGCGCGCGACCCCAGCCCATCGGCCATGGCCCTGCAAGCAACACCCCGCCCCGCCGCACGCTTGAGCGCCTCGACCACTTTAAGACCGTTGTTATCCGCGAGCCAGATGTAAAAAATCAGGTGAATATGGTCAGTCGCCGCATCCATGTCGGCCACCATCGAATCGATTCCCGAGTTGGAGTCCGTCATCAATTCTGCCGTGTTACCACCTACCGGCCGAAAGCCATTGACCGACTCTCCGAGCCGGAACAAGGGTGCGTATCTTGCAGGAATTGATGGCTGGTGCCGTGGATCATCATCAAATGAAGGTGGCACATCCGGAGGCAGACTGGCCAGTACTTCACGGGTACGGGCAACACGCTTACGTCCGATACTTGTCTCCCCCAAAAGCAGGTAGATCAGCATTCCCAGTCCCGGCAACGCCGCGATCACTGCTACCCACGCGACCCGGGATGCCGGTTCGCGGTGGGGCCGCAACACGGCCCGTGCCATCACCGCCAGCCAGACCACTAACGGTACGAGCACCAACGTGGCATAAACCAGTATTTCCCAAATCGTGAGCATAATCCGGATTATAGTTCAGCCGGATCGACTGTGCGGAAAGGTTTTCAGTATATTCCTGGAGCTTGCGAAGCGGATATCAAAATATATAACGCATGGCAAACTGCAGTTGGGTGGCCGAGCCACTGCTTCCGTCTTTGTTAGTACGCTTACCCCAAAGATACTCAAACCCACCCTGTATGTTTTGTGTTGGGTTGTACATCAGGTTCACCGAGGCACGCAGGGTTCTATCGTAAGCTTCATCTTCCTGAAAATCATAATTGCTGATATCTACCCAGCTGAATGTAAAGCTGGAGCGCAAAACCCCCGGCCATGTCTTCAGGAATCTCCACTTCATAGGCCAACGGTGCATATAGGACGCGTATCCAGAGAACACCGGCAATGCACGCAACTTTCCAGCAGGATCAAACACCGCATCCCCGCCACCAACAGAGCTCAGGTCATTGATGTAATGCCCGATGCCTTCACCGTATGTCAACTGCCAGAGGACATAATCATTTTCACCCCAGCCGGTCAAAGGCTGACGTCCACTGGTAGTAATACCCCAACCCGTGGTGCTTTTCACTGGTGCAAACTCGTCATTTGTATCCTCGATTGCCTTCAAGTCTCTGAGAACGAGACCCACGCGATAATTCCAGCCACCCAGCGGGCCCAGCGGCATGCGATTCAAACTTGCAACAAGATCGAAGTTTCCTCTTTGACCCTGTCCGTCATTAATGTCAGTTGCCGGATCTTCGAGTGCCAATTTCAAATTTAAATCTTTACCAAACTTTGGAAACCAGCGGACCTGGGAGTGACGAAGCAGGACCTGGCCGTTGATCCCCTCCACATCCACTTCTTCGGGTAGGGAATTAATGTCCATAAACGTGGTCCAGGTTTTTCCGGCCAGTATGGTGTGGTACTGACCAAAAGCATGACGCAAACGAAAATCTTCGCCGCTACCCTGGAAGTCACCTTCGACGAATGCTCGAATTTCACCCGTTTTGCTTTGTTCCCGATATTCCATGTTGATCCGGGTTTGTTGAGCAGAAACCTGTGTTCCCTCGACTGCGCCGTCTGTGCTTTGGCCATCCGGTGGAATACTGCCGACAATGAAACGGTCGGGAATCAGCATTGGATCAAAACTGTGAACCACTGACAGGTTCACATAGCCCCCGATTTTCATTGCTGCCGTTGTACCGGGCAGGTACCAGGCACCGGGGAAATTCTTATCGTAAATCGTGTTGGACGGATCATAGAAAGTCTTTTTGGCAATCGCGTCCTGGTCCTGTTCTCTTTCCTCTTCTGTTTGCGGGCCGGTTCCCTGTTTTGTCGCCAGTGCCAGCACAGCTTTCTGCTGTCCGCTCTGGTCTTCGGTTGGAATGGTGGTATCAGACTCTGCTTTTTGAACCAGCGCGTCGGTAGTTTCCGTCTCCGGGTAAACCACGTCGGGTACTTTTGCCGTTGTCTTCTCGGTCTGGTTACTACCCTGGAGCTGTTTGATCAACAGACGCTGGGCCGCCAGTTCCTGGCGTTGTTCATCCAGTTGCTTCTGTTGCTGCTCCAGCAGGTCCTGCATCTTTTGCACGGTTGCCTGCAGATCCGAATCCTGGGCAACCACTGGCTGCCAGATGAACAACAGGCAAAAAACCAGGGTGTAAGTGACTTTTTTAAAGATCATCTGATTAAACCCCGAATAATCCTGCACGCTGTTAAGACCGGTACATTGGTCTTTGATAATATCATTCATTAAGTGAGGAATTCTATGGACAGTGCCTAATATGGCGGGTTGGGTTTCGTAGGGTGGGTAATTTATTACCCACGCGTTTCTCCGGCTGAATCCCAACGGTGCGTTACAGGTAACGCACCCTACGGATCTTCTTTTATCAGGCGCAGATGGCTGTCGTCTTCGGGGGTATCTTCGATGGCTTTTTCCACCAGTCCGGCTTCCAGTTGCTTGGCGTGACGGGCACCCAGCTTGCTGAGTTTGTCGGTCTGACCGACCAGGTTACCGGCACCGGTTGTCAACTGGTTGTAGGCGTCATCGTATGACTTTCTTGCCTGGTCCAACCGCATTCCAACGATCTTCAGGTTCTCGGTAAACCCGACAAACTTGTCGTAAAGCAAGCCGGCTCTACGGGCGATATCCTGGGCATTGGTGTTTTGTTTGTGGACCTGCCAAACGGAGGCAACCGTACGCACCGTTGCCAGGAAGTTGGCCGGTGACAGCAGGGCTACACGTTGTTGTAATGCGTACTCAGGCAAACCCGGGTCACGCTGCAGCGCGACGATCAATGCCGATTCGATCGGTACAAACATGAGCACAAAATCCAGCGCGTTCAGTTCTTCCACATCAGGGTAGTTCTTCTTGCCCAGACCCGCTATGTGGGCCTTGATTGAGCCCACGTGCTCGGCCAACAAGGCATCACGCCGTGCCTCATCTTCTTCTGACTGATAGCGTGTCCAGGCGGTAAGTGAAACCTTTGAATCGAGGATGATGCAGCGGTTTTCAGGTAGTTTCAGCACGAAATCCGGTTGTAAGCGTTCACCGTTATTACCCACCGTTGAGTATTGGGTGTAGTAGTGTTCACCCTTGACGAGACCGGCCAGTTCCATCAGACGTTCGAGTTGCTGCTCGCCCCAGTTACCCTGGGCTTTGACATCGGAGGTCAGGGCCTTGGTCAGGTTTTTTGCCTCCTTGTGAAGACGCTCGTTCAGACCTTCCATCTGCTTGAGTTTTTCCTGCAAGGCCGCGTGCTGACGGATATCCTCACGGCTGTTCTTATCCACCGTTGAACGGAAAGTCTCAAGATCTTTGCTCAGCGGTTTTAACAGGCCGCTTAGCTGTTTTTCGCTCAATTGTGTGAACTGGCTGGAACGCTCATCGAAAACCTTGCCGGCAAGTCGTTCAAAAGATTCCGTCAGTCGCTTTTCTGCCTCTTCAAGTGACGCCTTTTCGGCTCTGTAGTGCTGTTGCTGTTCATCAAGCCGTGTTTCTGTGATGGCCAGTGTGCGCTGGATTTCGGATAATTCGGCTTCGCGGACTTTTAAACCGTCCTCGAGCGCCTCGTTGATTGGTATCAACCGCTCAGCCTCTTCTTCCGCCCCTTTTCGCCTGGCGATTTTCGCCGCGCTTATCGCTGCCACCAGGGCAACGATCAAGCCGACCAGCAAGCCGATGACCACGCTATTGATATCCAGTTGTGTCAGCCATTCATTCATAATTATTCACATGTGTTTCCGTTAGACCCTGTTTGCCTTCTTCCTGCTTCGCTGTTCTTTTTACTGCCTGCCACAGGTTTTCCATTTCTTCGAGCCCCATTGTCTCGAGGACATCGTGACCGCCTGCGGTGTTCTCCATCTCCCTGAACCGCTGTTCAAACTTGGCGTTACTGCGCCGCAGTGCAGTACCCGGATCCAAATCCAGTTTGCGCGCCAGGTTGGTGGCAACAAAAAGCAGATCGCCGAGCTCGTCTTCCATGGCATCGCGGTCACCGGAAGCGATGGCCGTTCGCATTTCCAGCAGTTCCTCGTCGAATTTGTCCATCACGGGCTCTACCGAGGGCCAGTCAAAACCTGCTTTGCGGGCACGCTTTTGTAATTTGACCGAACGCTGCAGCTCGGCCATACCGGCAGGAATGCCATCCATCAGGCTGTGTTCACCTTTCTGTTTTCTTTCCTCCGCTTTATAGTCTTCCCAAACTTTTGTCTGATGCTCCGCATCGGTGATTTCAACGTCTGCAAAGACATGTGGATGACGGCGCTGCATCTTGTCACAGATGGATCGATGCACATCGTCAAAATCAAAACTGCCCTGCTCACCGGCCATTTGCGCATGAAAGACCACCTGGAATAAGAGGTCACCCAGTTCGTCCTTCAAATCTGCCATGTTGTCCCGCGCGATGGCATCGGCCACCTCGTAGGCTTCCTCGATGGTATACGGTGCGATGGTGGAAAAATCCTGTTTGATATCCCAGGGGCAACCATTTTCCGGATCACGCAGGCGTTGCATGATTTCGAGCAGTTGTAACATGAAATCTCCTTTTTAACGCGTCTTGAGTGAAACGTTCAGACAAGCCCCGCCCAGTTCACTTTGATTGATCGTTATCTCACCATGGTAGGCGCTAACAATTTCCAGCACGATGGCCAGGCCCAGGCCATGGCCCTCAACGCGCTCATCACCCCGCACGCCCCGCTGTAATAATTCTTCCCGCTCATCACCCGCGATGCCCGGACCATTATCATCAACCTGCAAACGGATACCGACACGGGAGTCTTTCGAATCCAACTTCTGTGCAGATATTCTCACCTGCCCGTCACCATACTTACAGGCATTGTCGAGCAGATTACCCGCTAACTCCAGAAAATCACGTTGTTCGCCGTAAAAAGCCAGGTCAGGCTCAATCATGACATCGATGTTTATCAATTTCTGAGAATAGACCCGTTTCAAAGACGAAACCAGCCGCTCAAGCTGGGTTTTTACATCTACTGCGGCAGCATTTGAGCGACGCGCGGACGTGGCGGCGCGTTGTAAGCGGGTGGCAATCAGGTGCTGCATATCCGCAACCGCATTTTCCATCGCAACAGTTTTAGGAGTGCCGTCTGACGGCAAACTGGAGCGAATGACTGACAGCGGTGTTTTAATACTATGCGCCAGTGAATCGAGCGCGTTGCGGTAACGGCTCTGGTTGGCCTGTTCGGTATCCAGAAGATGATTGAGATTACGCTGCAGGGGCTCCAGTTCTTTGGGAAAACTCCCTTCCAGTCGTTCCAGCCTGCCGGATTCAATACCTGAAATATCTTCGGAGATTCGTCGCAGCGGACGCAAACCGAGCGCCAGCAATATGACCTGCGCCAACACCAGGATCAAGCCTACCAAAGCCAGGCTTTGCCACAAGCCGCTACGGAATGCGTGAAACTCCGGTTGCAGTTCCTGCGGGTCTACAAAAATGGTAACGGTAACCGGCAGCATCTGTCCCTGTGGTAACTCCCAACTGACGCCGTACCGAAAAGTGTAGTAGTTACCGGTCTCATCAGAGGCCGTCGTAAATTCCGTTTTTCCTGTCTGGATTTGAACCGGTTCGGGCAAATTGATGCCCAGGGATGATGCCGAAGTCCAGCGGTCCCTGTCACCACTCAGACTGGCATAAATCCCGGAACCCGGTTGATTCAGACGCGGGTCACCGGGTTCTTCAGCAAACACCAGAACACCGTCATCGTTCACCTCTGTCGCAGCAAGCACCAGGTAGACGAAAGATTCCATCCGTGCCTTCAAGCCCGCCTCACTGCTCCTGTGAAAAGCAGCATCCAGGGCCAGACCGACCAGACCCAGGGAAATGGTCAGCAATAAAACCGCCAGTACCACCAGGCGGAACCGCAAGGAAAAAGGTTTCTTCTGGTCGGCGTTAATGCTCACAGCGACGGTTTGCAATTTGCCATTAATCAGGCCGGACCAGACGGCTTGTTCAGGCGGTAACCCCTGCCTCTCAACGTCTCTATCGGGTTCATGAGACCCCCGGGGTCAATTTTTCTGCGCAAACGTCCGACAAAAACTTCGATAACATTGCTATCGCGGTCAGCGTCTTCCTCGTAAATATGTTCAGACAACACCGATTTCGTCACAACTTTATCGGGGTGCATCAGCAAGTACTCAAACACCTTGTACTCGTATGTGGTCAGCTCAATCTCGTCTTCGCCTTTGAACACCCGCTGGCTGACCAGGTCAATTTTTAATGGCCCCAGTTCAATCAGGGGCTGCGCATGACCGGCCGAACGCCGTAACAGGGCACCGACGCGTGCTTTGAGCTCTTCCGGATGAAAGGGCTTGGTGAGGTAATCATCGGCACCGGCTTCAAGGCCTTCCACCTTGTCCTGCCAATCGGCACGCGCGGTCAGTATCAAAATGGGAAACTGGCGTTCCTGTTCGCGTAGTTTTCGTATCACATCCAGACCCGGCAAGCCCGGTAAACCCAGGTCGATGATAGCCAGGTCAAGTGGATACTCCTGGCCAAAAAACAGACCCTCGATGCCATCACCGCTGACATCAACTGCATAACCTGCCTCACGCAAAATTTCTGCGAGTGAGGTCTGCAAGCCGCTATCGTCTTCTACCACTAATATGCGCATGATGGCCCTTTGCTATCCTTTTTTCCCTTTTTTCCCTTTTTTCCCCTTTTTCCCTTCTTCCCCTTTCCCCCCTTTTTCTCCTTTTTCCCCTTTATTGCTGTTGTCAGGAATTCTCACGGTTTTAACCACGCCGTCCCTGGTCAGCAACTTGATCTCGTGGACACGGCTATTACTTTTCTCTACCGTTCGGGCCGACAAAACCTTGGCATCGTTTTGCCGCGCAGCCTGTTCGGCGGCCTCGCTCAGGCTGATAGCAAACGCCGAGACCGGCATCAGCAATACCAGCAAAATCAAGTATAGTTTTTGTAGTTTTCTCGGTCTCATGGAGTTCCAGGCGGTTCCCGGCGAAATCCTAAATATGTGAACGATTCTATCGCAATCAGGTGAATTCCCGCTGAATAACTTCAGAATCACAAAAGATGCATGGTTATTAATGGAAATCCGGACTGAACTTCTTATTATCATGATCGTGGATTCAGAAAAGCCAGTGAAGCCCGGTTGCTTTGAGTGTTTTAAACACACCTCTTTGACGCTTTGTCGACCACCCTTTCATACCTTTTATATCCAGGGTTTTCCGCCGCAGTTCCAGCCATTGGGGACTACCCCAGCGATAGGACAACCCAACCAGGTAATCAAATGCTTCATTCAGATCCCCCGCCAGCGGTTCGCTCTTAAAGAAGTAACCCATCTCGCTGTTAAAAAGCCGTGACCGGTAGTCGAAATTCGTTGTGCCAACAAAGCCAATTTCATCATCGAGAAAGAACTTGGCATGCAATTTCCCATAATTCGCCTGCCCTTCACCGAGCTTGCTTGAATCAAGCCTGCCGGTTTCGTATACCGCCAATCGTGGGTGGTTTACCTGTTCCAGCCAGGCCGCAGATGATGTCAGCGCTCCTCCAAACTCATCTTCGGCATTTAACGCGAGCCATGCATCGCGTGTTTCCTGGTCGAGCAATAATCGGGGTGCTGTGTCCATGTCAATAACTGATTGCGAAGGGAAATTATCAGAGGTCAAAACAGAGTTGGTAACAATCTCGATTCGCGCTTTGGGATGCTTATCCAGCCACTCCCTCATGGCGACTGCTTCATCGACGATGACATTACCCTGCTTGTCTTTATACTGTGCCAGGAAAAGATAGGGAGAAACGATTCGCGTAGTTTCCGTGCCAACTGCATTTTCAGTGATTTTGCTCAGCACATAGAGCATGGAATTTGGGTTCTCTTCCAAATTTTGGACCGCATTCCTGGTTACATTTTTATTGGTCAGATTATCGAGGTTATGTGCGAGTAACACATCGGATGATATAAACCCCTCGGTCATAAAATCATCCATATGCTGCAGATGAGGCTTTAGTAAATCAAAATCTTTAATGGTTAGCAGGCTTTGCCTGGCTTTGATCCGTTCATCTATATAAATATCCCTCGCCTGGTTATTATCGACCGGTATGATCTGTTTGTTTCCCTTATACAAAAACAACAGCGTGAAATAGCCTGAACTGACTTCGCCGATGGTGATGTCATTTTCGGTTTCAGCAGGCCTGATCAGAATTTCACTGTCACGGTAACCATAAGGATCATAGGCCCCCTCAGCAGTCAAACCATAGTAATCCAAAGAGATATTCCGGCCACCGGTCATCATCAGTGCCTTGTCATGAAAGTCGGCATCGATAATCAGCAGTTTGTCATGTGAGCGTCGATTGGGGCTGGTCGAAATCTTAGTGATTGCATTAAATACCATTACCTGCACGCGGGCTTTTCGGGTGGTCGGCTGGCCGGCTTCGTTAAGCATGAACCCGGCCTGGTTTTCGCAGGTTTTCAGGGCTGCCAGCGTTGACCTGCCGGTTTTCATTGAACCAGCCGAATCCACCATGACACGTATGTCTACCCCTCTTTTGACCGCTTCACACATGGCACCGATCATGGCGTAGCCGACAAGGTCCGATTTAAAGATATAGTAGCCAAAGTCTATCGTGTGCCGGGCATTCTCAATCATCCACAGCTTGGCGGCGAGTGAATCAATTGCACCCTCATCGTCCGGGCCCAGTATTTTGCCCCCTGCACCCTGGATTGGGATATCCGCATTAACTCCGTATGCCACAGGATCCTCTCTAAGCTCCTTTGGCGGTTTCCAGGTTCTGTATGCATATATATCTTCAATCTTTTCATCAACGACTGCAGACAAAGGTGGACAGTCAGCTAATTGTTGAGTGTTTGGAGGGCAGACCGGCGCAGAGGGTACTGTTGCGCACCCGGCCAGCAACAGGCTCACAAGAAGGCTTATAAAAAGTGCGGAATTCAGGCTAGCTGGATTTCTGATCATGACGGGTATTTTACCTACTCACTCAGTTTACTATCCCACGACTCGTCTGGTTTTCCAACCAGTCTCAACGTTGCCAGGACCGGTTGATGGTCAGAAAGTACGGCCTGCGCTACCTCGTAAGTCACAAACTCAAGATCGTTGGATATCAATATCCAGTCAAGACGATGTTTACCAGACTTATACGTGCCAAGTACGGATGATTCCGGCTGGTAAACTTTAAACCTCCCGCCTTCAACGATTGCTTTAAGAGCGGATTTTTCCTTTTTCAGGTCGGTGTTGAAGTCTCCCATGATAATCACCGGTGTCTCGATTTCAGCTAATACAGCACGCATTTCGGCCACTTGCGCATCACGTACTTTTTTGCGGGAAAAGTCCAGATGTATCGAAATCACACTAACCGTTACAGGCTCCGGTAACCGGCCATCCGGGTTCCAGCGCACCTGCCCCATGACAAAACCCTTGTTGGTAGTTGGCGGCGATGGCTCGAAGGTATACCTGAGCTCATTCGCAAAAGGCACGCTCGAAAGCAAAGCTGTTCCGAAGTCATACATGTATTTTTTTGCATGTCGGGCGTGAATATTGCAGGGATAAGGGCTATTTTCAGAAACAAACTCTACATGGTCGAACTTGCCAGACCAACGCGATGATGCATCGGCTTCCTGGAGTGCAACGAGGTCGGCACCACTGTCGCTGAGAAAACTGGAGATATCCTCCAGGTTCGCGCGCGTGGTGCTGGTTTTCTGAAGCATCTGGTTAAGTGCATCTTTGCGGCCATGGGCCATGTTCAGTGTCACCACCGATAGCAGGGGCGAGGTCAAAATCCCGGTTTGGTCCTGCTTACTGCATCCTGGTGAATCTGATGGCATATCCGGTGCTGCACAGGCAACCTGGCTCACCAGTAGACCGAGCGCAATGAATAAGCTTTTGAGCAGGAGCAAAACCGGTTTGGCCATGAATTCTTCGGAGATATTGACAATCACAACGGCGTTGCTTCGATGCAACGCGATTTACCCGCAGTTTTCTTCATGGTGGCCAGCGCCTGGTTAAGCAAATCAATATTGTTATCATCCCTGTAGGCGTTTTCACTCAGATATCGCCGCCAGGCTTTCGCACCCGGTAAACCCTGGAACAAACCCAGCAAATGCCGGCTGATGTGCTTTACCGCCACGCCACTACTCACCTGGCGTGCGATATACAGACTCATGGGTTCTATGATGTCTTCGCGGACTTTTAGGATTTGCTTTTCAAATAGCTGTTGCTGACACTCGGCCAGAAGCCACGGCGTATGGTACGCAGCCCGGCCCAGCATGACACCATCCACGTGCTCAAGATGACCATTCACCTCGTCAACTGATCCGATTCCACCGTTGATAATAACCTGCAAGTCCGGCGACTCTTCTTTTAAGCGGTAAACCCAGTCGTAGTGTAAAGGTGGTACATCGCGATTCTGCTTCGGGCTCAGGCCCGCCAGCAGGGCCTTGCGGGCATGCATGATAAAAACCTCGCAGCCCGACTCAGCCACGCGCCCTACAAAGTCACTCATGTACTGGTAACTGTAGTGATCATCCACGCCCAAACGGGTCTTGATCGTCACCGGAATATCCACCGCATCAATCATGGCTGACATACAGTCCCTGACCAGGTCCGGTTCCAGCATCAGGCAGGCACCAAAGCGGCCACGCTGCACCCGGTCGGACGGACAGCCGACATTCAGATTGATCTCGTCATATCCACGCTGTTGCGCAATACGGGCGCAGGCCGCCAGGTCTTCCGGATCACTGCCTCCCAACTGTAAGGCCACCGGTTGCTCTTCCGGGTTGTAAGCCAAAAAACGATCAGCATCGCCATGGATGATGGCACCGGTGGTTACCATTTCCGTGTACAACAGGGCCGAGGGCGCCAGCAGGCGATGGAAGTAGCGGCAATGCCGGTCAGTCCAGTCCATCATGGGCGCTACTGATAGCAAGCGATTGATTTTATTTTGATTATTCTGGCTCATATGTGTGTGATTTTATCAACGTGCACAGGATTTGTCATACCTTACCACTGCATTGGATTAGGGTAGACACACTTCACGGTTTGATGTTGGTCCAGAAGTTGCCAGGGATGCTCGTAGTAACCTTAAACACAGAATCCTGAATACCAAGGGCCAGCTGTACCCCGCCAGAAAACTGACTCGACTTCACCATTCAACTATAGGTAAGTTCGCACAGCTTGACTTGAGGTTCGAGTTGAAAGAACACATTAGTCGCGAAGAATGAGCCGATCCTTCCCTGTACCGGTATGAACAACCATAGTTGCTCAAAGGCCCAGTTCTCCCATGCCCCCGAGGTACTGACCTCATCATTTTCGGGTTTCATTGCACTGGTTTTTTTTATGGTTTACGGTACGGCAATTGAACTTGGAAATTCACAATGATTAAGCACCTTTGCCTTTGTCCCGGCATAATGGTTTTAACCTTGGTACCAGGTAGCCTTCTGGCACAGGAATATGATTACCACCCTATTCTTTCGGACCGATTCACTGCTTCTTTAGGGGCGATGAGGTCGTCAAACTCTTTTGATGTAGAGGCAGGTATACCGGGAGACCCCGGCGATTATATTGATTTTAACAAAAGTCTGGGTGTGAGTGATCACAGTAGCTTTTTTAATGGCAAGTTGCGTTGGAAGTTCGGGGGTGCGCGTAAGTGGATATTGGCGGGACAGTATTTCAGTAATGATGCTACCGGTGACGCCGTGCTTACAGAAGATGTTGAGTGGGACGGTTTGACCTTTCGTGAAGGGTCGTTTGTAAAGTCTGGTGTCAAACTTGCGGTAACACGCATTTTTATCGGACGAAGCTTTATCAAGAATGCCCGCACTGATTTCGGCGCCGGTATTGGTCTACACAACCTCGACATGAATGTGTTCATTGAAGGTGACGTCCAGATAAACGACATGACCACCGAGTTCCAGAGGAAGGAAGTCAGTGCAAACCAGCCGCTGCCCAATATTGGCGGGTGGTACAATTTTTCGCCAGCCAAAAGATGGCTGCTCCACGCCCGGGTGGACTGGATAAGTGCGAATGTCGGTAATTACGACGGTGGGCTCTGGAATACGTCCGTCGGTATTAATTATCAGGGCTTCCGGCATGTTGGCTTCGATTTATCCTGGCAATATTTTAACCTGAACCTCAAGGTCGACAAGACCGACTGGCACGGCAAAGTAGATATGATATACAGTGGCCCGGTTCTTGCCGTGACTTTCGGTTGGTAGCTGTTAGTTCAAACGCTCCTTTGCCAGTGAGCGCATCACTGCATTCCGTTCGATTGCCGCAGCGGTTGTCTACTACTACGGAGATTCACTCCAAACAATTGATGCAAACATGGAAACATCAGCGGTGACCGCTGCAATCGCAACTGCACTGGAGAAATAGGTCATTTTCAAATTCAATTGAAGCACTGCGGTCTGGCACCGCACTCCGGTGCCTTGAATGGCCGGTGCAAGTCCGTCAGAGTACCGGCGCCAGCAACGCAGAACCACGGCTTTTCAGACGCTCCCAGGCCGAAAGTTTTTCGAAGTAAGCCGGTCCAGCCTCGCTGGAATTTGCCAGGTCCTTTTGAAGCAT
>Ga0316193_10000972_pt1 | contig 18712 bp, 16 predicted proteins | sample MerIslsedime2_MG_FD_207735 | JGI IMG/M metagenome (GOLD analysis project Ga0316193, IMG submission 207735) | Coastal sediment microbial communities from Maine, United States - Merrow Island sediment 2 | ecosystem: Environmental > Aquatic > Marine > Coastal > Sediment | place: USA: Maine... | reverse complement strand
TTTCCGGAACTTGTCTCCAGCGACAAGCAAATCAAGACGGTCGGCGACGCCGAATCGCGTGCGCGAAACGCGCTGCTACAACTCGGCGAAATTCGTGTCGAGTACGACATGCCGAAAGATTGCACTTCCTGAACGAATTAGGGCTTGGCCGAATTTTCATCCAGAATACCGAGTGCGAACGTCTGGTTTTGACTGTATAGCGGACACTCGACTATACGAAAATTACAATTTTGAGCGATTCGGATACAACAAAAATAGAACTGGGAGACTTCAATGACCGTTACTCTAATGCAGCTATGGCAGCCAATACTACTTGGCGCGTTCCTGGCATGGATCGCTAGTGCGCTCATCCACGTATTGATCAAGTACCACAATTCAGATTATCAATCGGTATCGAATGAAGAAGAAGTAATGGCGGCCATACGAAACGGTTCGCCAAATCTTGGCATTCATGCCCTTCCGTATTGTGCAGAAATGTCAGAAATGAATAACCCGGACGTACAGGAAAAGTTTAAAAAGGGCCCTGTCGTGTTCCTGACCGTATTTCCGAGCGGTCTGCCGATAATGGGCAAGCTGATGGCGCAGCAGATCAGTTTCTTCCTGATCGGCGCGCTCCTTATTGCTTATTGCGCGACCCTGGTGCTCGGACCAGGCACGGAGTACATGACTGTGTTTCGATTCGTCTCCACAGTTGGTTTTTTGACTTTCGGCTGGGCAAATATACCGCTGAGCATCTGGTTTGGGCATCCATGGTCTACAACCGCTAAATATTTACTGGATGCTTTGATCTATGGTCTCGTCGTCGCGGGTTCATTCGCCTGGTTATGGCCGGGGTGATAGTTAGCGATCCAGGGTATACCGCGTAACGACTGGAGGCCTGCTTCTCCAATGAGACGCGAATTGCGACCGGGATTGAATGGCCTTGGCCAAAACGAGCGATTACAATCATTTCCTTGATTCGAATGCACGAGGCATGTCACACCTGATGAGCACTACCCCTCTCGATCCCGCGTACCTGCGCGAGGAAATCGTTGGCGTTGATTCGACCTTCGAAACGCCTTTTGGTGAACGCCTGATGTCCTATTGCGATTACACCGCTTCCGGGCGTTGCCTGCGGTTCGTTGAATCATACCTACAGAGCCTTCAACGCATTTATGCAAACACACATACCGAAGATGACATTACCGGGCGCAGTATGAGCCAGCTTTTGCACGAAGCCGAGCAAAGCATCAAGGACTCTGTAAATGCCGGTCCCCACGGTCGGATCATTGCCTGTGGCACAGGCGCCACCGGGGCAATCGACAAGTTACAGCAGATCGTCGGTGTTGCATTGCCGCCCGCAACACGCAAGAACATCTGCGACATGCTGGCCGAGCCCGAGTCGGGTGTTACGTGTTCAGACATTGGAAAAGTCTTCGAGAAATGGCAGCCGGTCGTTTTCATTGGACCATACGAACATCATTCGAATGAAATATCCTGGCGGGAATCGCTCGCGACGACAGTGGAAGTTCGCATGGATGAGACAGGCAATATCGATCTCGGGCATCTTGAAGAACTGTTAAAGGACCCTGCCTATACGGACCGGATTCGTATTGGATCTTTTTCGGCCGCCTCGAACGTGACCGGTATTCGTTCGGACGTTCATGCTATCGCGAGTTTACTGCACACACACGATGCCATTGCCTGCTTTGATTTTGCAGCATGTGCGCCGTACGTAACGATCGACATGAACCCGACGCCGGTCGGCGATGAGGATCCCTCCATCGATGCGATATTCGTATCACCGCACAAGTTTCTTGGCGGGCCCGGCTCAAGCGGCGTACTCGTATTCAATGAGCGAATCTACCATCGTGAACTACCGCCCAGTGTGAGTGCGGGAGGAACGGTCGACTATGTTGGTATGGATGGTCAGGATTTCATCAGCAGTATCGAGGAACGTGAAAAAGCAGGTACGCCCGGCGTGTTACAGACACTAAAGGCCGGCCTTGTTTTTGAGATTAAGGACCGGGTTGGCGTCGATGTTATCCAGGCACGTGAACATGAATTGACGGCACGCGCTTTCAGTAAATGGTCAGAGACTGAGAACATTGAAATTCTTGGAAACCCGGATCCGTCGCAACGCGTGGGCATCATGTCGTTCAACTTACGCAGCACGAACGGAAATTACCTGCACCACAAATTTGTTACTGCCCTGCTGAACGACCTGTTCGGCATTCAGTCGCGAGCCGGCTGTTCATGCGCCGGTCCATACGGCCATCGCTTGCTCGATATCGACAACGAGACGTCCGACCGTTATCGGGAAGTCGTACATGACGGGTATTGTGGAATGAAGCCTGGCTGGTGTCGTATCGGCCTGCATTGGGTTATGGATGATGCTGAAGCGAACTACGTCATCGATGCGGTCCTTTTCCTGGCGCAACACGGGCATCTGTTTTTGCCTCTATACGACTTTGATCTGTGTAGCGGCACCTGGACGCACAAGCAGGCAACAACCGTTTTGAAAACGTTCTCTCTCGATGCCGCTTTACGTGGCCCTGAATCCGATCCCGCTGTGCTAACGGTCCCACTTCGCAAGCAACTGTATGATCATTACATGACCGAGGCGCATCGATGGGTCGAAAAACTGAAAAGAGATTCATCCGGTTCGCTGCAAACACTCGACGGTGAACTGGGTGAATTGCAGTTTTTCTCACTGCCGGCTGATACGACGCAGTCACACTAGGCTTGAGGCAAATGAAATGAAGTGGTTGTTGAAACTTACCTTCGGGCTGGCCATCATTGCCGTTCATGCGAACGTTGCGAAAGCAGACGACGCTGAAGCCATAGCGGCCGTCCGCTGTACGGAGCTTGCATTCAGTCTCAGTGTCGAAAACAAGGACCGCAATGCATTCTCAATGTTGATTGATAATGACGCTCGTTTCATTGGGAACTCGGTACTGAGGGGCCGAGACGATATTGTCGAAGCGTGGTCTGTTTTTTTTAGCGTTGATGGCCCCGAGCTTGTCTGGCAACCACAGTTTATCGAAGTGCTGGGGAGCGGTGACCTTGCATTTTCCCGTGGTACCTACAGATCGCGATCCCGTGATGAGAATGGAGTGCTACTGGAAGAATGGGGCACGTTCAATTCTGTATGGCGCAGGAATGGCGCGGGTAAATGGCACATTATCTTCGATGCTGGCGATGTATCGCCCATTTCCCTGGAAGCGCAGTTTGCAGGATTGATCGAAGATAACAAAAATGAATGTGATTAGGACGGGAGTACGGTATGTCGGATAGCAAACGATTTCAGTCATTCCGGGAGTTTTATCCTTACTACCTGAGTGAGCACCGCAACCCCGTCTGCCGGTCCCTGCACTATGTTGGCAGTCTGCTAGCACTGGGCATTACGATCTTTGCAGTGTTGACTGGCAATTACCTGCTGATTCTCGTTGCCCTGCTGCAGGGTTACGCGTTCGCCTGGACCGGACACTTTTTCTTCGAGCACAATAAACCCGCGACGTTCCAGTACCCTGCCTGGAGTTTCTTGGGTGACTGGGTCATGCTCAAGGACTTCCTGTCCGGAAAATTCAGGAATACTGTGACTGACTAGACGCTGTTGGAGGCTTTGCGCAGAATATACTGCGCGAATGCAATTCACTGTTGTCATCGTCCCTATTTTGCTGCCTGCCTTATTCTGGGCCGGCTATCATTACTATAAAGACCGACATCAACCTGAGCCGATACTGAATCTGCTGTTTTGTTTTGTCCTGGGAATCGCTGCCGCGTACCTCGGTAAATACATGTATGTCGCGCTCGAAGTCGTCAATCTCCGATTCGACGCCTATGAACTTGCCGCGACCAACCTGTGGCATTTGTTCGCGTATGCAGTATTTGTCATCGGTGGGATTGAAGAAACGGCCAAGCTGATCCCCTTCCTGCTTTTCGCCATTCATTTCAAGGCATTTGACGAAAATCTCGACGGAATCATCTATGCATCATTTATTGCACTTGGATTTGCTGCGGCGGAAAATTACAGCTACCTGCAGTATTTGACGCAGAGCGAGGCCATCTACAGGGGTTTTGCGGGACCCGTCGTTCATATCCTGTTTGCGTCTATATGGGGGTACCGGATTGGCATCGCGCACCTCGCAGGGAAACCACTGCTGATTGTTTCATTTCTGGCGGTTACGATCGCCGCGGTGCTGCACGGAGTCTACGATTTTATCGTAATCGCACTGCCTGTAAGCGCCCTTCCGCTTTCGGCATCATTGATTCTTGCAGTGTGGATTTGGCGCCTGGTGGCTATTCGTCGGATGAAACGAGCGGCGGGTCACATAGAGTAAAGACCCACGAACGATCACGGGTCTGGCGGGACTATTTTCCGCTTTCTATAGTTGGTTGTAAGGGTCGTTTCCGACAATCACCGGAGCTGGCTCTTCGAGCGTTAACTCGAGCTCATCCGAATCGTCCATCAGCTGGCTGCAGCGCTTTTGAATTAGCGATAGCTGCAGCGACACGCTGGACTGTGAAAGCGGAGCGTCCTTGTCTTGAAAATCATCCATGTCGTAATCTTTTTGTATCCATTTGTCGCAGTATAGAGACAGCAATGTGGCTCAAGTGTGAGCCAGGTCGCACTTTTTTTGCCGAAAAATGGGGAATTGGACGTGTTATGTAAACTTTGCCGCCTCACACAATCCTGAACTACTTCCCGCCCTCCGCTGCTCGCTATACAAGTTAACAAAGAAAAACACAATATCTCTATAATTCAATGAGATAAGGTGTGAACTTAAGGTTCTATTTAGTAGAATTGGACGATTTCGCAAATGGTCTCAGTAGCGTAACAACGCGGAGCCCCACGTCAGCCCTGCACCGAATGCTTCCAGAAGCAGCAGGTCGCCCCGTTGAACTCGTCCATCACGAATTGCCACGTCAAGGGCCAGAGGAATCGATGCACTTGAGGTATTGGCGTGCTTGTCCACGGTGACTACAACTCTGTCCATCGGCAGGCCCAGTTTCTTGGCCGTTGCGGTGATTATTCTCAGGTTGGCCTGGTGCGGTACGAGCCAGGTCAGCTCGCTGATGTCTATTCCGTTACTTTCCAGAGTTTCTTTCGCGATGGTGCCCATGGTGCCGACCGCACGTCGAAACACCTCATGTCCTTTCATACGGATATAGGCGGCATCCCGCAGTAACGCGTCAACTCCGCTGGCCGGCCCGCCTGTGACGTACAGGAGGTCTTCCAACGCTCCATCTGCATGCACTTTGGTGGAAATAACGCCGGGTTTATCTGACGCCTTGAGCACGATTGCGCCTGCACCGTCGCCAAATAACACGCAGGTTCCGCGGTCTTTCCAGTCAATAATGCGAGAATAAATCTCGGCACCGACCACAAGCGCACAGCGCGCGCCACCAGTCCGGATATATCGATCCACAACATCCAACGCGAATACAAAACCGGAACAAGCGGCGTGTACGTCCATTGCCGGAAAGCCCTTGATGCCAAGTTTGCGTTGCAATATGCAAGCCACACTGGGGAATACGCGATCTGGTGTCGTGGTTGCAACCACGATCAAATCCACCTCGCTGGCGTCCACACCGCCTGCCTGCAAAGCCTCTTTAGCCGCGCACAACGCCATATCGCTGGTCATTTCGCCATCCGCAGCGATGTGGCGCTGCCGGATTCCTGAGCGCTCACGAATCCACTCGTCAGACGTATCGACGATTGATTCCATTTCCTTGTTGGTCATCACCCGCTCCGGTAAATAACCTCCGGTACCCGTGATGCGTGAACGGATCATCGGTGCATCTCAGTATAAATTCTGTAGCTCTTTGATTTAACACACATTTTTAATAGTTCATCTGGATCGATTTGCAATGTTACATTGACCCGCCGTCAATCGATACTGCAAACTCCGATGCCGGCACGCGCCCGCACGTATTGCGGCCGGTTCAGATAACAAAGGGCATCATCTACCGATAGAAAATCAACGGACATGACGAAACGGAAACACAAAATTGAACAGGGGGATCTGGAGTCGCGAGGCAGAGCGAAAACCAGCCGTAAACGCACCCGCGGCAGACGAATGAAGTATTTTTTTGGGCTGTTCTTGTTGAAATTCCTGATTCGGATCATGTGGCGGACCTACCGAGTTGAAAAAATCATCGGTCCCGAGATCGCCAGGCAACTTCAGTTCGGTGGCAAGCCTTACGCACCCTGTTTTTGGCATCAGCATTTAATACTGGCCGCTCGCCTTGTCTATCGCTGGCGTAAGGAAAGTGGCTTCGTGCCATGTATGATCGTTTCCGCCTCGGTTGACGGGGATGTTCCGTCAAAACTGACAGAGGATTTCGGTGGCACTGTTATTCGAGGATCTTCGAATCATGGCGGCGCGCAAGTACTGCGTGACGCCAGACGCAAGTTTCGCGAGGGTTACTCTGTTTTTACGACCGCAGACGGGCCTACCGGCCCAAACAGAATATTCAAGGAAGGCGTAACGCTGATGGCGAGGGTGGCAAATGTGCCAATGATCCCTATCGCTTTCGCCGCTGACCGGGCCTGGTACCTGAATCGCTGGGATAGCTTCATGATCCCGAAACCGTTTGCTCGTATCGTCATTGCGTTTGGTGAGCCTGTAAACATCCCCAAAGGGACGCCGGTCCGCGAACTCGAGCCATGGAGAATCGAGATGGAAAATGCAGTAAATGAGCTCGCGGAGCGGTCCAATGATGTGTTCAAGCGAAATTCGGAGTAATTCTGTGCCTCAACTGATTGAAAACTGGCGTGCATTGCGCAGCGGTGCCTGGCTGATACTGCTGGTAACGGCGTCACTTTTGATGCCTGCGTTCGCGTTTGCGGAGCAGGCGCTAACGCCGCATGTCGCGGAATACAAGATCAAGGTTAGTGTTCTTAGCGGCAAGTTACGCACAGAACTGAAGTCAACGGATATTGGATATTCGGCGAAGTCGGTTCTCAAAGCCGCAGGGATAGCCAGTTGGTTCGTGCGCGGTGATGTTACCGAAAGCGCAGAATTCTCGATTATGGCGGACGGGGTCCGACCGCTAACGTTCAGCTCCGTCGACAAGGTATCAAAAGAAGATAAATTTATGGATTTCTCCTTCGACTGGGAACAAATGCAGGTCGCCGGAAAGATCAACAACAACGATTTTGTCCTCGACCTGGATGGCCGCACGCACGATCGAGTGTCTCTTCAATATGAACTGATGCTCGAGCTGATGAACGATCGGCGATCGGACGAATATTCATTACTCGATGATGATGAATTCAAGTCCCTGCAGGTCACTTACGTGGGTACGGAAGAAGTCAAAGTGCCGCACGGAAAATACAGGGCAATCAAAATTCAGCACAGGAAGGAAAAGTCGGACCGTGTGACCACCTTGTGGTGTGCCGAAGAGCTGGATTTTCTACCGGTCAAAATCGAGCAGCACAGGGATGGAAAGTTGGCGGTTCGCGCTGTCCTGAGTAAATACGAGCCTACCGGGGACGGATCGACGATTTGATGAGGATCCTGTTATCGATCTCTTCGATCGAAAAACTGCATCACTGACGCGTCTTCATCTTTCCGGCTGCGAAATGTTATTTCACGCACGAGTACCTCTTTGTCGTCGCTCAGCCAAAAACGGTCGATAAGCTTCATGCCACTCTTGTCGAGCGTTTGAACCGTGTAGACATCCCCGTCCCATCCGGACACTCGCTGGCCTTCAATCTCACCGACGTTGACCATTCGTTTTTCACCAAAGCGAAATTCTTCAACAACGGACCGGTCAATACTGACGAAAAACCCGAACTGTGTCTGAGTGATTTTCAGTGTGCTGCCTGTTTCCAGGAAGACATGCACCAGCTCCTGACCGTTGCGATGCCGGGATGACGGTTGTTTGCCGAGCCCACCGGCCTGCCCCAGGGCGCGATTGATGCTTCGGCGCCCGGCTGATTCGTCTTCGCGAATAACCCAGGTCCCGGAGAAATCGACCCCGGCCGGCGCCACTGCGCTGTGCGGCACCAGAAGTATTTCCGGCTCGGTGGCAGCGCATGCTAGCAGCGCCATCAATACGCACGCGTGCAAGGTTGTTGAGGCTATCCGTGCCATTTGATCGCTCGATCAGGCGGTGTCCAGGAATGACTGGCAGGTTTCAAACGACCCTTCCTGATCGGAAAAATTGCCGCAAACCGCCAATACGTCAGCACGTATTTCAACGATGACGTCCTCTTTATCGGTTTCTTCACTCCAATCAAGCAGCTTTTGCTCGAGCCGCCCAAGCTGGGCTTTTGGCCGTTGATAAAATCCGGAACCAGCTTCAAGCTCGCGGATGACATCGATCGTTGCGCTACGAATGAGTTCAGAATTGTCCGGCGTCATCTCCAGGAGGCCGGCCAGGTAGTAGTAACCCCACTGGAATCGTGTTGCAGGGCCAGTCGAAGCGTCGTAGGCCTTCTTGAGCCACGCCACCGCTTCCTCATAATTGCCTGCTTCCTGCTCAATATCGGCAAGACCTAGCATGAAATAGTAAGGTTGCTTCGATTTGTCGAGCTCAGCCAGCAACAGCGGCTTGGCGACGTCATGCATCCCGGCCCGACTGAGTACATTGGAGGCAGCATTGATGATGTCCTGGCGTTCATACGGATCAGGTGTTGTCTCATCCGCCCATGCGACCACAGCACGAATTTCGTCCTGCAATTCGTCCGACAATTCAGCTTCTTCATCGTCGATCTGCTCCAGGTATATTTTCCCTAAAGCGGTGTAGACGCGTTCACGTTTATATACGCTCTCGTCATCAGCCAGTTCGTCAATCGCAGCCGTAAACGCTTCGATCATGCGCGCACGTTCGTCCGAACCGGACTCAGTGAGCGCTGCCGTCATCTTTGCTCCATCAAAAACAACGGGGAATACGTTTGTACGTACCAGCTCATAATCCGCGAGAATACTGTAGACAACCTTTGTAGCCTCCTCGATTTGCGAAGCATCAAGTTCCAGCTTTTCCTCTTCGGTATCGAGACTTTCAATCAACTCGTCGAAATAGCGCATGTATGCGAGCGTGCGTTCTTTCGGCAGGTTCGCGGGGCAGGCATCGTATATTCGACGAAACAACTGAACGGTGTCCCGTTCTTCAAGCAATTTTGGATTTTGGCCCCAGGAATAATATGCCAGTAGCCGACACTCTTCAGCTGTGAGCGTCTTGCTATCGGCTTCAAGCGCATCCACGAGTTCGCTTACCGGTGCGACTTCATCAAGCGTCAGGTCGAGAATATTGGCGTATGCCTGAATGTCGATACCACCAGGTATTCTCGTTAACTCGCTGCCGTTGGAATCAAACAAAATCATTGTCGGATAACCACGAACGCCGAACTTTTCGCCGGCCGCCTGTGCATTTTCTTCATCACCGTCCAGGTAGACCGCCACAAAAAGCTGTGACCGGGCGATAAACTCCGCACTCTTGAATACCGTTGCCTGGATAGCGTGACAAGGTGGACACCACACGGCGCCCCAATACAAATAGATCGGTTTGTCCTCCGCTTTTGCATAGGCGAAGGCTTCATCAACGGATCCGTCAAACCACTGAATCGAGTCGACCGCTATTGGCTTTTCCTCGATAACGGTGGTTTCGACCGTTGGCGTCTCCTGTGTACAGGAAACAATTGCGATGGCCGCAGAAATAATGGCCATTCGGCCGCTTGAGAATTTCATCATGATATTCGTGTTGCCCTGTGTGGTTGGCCAGCTTTCGTGCCCGGTCTGATAGTCGCATATTAAAGCGAACGGTCAATTCGAACTAGAACCCTGATCTGGGTGCCTAAATTACCTTGAAAGCCCTTGTCGAAACTGAAGCAACGATTACAATGCGCACAGTCTCAACGGTTCAGCGAGACGGCAATTCTACAGAACAAAGTCTGACCGGACATGTCCATCGACATGAATGTCGGGGACATTGAGCAGCAATTTGATATGACATTTGGTAATAAACATTCCAGTTTATTGGTGCTAGTCAGTGCATTCGCAACCACCGTGTGGGCTGCAGACCCCATACCTGTTGCCGTTGAGCGTCTCGGCGATCTGCTGGTCGACAGGGAATTACGTGCGCCGGGTGTGGTCATTTCAGCTAATCGAGCGGCGATAACGTCCCAGGTCTCCGCGCTGATCAGCGCGGTTGCCAAGGATGTTGGCGCCCAGGTGAGCAAAGGCGAGCTACTAATTCGGTTGGACGACGCCAATGCCAGAAATGCGCTCGCGCAAGCGCAGGCACTTCTGGCTGCGATCGACGCGCAGATCGTAGAGGCCAGGTCGCGCGTAGTTAAGGCAGAAGAGCTTCTCGAGCGGGACTTCATTTCGGACGAAGAACTGATCGCGAGGCAGTCCAATCTTGCTGTGCTGGAGGCCAATCACCAGGGCCAGCAAGTCGCGGTTAGCGTGGCTCAACTGGAACTTGAGCGGACCCGGATAAGAGCGCCGTTCAATGCCGCAGTGGTTGCCAGGCAGGCTCAGGTTGGCAGTTATGTGCAGCCAGGTACGCCGTTGATCACATTGGTTCAAACCGACGATATCGAGATCGATGTTGAACTCGACCCCCGTTACTCGGTATATATCCCGCTGGCGTCTGACCTGCGTTTTCACAGTCAGGGCAAGGAATGGCCGGTGAAGCTGATTCGACTATCGAATGTCATCGATATTGCCAGTCGCATCGTTCATGCGCGCTTCGAATTTGTGGAAGATTCGGCACCGGTGGGAACGAGTGGCCAACTGGTCTGGAACGAATCGTCGGGGCTTGTACCTGTCGCCCTTGTCGTACAACGCGGTGATCAATTCGGCGTGTTCGTTGCCGAAAACGAACACGCGCAATTTGTCGCGATACCTGATGCACAGGAAGGCCGTCCCGCGCCTATTTCATTGCCTGCCGATACGCTGATCGTTTCCCGGGGTCATGTCCGGTTGCAGGACGGTGACGCGCTGCAAATAATTCGGGAATGAAACTCCTTCGAACATTGCTGACCAATCATCCGTTGGTCAATATTCTGTTCTCGGTGGTCATTATTATGGGGGCCCTCTCCTATATGCAAATGCCACGAGAACAAGACCCGGAAATCAACTTTAATATCGTCAGTATCAACACCGTCTTGCCCGGCGCGTCCGCCGCCGATGTTGAACAACTGGTAACCGGCCCGCTGGAAGACGCCTTGCGGAACATCGCCGATATACGATTTATCAGTAGCAAGTCACGCGATAATATTTCCGACATCATGGTTCGATTCCGCGAACTTTCGGAAAGAGAGTTCGACAAGCGAGTTACGGACCTTCGACGCGAAGTCCAGAGCAAAGCGAACGATGAGTTGCCGGAAGACGCCGAGGATCCAAATGTACTTGAGATCACCTCTTCGAACGGTTTTCCAACCGCGATAGTCGTCGTCGCCGGCCAGGCGGATGACGAACGATTGAGGCGACAGGGAAAACTAATCAAGGAAGAGCTGGAACGAATTTCCGGCGTCGATAACGTCTTTGCATTCGGTTTTAACGAGCCGGAATTGCAGGTCGAAATTAATCCGCGCGCACTTGCCGCTTATGACCTTACGGCTATCGATGTTGCGGACCAACTGCGTGCCGCATATCAGGATGTGTCAGCAGGCAAGGTGGATGTTGGCAATGAAGCCTGGCTATTGAGGGTGCAAGGAAAAACCACGGATCCCGAAGAGCTTGCAAGATTCCTTATTGCACCACCGCGATCACCACAAAGCAAAGTAACGCTCGACCAGGTTGCTGTAATTCGACAGGGGCGAAAAGAAGCCAGGCAGGTCGTCAGCTTTGAAGGACGGTCAGCAATTTCCATGTCGATTTCGAAAGTTGCCTACACCAATACGCTCGACCTTGTTGATCGCATTAACAACTACATTACAGAAAAGAACGTAGTTCTCGCGGGAACCGGTATTGACCTGACGCTTTCGGACGATCAGACCACACAAACACGCAGGGCGATCGGCATTATGCAGACGAATGCGTTGCTCGGTCTGTTCCTGGTGCTGGGAGTTTGCTGGTTATTCCTTGGTTTGCGTATTGCATCCCTGGTCACGATGGGGATCGCATTTTCAATCTCAGGTGCATTCTGGGTTTTGAATATGACCGGCAACACGCTCAATGTGTCTGTGCTGCTGGGCATCGTAATCGTGCTCGGCATGCTGGTCGACGACGCTGTTGTCGTAGTCGAAGCGATGTATTACCGCCTGCAACGGGGACAGGAAGCACTCGATGCAGCGCTGGATTCACTGAAGGAAGTCGCAAAACCGGTGACGTCGGCCGTTTTCACAACTATTTCAGCATTTGCGCCACTCATGCTCTTGCCCGGCATTGTCGGCGATTTCATGCTCATCATTCCATTGGTAGTCACCGTCGGGCTGTTGGTAAGCCTGGTTGAGGCATTCTGGATATTGCCCGCACATGTGATCGGCGCCACAGGCAATTCGACAAAAACGACCGATCAGCTATTGCACTGGCGCGGCCGGTGGACGCACACGGTTCGTGTCAAATATACGCGCGCCCTCGCCTACGTATTTCGGCGCCCTGTACCGTTTTTTGCCATTGGCGTGATGGCCTTTATTTTGTCGATCACCGGCATCTCCAGCGGCGCTATCAAGGCGGATTTTTTCACGTTTGACCCGATACGCATGTTTTACGTCAATGTCGATATGCCACCGGACGCGCCCATCAGCGAGACGCTGGCACAGACCGAGCGGATTCAGGACAGGATCCGGCCGCTGATTGACGATGCCGAGCTGCGTGCAATTACCAGCATGGCGGGCATCAAATTCACGGATGCTGAAGCGTTATTCGGTGATCACTATGGACAGATTCAGGTGTCACTCAGTCCAAAACCCAAGAATGGTCGAAGTGTAAATGACATCGTCAACGCGGTACGGGAAACGGCTTTAGGTACACCCGGTAATGCCGACGTGTCCTTTTTCGAACTGACTGGCGGTCCGCCTGTTGCCAAAGATGTCAGCGTCAAGGTGCGCGGTGATTCTTACGACATACTGCGACCGGCGCTCGATGCAGTTAAGTCGATTGTGAATGGAATCGAGGGTGCCGAAAACGTCGTCGACAATGATGTTCCTGGCCGATACGAGCTTACGCTCGCACTTGACTATCGGGCCGTACGGGAAGCCGGGCTCAGCCCCGGTGCTGTCGCACGATTGATGCGCCTGCATCTCGACGGGGAAATCATTGCATTCACCCGAAGTGCGGGTGAAAAGGTGGAACTGCGTGTGCGTGGACCGCGGCGCATGATTAACGACGTAAGCGTCGTTCTTGATGACCCGCTCTTGCTGCCCAATGGCGGAACTACGACGTTCAAGGCGCTCACGAATGCCACGGTCGGACGCAGCAGTGGCACGATCAAACATTACAACTATCGACGATCAATAACCGTCGATGCTGACCTCGGTCCGGAATCCCTGAATACCATCGCTGCGAATCAATACATCATGTCCGAATGGGCGAAGATCCAGTCTGACTATCCCGGAGTTGATCTTGATTTCACTGGCGCATTCGACGACATCCAGGAAAGCCTGGATGCTATGCTGATTCTCGGATTGTTCGGTCTCGGGCTTATTTACCTCATACTCGCGACCCAGTTTCGTAGTTACTTTCAACCGTTGCTGATCCTTGTCACCGTACCGATGGCCTTTACCGGCGTTACGTTCGGGTTGTTCGTTACCCAGCAGCCGCTTAGCCTGTATACGATGTACGGCATCGTGGCCCTGACAGGAATCGCGGTGAATGCGGCGATCGTATTAATCGATGCCGCCAATACCCGTATTAAGGCGGGGATGCGTCCCTTGCACGCCATCATGTACGCGGCGCGTCGGCGGGTTATACCGATCCTGATGACAACACTAACCACGATAGCGGGCCTGTTCTCGCTCGCCACCGGTCTGGGTGGCAAATCGCTGCTATGGGGTCCTGTTGCCGCCAGCATGGTCTTCGGTCTGTTTGTAGCGACGATTCTTACCTTATTCCTGGTGCCGGTCCTGTTTCGGGCATTCATGCGCTTACGGGACCATCGAATCCGGTCAGCCCTCACCGCCCTCGTTCGTCAAAAGCAATCCAGCTGACGCTTGCCCGAAACAGCAACTCCCGCTACCTTGCCATGATGGCGAACCAGGAAAATCGGGTATCTCGGACGTGGGAAAGGCCATTGCAGCCACCCGAAGGGATACCTTCATCAGCAGATGTGGTCATCATTGGCGGTGGCATCGTGGGCGTGTCCGCTGCATGGTTTCTGGCCAAGCAAGGTATCAAGGTCACGCTGTGCGAGAAAGGCCACATAGCGGGCGAGCAATCGGGTCGCAATTGGGGTTGGGTACGACAAACGGCACGTGATTCGCGAGAAGTGCCGATGATGATGGAAAGCCTGAAGATCTGGGACGGCCTGGCCGGGGAAATCGGCGAGGACGTCGGGTTCGAGCGTGGCGGTGCGATGATTATGGCGCGCAATCAAAAGGAATTAGGCGAGATCGCTGAATGGATGTCCATCGCGCGTGATTTCGATCTCGATACACAGGTCGTTGAAGGCGCTGCGCTTGAGAATATGATCAAGGGTGCTTCGAAACGCTGGGTTGGTGCTTTGTACTCCGCCAGCGACGGTCGCGCAGAACCGCACAAAGCAACCCCTGCCATCCGCCGGGCTGCCGAGCGTCAGGGCGCAACTGTACTTACATCGTGCGCGGTACGCGGTATAGAGACCGCAGGCGGCAAGGTCTCTGCTGTCGTAACGGAACATGGCACCATTCGAACTTCGCAGGTCTTGTGTGCCGCCGGTGCCTGGACATCATTGTTTTGCCGGTCACTGGGGATCTCCGTGCCACAACTCAAGGTTAAAGGCACCGTGGTTCGTCTCGGCGAAAGCGAAAATGTGCTCAACGGCAATGCATACGACGACCAGCTGGGCATCCGGCGTCGCCAGGACGGCGGCTATACTGCTGCAAACGGATTTTTACTGCATCATTCAATCGCGTTGTCGACATTTCGTTACGGAGTAAAGTTTATTCCTGCGCTGATGCTCGAATTCAAGAAGCTTCGTCTGAGTTTAGGCAGCGACTTGCTGGACGAAATTATGACGCCTCGAAAATGGTCGCTGGATGCAGAATCTCCGTTTGAAAAACAGCGGGTGCTGAATCCTGCTCCAAGCCAAAAAGTAATCAAGAATACAAGGCGCGCAATCGACCGACTGTTTCCGGAGCTCGCTTCAGCCCCTATCGTTGAAACGTGGGCCGGCATAGTCGAAACATCACCGGACATGGTTCCGGTGATGTGTGAGTCCGAAAAACTTGGTGGGTTTTTTATTGCTACCGGGTTCAGCGGTCACGGTTTCGGAATCGGACCAGGCGCGGGAAAAGCGTCCGCAGACATGATCACCAACGCCGACAACGCACTTGATTTATCCGAGTTTCGATTACAGCGTTTTTTCGACGGTTCGCCCATTCGTCCGCAAAGCTCAGTCTGACAACTACTACCCGAAAGGAAATTTTCATGCAGCACATTACAATCTCTGTTCTCCTTATTTTGTTGTTCGGTCATGCCAGTGCGGAACCGCGTACGCTTCGCGTTGACTATTTTCATACTGGTAATACCAGTACTGAGCTGTTCAGTCTTGACCAGGTCGTGCTTGAGCCATTGAAGTTCCCGGGAAACCTGCAGCAGCCAGTTGACGGGTTATTGCGTGGCAAGTACCTGTTTGAGGTCATTGACCCGGAGTCAGGCGACGTGATCTGGTCAAGAGGTTTCAGCAGTATTTACGGGGAATGGGAGACAACCGGCGAGGCCCGCCTGCAAAATAGAACATTTCACGAATCGGTTCGACTGCCGAATCAAGAAAGTGTGTTTGAACTGGTCATCAAGAAGCGTGATGAACAGAATGTCTTCGTAGAAGTATGGAAGATTAGCATCGACCCGTCGGACTACCTTGTACACCAGGAATCTGCTGCTTACGCAAGTCAGGTCATATCGATAGAAAACAATGGTGATCCGGCTGACAAGGTGGACTTGCTCATGCTGGGCGATGGTTATACGGCGAGCGAGCACGACGCATTCGTTGCGAAAGCAAAAGAAATGACTGAAGCCTTGTTTGCGACATCGCCGTTTAAAGAACGCCGCAGCGACTTCAATGTCTGGGCAATCGCTCCCGCAACCGCAGAGTCCGGAATTTCCCGGCCGTCGACTCACACCTATCGTGATGGGCCGCTCGGGACGACATACGATGCATTTCGAAGCGAGCGCTACGTGCTGACGACAGAGAACAAGGCCATGCGGCGTATCGCGTCATCAGCGCCGTATGATTTCATCGAAATTCTGACCAACACAGACACCTACGGTGGTGGCGGTATCAATGGGCTTTATGCGACTGCCGCCGCCAACAGCGACTGGGCGGATTATTTATTTGTGCATGAATTTGGCCATCATTTCGCCGGTTTGGCGGATGAGTATTTCACGAGTTCAGTCGCGTACGAGCCGCCTGAAATCGTGGTCGAGCCGTATGAACCAAACGTCACCGCCTTGCTGGATCCGGCTGCACTCAAATGGCGGAACTTGGTGAAGCCGGATACTGCCCTACCCACGCCATGGCCGAAAGAAGAATACGAAGAACATTCACTTGCATACCAGGCGATTCGCGCAAAGATGCGTGAAGACAATGTTCCGGAGGCGGAAATGAACGAATTGTTCCGCACCAACCAGGAAATCGTGGAAGGCATGTTCTCAGAAGCACCGACACGCGATCTGATCGGTGCGTTCGAAGGCGCGAATTACCAGTCGGAAGGCTACTACCGCTCCGAACAAAATTGCATCATGTTTACGCGGACGATGCCATTCTGCCAGGTCTGCTCAAACGCCATTGAGCAGGTCATCGATCAGTATTCACGAGCACCGTAGGTGCGGCTTGTGGGAGCGGCATCTTGCCGCGATTAATCTCAACGCCACCAACTATGACGAAAGGGCGTGGTGCATGGGATGTCCTTTTGCGGGAATAAAGCGGACCGTAGGGAGCCATCCCGTAAAAGGACATGCCAGGTGCCGCGCCCGCCTGCGAGAAAGTAATCGCGGCAAGATGCCGCTCCCACAATTGCCACTTCTGCAAGCCGCTCCTACGGTTTGCAACACCGGGCGAGCTCGCGAGCAAACGCCCCTTTTCTCGATACCTTAATTCGCTCTAGTCCCAACCAGCCAGCCAAGGTCCAAAGTTCCTCAGCGAGTGCCTCAGCCACTTCGTCAAACTGAATATCGCTCTCAGGATGCGCTGCTTTCACGAGCAGCGTGGACGCCTGCCGGTCCGACTTCAGGTCAACCCGCGCAACGATTCGATCCTGCATCAGAAACGGTAGAACGTAGTAGCCCCATTTTCGCTTGCTTTCAGGCACGTAAATTTCAATACGGTAGTGAAAGTCGAACAAGCGCTCGGCACGCGGTCTGAACCATACAACAGGGTCGAACGGCGAAAGCAAACTGTGGCCGGCGATTCGCCGCGGTACCCGGCTGTCGCGATGCAGGTACGCGGGACTTTGCCAGCTGTCGACCGCCACCTTCTGCAGAACACCGTCCTCCACAAGCTCCTCAATGCGCGGAGCTGCCTCTTTGGCCTTCATGCGGAAGTAATCAGCAAGATCATGCAACGACCCAATACCATGCGCCTGCGCAGCTTTCGCAAGAAGCACCCGATGCCCCTCTTCTCGTGTGACCCTGGTTGAGAACAGGGGTTCGTCGATAATGCGTTCGGGGAGGTCGTAAACCCGTTGAAAATTCGGCAGGCGATCGGCGACAGAAACGTCACCATGCCCAAAATGAAATTCGAGTGCCGAACGTGGCACAGACCGGTGCCAGTCACCCGGTTTTCTTTTGGGGCCCGGGACATGCGGCAGTTCATTTGATGTCAGCGCACCTTCGGCTTGCACCTTCTGCAGGACGTCCGCCAGGTACTTTTTTCGTCCCCGCAGTTTCATAATGGGCGAAGTTGCCCATGGCCGAAAACTTTCCCGACGGTAACGCAGGTGCGGCCAGTGTTCGACCGGCACGATCGATGCTTCATGGGCCCAATGTTCTATGAACTCCCTGCCGTGATAGACCAGCTTGTTCAAACGAGCGCGATCGTAGGGGCCGAGACGCGAAAAAAGCACTAGATAATGGGCCGGTACCAACACATTGACGAAATCGAGCTGAAGTAGCCCGAGTTTGCGTATGACATGCCGAATATGTCCCTGATGCGGATCACCCGTCGGCCTCGGTTTGTCAAAGCCCTGTGCAGCGAGCGCCGTTCGTCTCGCTTCGGGGATAGAGAGCGAATTGCGTCTCATTAGCCAGCTACCTGCTGTGCGTTATATATTGCCAGCACGTTTCGGCAGCTATGCGAACCTGAAGGTAATTCGATCATGGGCAAGGAATATACGGAAATTGATGAGGGTATCCAGCGATGGATAGCGCGACAGCATATGTTTTTCGTTTCGACGGCGCCGCTACAGGCCGATGGGCATGTTAATTGCTCGCCGAAAGGCCTGGACAGTCTCGTTGTTCTCGGACCACGCCAGCTCGCCTACGTCGACGTAGGCGGCAGCGGCATTGAAACTGTTGCACACGTTAAGGAAAACGGCCGGATCACGATCATGCTGTGTGCCTTTGACGGCCCGCCAAAGATCTTTCGCTTTTATGGGCGTGGCACGATTACGGAATTGCATGATCCAGGTTTTTCG
>Ga0316193_10000970_pt1 | contig 18713 bp, 18 predicted proteins | sample MerIslsedime2_MG_FD_207735 | JGI IMG/M metagenome (GOLD analysis project Ga0316193, IMG submission 207735) | Coastal sediment microbial communities from Maine, United States - Merrow Island sediment 2 | ecosystem: Environmental > Aquatic > Marine > Coastal > Sediment | place: USA: Maine... | reverse complement strand
TCATAATGGTAAAGTGGGATACTATGTTATTACGCCTTTGCGTATGGCAGATAGTGGCCAGTATGTCCTCGTGAACCGTGGTTGGTTGCCGGCCGGCCAGTTTCGGCATGAATTGCCGAATATTGATGTGATGGAAACACTGGTGACGGTGCATGGAGTGTTGGTTGAGCCACGCCGTGATATATTTATGATTAGCACCAAAAATCGGGAAAATGATCGTTGGCCGTTGCGCATGCAATGGCTTGATAAAGAAGAAATAGCCAAATTATCCGGTTTAAATCTATACCCCTTTGCTATTCTCATGGACGCAGATGGTGCGAGTGGTTATATACGTGAGTGGGGGAGTGTTAATCTCGACCCGAACAAGAATACCAGTTATGCAATGCAATGGTTTAGTTTTGCCGTGCTGTTACTGTTGATATATCTGGTTGTGAATATTGAAAAGCGGGAAGAGTCGTAATTATCATGTCACCTAATCCCAAGCTTAAAAAACAAAATCAACGCACCCTCATCTTATTGGTGATGGCCTTTATCGTACCGGTATTTGCTGCCTATCTCGTGTATTTGAATTTGCAGAGTACGGGGCCGGGCAGCACAAAGAACCACGGCACCCTGGTTCGGCCTGCACGACCGATAAGCCAGGTCAATCTGAAAACATTCAGTGGCGACACCTTTACACAGAAAGACCTTACCGGTAAGTGGTCACTGATTTATCTTGGCCAGGGCGAATGTAGTGAAAGCTGTCAAGCGAACCTGGCAAAAATGCAGCAGGGCCGGCTTGCGCAGGGTAAGGAGATGGTGCGGATTCAATTGCTCTATGTCGTCGTAAACAAGCGTGAAGATATAAATAACTTGGCCGATAAATATAAGCCGCTGAAGGTGGTGACGGGAGAGGCGGCATCGATCCATGATTTTATGAGCATATTTCAATTGAACAGTGATGAAGAATTGTTACACATGCAACGTGTCTACATGGTTGACCCTTTAGGCAATCTGATGATGCATTATGAGAATGGAGCTGAATTGTCGGGTTTAATCAAGGATCTTGAACACCTGCTGAAGACCTCACATATTGGGTGAAGATGATGAATACCACGATGTTTCAAAGATTGGCCATGATTTCGGTTTTTCTGGCGTTTGTTGTGGTTATTCTTGGTGCCTATACCCGTCTCGCTGATGCGGGTCTGGGTTGTCCCGATTGGCCGGGTTGTTATGGACAGCTCGATGTCCCCAGGGGTGCCGAAGAGATGAGTCAGGCAAACCAGGCCTATCCTGACCGACCGGTCGAGGCACATAAGGCATGGAAAGAGATGGTGCATCGGTATTTTGCCGGGGCACTGGGATTGCTCATCCTTGTCATGGCTTTTTTTGCGATTCGTAGCCGACATAATCCGCAACAACAGCTTGCCGTGCCGATCTTTCTCGTCTTCTTCGTCATCCTGCAGGCCTTGCTGGGCATGTGGACGGTGACCATTAAGCTGAATCCCACCATTGTGATGTTACACCTGATGGGCGGTTTGACCACCTTATCGTTGCTGGCCTGGGTGGCGTTGCGACAATCAAGATGGTTTTGCGAACATCGCATCGATATGCCGCGCCTGAATAAGCTGCATATGTTGTCCCTGCTTGCCCTGCTCGTCGTCATCGCGCAGATCATGCTGGGCGGCTGGACCAGCTCCAACTATGCCGCCTTGGCCTGTGTCGATGATTTTCCGACCTGTCACGGACAATGGTGGCCGGCAATGGATTTCAGGGAGGCCTTTGTCTTGTGGCGCGGCACAGAAATGAATTTTGAGTTTGGGGTCTTGCAGAATGATGCCAGAATGGCCATTCATATGACGCATCGAATTGGTGCGGTGGTGACCCTGCTGGTCTTGCTTGGCCTGGCATTAAAACTGATCGCCTTTGCCGGAAGCCGGGGTCTCAAGACATTGGGCAGTATGTTGATCCTTGTCTTGTTGGTGCAGTTATCGCTGGGTATTGCCAATGTGCTATTGTCTTTACCCATGGCGATTGCGTTAGCCCATAATGCCGTCGCTGCACTTTTATTATTGGTGGTCGTGACAATTAACCATGCCATCCGACCCAGGGGAGATTCCTTATAAGTCATGTCAGAATCAATTCGTGAAAATACGGTGCTACAAAATATCGGTGTGCATTGGCGTGACTATTATGAGTTGTGTAAACCACGGGTCGTTGCCCTGCTGGTCTTTACCGCGATCATTGGCATGTTTCTCGCCACACCGGGCATGGTGCCACTGACGCCCTTGATCTTTGGTTCCCTCGGTATCGGCCTGGCCTCGGCCTCCGCTGCCGCGATTAATCAGGTGGTGGATCAGAAGGTCGATGCCGATATGCGCCGCACAAGTCATCGCCCGATTCCCTCGGGTCATCTGACGAACCGACAGGCCTTGGGCTTTGCCTTTATTATTGGCGCACTGGGGATGGCGATACTGATCTATTACGTCAATGTGCTCACGGCGGTGCTGACGTTTATGTCCTTGGTGGGTTATGCCGTGATCTATACCCTCTATCTCAAGCGGGCCACTCCACAAAATATCGTTATCGGTGGTGCAGCCGGTGCGGCACCGCCCGTGCTGGGCTGGACGGCGGTGACCGGCACTATTGACCCCAACAGCCTGTTGCTGTTTTTGATCATCTTCGCCTGGACCCCACCCCATTTCTGGGCCTTGGCCATCCACCGCCGGGATGAATATGCCAAGGTGGACATCCCCATGTTGCCGGTGACGCATGGTGTGGAATACACCCGCCTGCATGCCCTGCTGTATACGATTATCCTGGTCGCTGTCACCATGCTGCCCTTTGTCACGGGCATGAGTGGTCTATTCTATCTGGTCGGTGCCCTCATCCTGGGCGGTATATTTCTCTATTACGCCATTCGTATGCAGTCCGGCAAGGATGAGCGTATTGCCATCAAGACCTTTGGTTATTCCATTGTCTATTTGATGCTGTTATTTACGGTATTGCTTGTCGATCACTATATATAGGTGTTTTAATTGGCCCTGGCACTTGGTTTCCGGGGGCCATTAGTTAGCTCTATAACTCACTAAAAAAAATGACTGTTTTTGCACCCTAATTCACGCGCAATTAGTACCTGTTCACTTGCCATATGTCACATCATAAATTTATAATATTATGATTTTCTAATATAACCTGACAATTTTACTCGGAATTGTCGGGTTTCTTTTGGGCTAAAGAAGTATAAAAGAGGCATCAAATGGCCATTTCAATGCAAACGACTGAGCAATACGATTACGATATTGTTCGAAAATTCACCATTATGACCATAGTTTGGGGCGTCCTCGGTATGTTGACGGGGGTCTATATCGCATCTGAACTGGCCTGGCCATTCCTGAACTTTGACAATCCGGCCATTACCTTCGGGCGTCTGCGTCCGGTCCACACGACCCTGGTGATCTTCGGTTTTGGCGGCAGCGCCTTGTTTGCCACGTCTTATTATATTGTGCAGCGTACCTGCCAAACCCGCCTGTGGGGGGCTGGCCTGGCCAAATTCACCTTCTGGGGTTGGCAGCTGGCGATTGGACTGGCGGCCATCTCTTATATGATGGGTTATACCCAGGCACGCGAATATGCCGAAATGGTGTGGCCGATCGACCTCTTGATCGCGGTCACCTGGGTGGCCTACCTGGTGGTTTACGTCATGACCCTGCGTCAGCGTAGCCAGCCGCATATCTATGTGGCCAACTGGTTCTTTATGGCCTTCATCCTGGCGACGGCCATCCTGCATATCTTCAACAACATGGCGGTACCCGTGAGCCTGTTCAGTCTGGAGGCCTACAGCCTGCATGCCGGTGTTCAGGATGCCATGACCCAGTGGTGGTATGGCCATAACGCGGTGGGCTTCTTCCTTACGGCCGCCTTCCTGGGGATGATGTATTACTTCGTGCCGAAACAGGCGGGTCGCCCGGTTTATTCCTACCGCCTGTCGATCATCCACTTCTGGGCCCTGATATTCCTGTATATGTGGGTGGGTGCGCACCACCTGCACTGGACGGCGCTGCCCGACTGGACCTCCACCCTGGCGGCGACCTTTTCCATTCTGTTATTGCTGCCCTCCTGGGGTGGCATGATCAACGGCATCATGACCCTGTCCGGTGCCTGGGATCGTCTGCGCGGTGATCCGGTGATTCGTTTTCTCATCGTGTCCCTCTCTTTCTACGGTATGTCCACCTTCGAAGGTCCGCTGATGTCACTCAAGAGTGTGAATGCCTTGTCCCACTACACCGATTGGACCGTGGGTCACGTGCACTCCGGAGCCCTCGGTTGGGTCGCCATGATCACTATGGGCTCGCTTTACCATCTGATACCCCGTCTGTGGGAAACAAAAATGTATAGTGATCGTTTGATCTTCATCCATTTTTGGCTCGCCACTATCGGTATCGTGCTCTACATCACCGCCTTGTGGGTCGCCGGTATTGGACAGGGTTTGATGCTGCGCGCCTTCGATGAGTATGGCAACCTGGCCTACACCTTTATCGAATCTGTCAGCTTCCTGCATCTGCCCTATGTGGTGCGTGCCATCGGTGGTGCCTTCTTTGTCAGCGGTATGATCATGATGGCGTATAACGTCTTTATGACCATACGCAAGGGGCGTATAGAAGCGAGAGTGCTTGAAGCAAAACTGGCGGCCAAACTGGCCAGCGCATAAGTTTCGGAGTAATTAAAAATGAAGCATGAAAAAATTGAAACGAATGCCGGCTGGTTGATCGTCTTAACATTGATTGTCATCAGTATCGGCGGTTTGGTCGAAATCGTTCCCTTGTACTTTATCGATAGCACCATCGAAACAGTCAAGGTTTCGGGTAAGGACGTCGTCCGTCCTTATACCCCGCTGGAGCTGCGTGGGCGTGATATCTATCAGCGTGAAGGTTGCTATACCTGTCACTCGCAAATGATTCGCCCGTTCCGCGACGAGGCCCTGCGTTATGGCCACTACTCACTCGCAGCCGAATCGCAGTTTGACCATCCCTTCCAATGGGGTTCAAAACGTACGGGTCCTGATCTGGCCCGGGTCGGTAAGAAGTATTCCAACCAGTGGCACGTACAGCACTTGAATGCACCACGCTCGGTTGTGCCTGAGTCGATCATGCCCAACTATCCATGGTTATTGCAGACTGAGCTGAAATACAAGGATATGCCGGACCGTATGCGCGCCTTGAAAATGGTCGGTGTGCCGTATGCCGAAACAGAGGCAGAATATCAGCTCAACGTGGACCGTTATGGCAAAGACGTGGCGGATTTGCTGGATATCAATCAGGCCGACAAAAACCTTCTGCTCCAGGCAGAGCAGGGTAACTATGACGGTAACAAGGCCAGCCTGACAGAAATGGATGCGCTGGTGGCCTATCTACAGGTACTGGGCACCATGGTTGATTTCAAGAAGTTTGAAGACGGCCACTTTGCCAAATTCCGCTAGGACGAAAAGAAGGGCGCATCAGCATGTTTGACTGGTTACATTGGTTTACCGACATGGGCAATACCAAACCGTTGGCCCTGGTGCTTTTCTTTATCACCTTTATTGGCATTGTATTGTATGTCTACAGTGGCAAAAAGCGGACCGAGCGGTTGGAATCGTATAAAAATATTCCATTAAACGATGATGGAGACGATTCGTTCTCCAGTCACGAGGATGTAAGTAAATGAGTAGTGAAAAGACAAAACAGACTGTACAGACAACCGGCCACGCCTGGGACGGTGACCTGCAAGAGTTCAACAACCCCTTGCCAAGCTGGTGGCTATGGGGCTTTTATGCCACGGTGGTGTTTGCCCTCATCTATTGGCTGTTGTTTCCGACCTTTCCGGTGGGTAAAACCTATACCAAGGGTGTGTTGAACGACATTAGCTATGTGACCGCAGATGGGGTAGAGCATACCTCACACTGGACCACCCGTGCCCTGCTCATGAAGGAGATGCAGGATGCGCGTGAAATGCGCAAACCGTATCTGGAAAAGATTAACCAGGCCAGTTATCAGCAGATCGCCAGCAGTAAAGAGCAGAGCAGTTTTGCCTATTCAACGGCTAAGGTGTTGTTTGCCGATAACTGTGCTGCCTGCCATCAGACCGGTGGTGCCGGTGTCATCGGCCTGTATCCCAACCTGGCGGATGACGCCTGGCTATGGGGCGGGGCTTTTGACCAGATTGAAAAGACCATTCGTGCTGGCCGCCAGGGTTCAATGCCTGGTTTTAAAACAAGCCTGAGCGCCGAACAGATTGATAATACTGCGGAATATGTCTTGAGTCTGTCCGGTTATAAGGTGAGTGGCACCAAGGCGGCAAAAGGCAAGGCGGTATTTGAAGGTGCCGGTGGTTGTTTCGCCTGTCACACCAAGGCGGGCACGGGTCAGATCGCCATGGGTTCGGCCAATCTGACCGACAAGATCTGGACCGCGGCCAAGGTCACGGCCTCGGCGGATTTGGCCACAAACAAGACCGCAGTGAAGGAGGTCATAACAAAGGGAATTAGTCGTGAGATGCCGGCCTGGCAGGGGCGTTTGAGCGATGCGGATATCAAGATGTTATCGTTCTATGTGCACGAACTCGGTGGTGGTAAATAATTAAGCCATTCAAGCCGATGATGGCTTGATTAGTACAGGTTTATGAGGCTGGGGTATGTCCTGAGGGAGATACCCTTTTGCCGTTTCTGAAACGTTTGCAGTAGTTGTTATCCAAATGGCAGAGAATCTATATCAGAGTCGCATTCCGGTAGTACCGCGCTCGGTCAAGGGGCGTTTTCGTGCGACTAAATATGCCATTTTGTTCATCGCCTACGGGGTCTATTTCCTCCTGCCCTGGTTGCGTTGGCACAGGGCAAGCGGTCCGGACCAGGCGGTCTTTTTCGATATCGTCGGGCGCAAGTTCTATCTGTTTGATCTGGTCGTGTTTGCGCAGGATATCTTCTGGTTGGCCGGTATTCTCATTATTGGCGCCTTCCTGTTGTTCTATGTCACCAGTGTCGCCGGTCGGGTCTTTTGTGGTTACTTTTGTTTTCAAACCCTGTGGACCGATGTGTTTATCTTGATTGAGCGACTGGTGCAGGGCGAACGTAATGCCCGTATCAAGCTGCTCAATAGCCCCATGAATGGGGAGAAGTTTTTCAAACTCTTTCTCACCAAGTTGTTATGGTTTCTGATGGCCTTTCTGACCGGCCTGGCCTTTACCATGTATTGGGGCAATGCCCCGGATCTGCTGGTTCAGTTCATGACCGGTGAGGCGCCCTTCCCGGCCTATGCCACCACCCTGTTCCTTACCGCGACGACCTTTGTCATGGCCGGCTTGGCGCGGGAACAGGTCTGTACCTATATGTGTCCCTATGCCCGTTTCCAGGGGGTGATGTTCGATCAGGACACTCTGACCGTCGCCTATGACCAGAAGCGGGGTGAGGCGGAACACGGGCGCAGCAAACCTTCCAAGGGTTTAATCGCCCTGGAGGATCGGCATGACAAGGGTTACGGTGAATGTATCGACTGCGGTTATTGCGTGCAGGTTTGTCCCACCGGTATCGATATCCGCAATGGTATGCAATACCAATGTATCTCCTGTGCCTTGTGTATCGATGCCTGTGATACGATCATGGATTCCATCAATTATCCCCGTGGCCTGGTTCGTTATTCCTCGGAGAATGAATTGCATGGCAGCAAGCGCCATTGGTTGAAACCAAAAAACCTGGGTTATGGCCTGGCCATCCTTGCGGTGAGCGCGTTGCTGGTGTGGAGCGTCACCACGCGTGACTTGACGCAACTGAGTGTAAGCCAAATCAGGCAGCCCCTCTATGTGGTACTGTCGGACGGCCGTATCCAAAACCGCTATGAGTTGAAGATCACTAACAAGAGCGATCAGGTGCAATACTATAAAATGGAACTGGAAGGGCTGCCCGGTGCAGAGCTGGATATGGGGCACTTTGCAGACCTGTCACTGAAGATGGGCGAGAGTGTGCAATTGCATGTGCAGATCAAGCAGGACGCGACACAGAAGCGACAAAGCCAGAAAAAATTCTCCTTCGTCTTACAGGGCACTGGACCAGGCTCACATCCGTCTGTCAAACACCCTGCGATGTTTTATCAACCCTAGCCAGCCAACTCGCGATAGTCTATGACCAGCTTACTCTCTACCCTCCTCGGCGGTATTCTCATTATTGTCACCCTGTTCGTCGTGCTGCTGCGCATCCTGCGTATCGAGGTGAAGGCGCTGGCGGGTCTACTCGCCATCCTCGTGCTCGGCATCTATGTCCCCTTGGCGATCATCTTTTGGCAGGGTGCCGATGTGTTTGCCATACACCTGGCCCTCTACCTGGTGACCGTGTATGTGCTCGGCATCATTTTATCGCAACGGGCAAAACACCTTGCCACCGACAAGGGCTGGTTCCATTGGGGACCGGCGGCGATCGTGGGCTTCTTCCTGCTGATTATCTCCATCGATGCCATTCTCATTGTGGTGGCACAAAAGGGCCTGCATATGGGGGCGGCCTTTCACCTGCTGCCGGAGCCACGCAGTGGCGGTCAGGTGAGTTCCTTTTTCCCGGGCACGGTCAGCCATGACTTTCGTGAAAAGGAAGCGATGTTCAATCGCTATATTGAACAACGTCAGGCACAACAGTTACGTGACTGGCAGGTGCGCAAGGGGTGGCTAAGCACGCCGCGGGTGGGCCAGCCGCTGGTGTTTCAAGTCAGCGTCAGTGACAAACAGGAGCAGGCCGTGGCTGGCGCGAGCATCGAAGGGACATTCATGCGCCCATCCAATAGCCGTCTGGATCAATCATTTCGCATGCGCGAGACCGAGGCGGGCCTTTATCGCGTAGAATTGACCCTGCCGGAACCCGGCCACTGGGGACTGGTGTTAAAGATCGTCAAGCATGATGCCATGCATGAAATCAGGGCACAGACCGAGGTATTGGATAACTAAACGAGACTATGAGTAAACCCCAGGACAGCTGTTATCACTGCGGACTGCCGGTGCCTGAGGGTAGTCATTACCAGCTTGAGATCCTCGGGCAAAAACGCAACATGTGCTGTCCGGGTTGTAAGGCGGTGGCCCAAGCGATTGTCGATGGTGGCCTGAGCGACTTCTACAAACACCGTACCGAAAACTCCGCCACGGCAAAAACCACTGTGCCTGAGCTGCTCGATGAGCTTGCCCTGTATGATCGGCCCGAGTTGCAACGCAGCTTTGTCATCAGTGATGAGGCCAATATCAAACAGGCGGCCCTGATCCTGGAAGGCATCGTTTGTGCCGCCTGTGTCTGGTTGAATGAACGCCATGTGGGCAGCCTGCCCGGGGTGCTTGAATTTTCGGTCAACTACGCCACCCACCGCGCCCTGTTGAGGTGGGATGACAGCCAGATCCACTTGAGTGACATCCTGCGCGAGATCGCCGCGATTGGCTATATTGCCCACCCCTTCGATTCTGGCCGGCAGGAACAGCTGTATAAGAAAGAGCGTGCCATGGCACTGCGGCGCCTGGCCGTGGCCGGTTTTGGCGCCATGCAGGTGATGATGCTGGCGGTGGGCCTCTATGCCGGTGAGCATTACGGCATGGCCGAAAATATGAAACAGTTTTTCCGCTGGGTGAGCCTGTTTATCGCCATCCCGGTGGTGCTTTATTCGGCGCGGACCTTCTTTAGTGGTGCCTGGGGCGATCTGAAACGCCGTCGCTTGGGCATGGATGTGCCGGTGGCCCTGGCCATCGGTAGTGCCTTCGCCGCCAGTCTCTATGCCACCGTGAGCCATAGCGGTGAGGTCTACTTCGATTCGGTCACCATGTTTACCTTTTTCCTGCTGGCCGGTCGTTTCCTAGAGATGGGGGCCAGGCAACGGGCCGGACAGGCAGCCGAGGAGCTGGTGAAGCTGTTGCCGGCCATGGCCACGCGCCTCACCAACAGCGGGGAAGAGGTGGTGCCCGTGGGGGAGCTGGCCCATGGCGATCAGCTGCGCATTAAACCGGGTGACGGTATCCCCGCGGATGGCCGCATCATCGCCGGCCAGAGCAGTGTTGATGAGTCCTTACTCACCGGCGAGAGCCTGCCCATCGCCAAATCGGTGGGTGACACGGTCACCGCCGGCACGGTGAATGTGGAGAGCCCGCTCGATATCGAGGTGGAAAAGCTGGGTGAGGAGACGGTGCTGGCCTCGATTCGGCGGCTGCTGGATCGGGCCCTGAGTGAAAAGCCGGCCATTGCCCTCGTGGCAGACCGGGTCGCCGGCTGGTTTGTCGGTGGCCTGCTGTTGGTCGCCATGCTCGTCGCGGCCTACTGGTATTTTCACGCCCCCGCGCAGGCCTTCTGGATCGTCCTCTCCGTGCTGGTGGTGACCTGCCCCTGCGCCCTGTCGCTGGCCACACCGGCGGCGATGACCGCGGCTACCGGCAGCCTGACCCGCCTGGGGGTGCTGACCACTCGTGGCCATGCCCTGGAAACCCTGGCCCAGGTGAGCCATATGCTGTTCGACAAGACCGGTACCCTCACCAGCGGCCGCTTGAGTCTCACTGAGGTTCGGCCCCTGGGCGAACTGGACAGGAAAGGCTGTCTGCGCATCGCTGCCGCCCTGGAGCAGGCCTCGGAACATCCTGTTGCCCGTCTGCTGGCCCAGCAGGTGGTGGCGCCACCCAGGGCAAGTGAACTGGTCGCCACACCCGGGCAGGGGATCGAAGGCACGGTGGAGGGGCTGCGCTACCGCATCGGCCGCAGTGGCTATGCCCTGACGGGGAGTGGGTATGCACTTGAGGCGAGCTCCGGTTTTAGCCATGCGGTACTGGCCACCTCGGAGGGCCGGCCCCTGGCGGAGTTCCTGTTCAGTGATGTCATTCGCCCCGAGGCCAAGGCGAGCATGCAGCAGTTGCAGCAGGCGGGTATTGAGTTGCAGATCCTCAGTGGTGATCAGCCTCAGGTGGTGGCACAGGTCGCCAGGGAATTGGGTATTACGGCATGGCAGGCCGGGCTGTCACCGGCAGACAAGCTTGCCGCCATCAAGCAGCTTCAACAAGGGCAGGCCGTTGTGGGCATGGTGGGTGATGGGGTGAATGATGCGCCCGTGTTGGCGGGTGCCGAGGTCTCGGTGGCCATGGGTAGTGGCACGCAACTGGCCCAGGCCAGTGCCGACATGGTGCTGTTATCGGGGCAGTTGACCCATCTGGCCAAGGCGGTGATGGTGGCACGCAAGGCGCGCGCCATCGTCAGACAAAACCTGGCCTGGGCGATTCTCTACAACCTCGTGGCCCTGCCCCTGGCCGCCGCCGGCTTCATCGCCCCGTGGATGGCTGCCATCGGCATGTCGACCAGTTCCTTGATCGTGGTCGTCAACGCATTGCGCCTGTCTCGTTGAGGGAGTCACATTGCTTCCCATAGCCAGGTGTGGCGCCCTCGTGCAGATGAAGCAGGCTACGGGGGAATTTGTTACAATGTCCCATGGATATTCTTTATTTACTCATTCCCCTCGGCCTGGTGCTCCTCGGCATTGCCGTCTGGGCCTTTATGTGGGCGGTGAAGAGTGGACAATTTGACGACCTGGAAGGGCCGGCCCATCGCATCCTTATGGACGACGACGACCCCAAAATACCCCAAAATAAGCCCGATGAGCGCTTGAAGGATGGGCCAAGGTAAATTAGAATTCACTTATATTCTATGCCTTAAATCAGACAAATGGTGTTTTATGAAAGAGATGTTTAGCTTCCAGAATTTCCCTATGGCGATCGTTGTGGGCTTGGTGGCATTTTCATGGCTTATCTTTTTTAGCGTGATCTTTGCCTAAGTCAGCGCAAGACCTTGTTGATTCATAAACGGCCCGCTAAAGGCCGTTTTTTTATTGTGAGCAAGAAATACAGCTCGTCCTAAATTTCCCCCGGTTTTCGCCGTTAATACCTGTACTTAGGTCTTTCTTAATAGACCTTGCAACGCGAGATTGCAGTCTCAAGAGTAGGCGGGATGCCACGGCAAAAACGACAACACATCTTCAGCATTAGCATCATCATAGTGGCCTTGTCGCTGGGTGCAGGAACACCTGTCATGGCCGCTGATCCGGTGCCGGATATCCGCGTGTTGATCGATGTTTCCGGTAGCATGAAAAAAAATGATCCGAAGAACCTGCGCAAACCCGCCTTACGCTTGCTGGTCGGCCTGTTACCAAAAAATTCCCGCAGTGGTGTCTGGACCTTTGCCCAATACGCCAATATGCAGGTGAAGGCGGGTAAGGTGAATGAACGTTGGCGCGCACTGGCCCGGGTCGAATCCAGCAAGATCCATTCACGTGGTTTGTATACAAATATTGAAGCGGTACTGAAACGAGCGACACTGGACTGGAAAAAACACGACTATCGTTATCGCCGTAACTTGATTTTGCTGACCGATGGTATGGTCGATGTCAGCAAGAATGCAAAAAAAAATGCCGCCTCACGTGAACGAATCCTGAAGAAAATTCTACCGCAATTAAAGCAGGCGGGAGTGATGATCCACACGATTGCCCTGTCGAAGAATGCAGACAATGAACTGATGCAAACCTTATCAAGGGCAACAGATGGCGGCTTCATCCAGGTCGATAGTGCGGATCAGCTTGAAAAAATGTTTTTACGCCTGTTTGAAAAGACAACAGATATCGATAGTGTACCGATCACTGAAAATAAATTTAAGGTAGATAAAAATATTCGTGATTATACGGTGCTTATCTTCAGGGCTCCCGGTGATAAAAAACCGGCCGCAGTTATCTCTCCAAGCAATAAACGATATAGCTATAAAAAACATCCAAAGTCTATTGTATGGCACCATGAGAAAAATTATGACCTTGTTACGGTGTCTAATCCCGAGTCGGGTGAGTGGAAACTGGATACAAGCATCGACCCGGATAATCGGGTCATGGTGGTCACCAATCTTAAACTTAAAGTGGGTAAGTTGCCCAATAATCTGGTGCTTGGTGATGAAATGGTCGTGCGTGCACGCCTGTTGCAAGATAGTAAAACCATTACCGATAAAAAATTATTGCAACTTACCCGCTTCACAGTACAAAGCAATCTTGGGGATAAGGAAATAGCGCCTATCCAACTATTGGATAATGGTAAAAACAAGGATGCCTTTGCCAACGATGGTGTCTACAGTGGTTCCATTGGCCACTACACCGAGCGCGGTACCTATGAACTGAGTATCACTGTCTCGGGTGAAACCTTTAATCGCTCGGTAAAACACTTGCTTGATGTGCCTGGTGGTCCTGCAAAAATAAAGGAAACCTTTGATAAAACCACGGGCAAGTTTAGACTGAATGTATTGATTGAGCCGAGCATGTTGAAACAGGAAACGGTTTCAATGCAACTGCGCCTACCTGACGGCAAGGCGGAGATCGTGCCGCAAAAATCGGCGCAGGAGTGGGAGATTGCGCTTGCGAATGATTATAAAAATTCCGAGCTCACCCTTACAGTGGTCGGTACCCGGCATAATGGTCAACAGTATAAGGCCGATTTGTCACACACACTGGGTCTTGGTGGGGAAATAAAAACAGCAAAAGTTAAACTGCCTGCAAAGGTCATGGAAAATTCTGCCACTCAGGCAAGTGAACCCAAGTCAGACAATAAACATGGCAGTGATGAGAAGGCGCAGGATACAGAGAAGAAGCACGAGGGAGATAAAAAACCAAAGGACAAGGAAATGGATGAGATTGGAAAGACGGATGTTGCTGCCGAAGGCGGGGGGCCGGACTGGTTAAATGTCGGTGGCCTATTCGCAGGGATTAATGCCATTCTTGGTTTGATAGTATTATTGTTTGTATTACTGTTTCGCAGACGGCGCAAGCGCAAGCAGGCTGCGATAGAAAAAATAGATTTAGAACTATGAGTGATTTAATCGACAAGACTATGACGTTTCTTGCACCCTATCTGGCTTGGCTGGGCTCCTTTTATGATGAGCTTATGCAATACGCTGGTAAGTTGAGCGAGATGGATGTGATGGCCAATAATGATGTTCTTACCAGCTTGTTGTTCTTTCTGCTGGAGCTTGTGTTAGTCCTGATAGGGGTCATTGTGATGATGTTGCTTTCATCATACCGCAAGCGCAATAAAGATATGTCCTTGGCCCATGATATTAAAAACCGTTTGCAGGCGTACTTGCCAAAGCGTAAGGAGAATCTTCGTGCCATGATATCGGAACTTGTTCCACATGATGATGAGTGGGCGGCAAAGACAGCGCAAGAGGCGGTTGATTATGAAAAGAGTATCTACAGTCGCATTCTAAAAATCATTATGCGGCAGGAGTTGGATGTGGCTCAGAATATTACCAGTGATATCGAACGCCTGGGTGAAAGTTATAAACGTATTCTCTCTAATTTGGGTGAAAGTGCCGTGGGAAATGGTGGTGGGGATGAAAATGAAAAAATCAGCGAGCTGAAATCGATTGTGGCAAAACTGCGTAAAGAAAAACAAAAGCTACAGGATGAGCTGGAAGATAGTGTTAAATCGGTGGATGATATCGTGAAGGAATATTCGCGCATGTATTCCGATTCACCAAATAAAGAGGGCATGGAGCACCTGGAACAAGAGGTTGAACAATTGCGTAACAAGATTGGAGAACACCTGAATACCGATGAGGAGACTGATAGGCCGGAGGAGGATCCTGGGGAGATTATTGATTTACAGGCAGATGTTCCTGAAGCCGAGGTACCTGAGCCTGTAGAGGATGCCCAGCAAGAGGTGGAAGCAGAGAAAGAGGAGGAACAACAGGAAGAGGAAGAAAAGATACCTGAGGTTGATCCAAGCCCGGCCTTGAAAAAATTAAAGGAAAAAATTGGCTTTGGCGGCAAGAAGGGCAAAGACAAGGGATAATTTATATTGTGGAATAAACATAAAATAGGGGCTCTCTACAGAGCCCCTTTTGACATTTGTGCTGTGGTGATGCCTACATCAAACTGGATTTAAGCTTTTTGATGGCATTGTTTTCCAGTTGCCGGATACGTTCAGCGGAAATGCTGTACTGATCAGCCAGTTCCTGCAGTGTCGTCTTATCGTCAGAAAGCCAGCGTTTTTCCACGATATGACGGCTACGTTCATCCAGGGTGGCCAAGGCATGTTGCAGCCGGTTGTGGTTATGGCTCGCCCATTCGGATTCTTCCGTGATGCGTTCCGGTTCGTGAGAGTAATCCTGCAGATAGGTCGATGGTGAAATACCGCTGTATTCATCATCATCGTCATCACGCAGGTCAAAGGCAACATCCTGTCCGCTCAGACGCGATTCCATTTCACGTACATCTTTTTCTGTTACGCCAAGATCATTGGCCACGGCGTTTGCTTCATCATGGCTAAACCAGCCGAGGCGTTTTTTGGAGCTACGCAGGTTAAAGAACAGTTTGCGCTGTGCCTTGGTGGTCGCCACCTTGACGATACGCCAGTTGCGCAAAACATATTCGTGGATTTCTGCGCGGATCCAGTAAACCGCGAAGGAGACCAGGCGCACACCCACGGTGGGGTCAAAGCGTTTCACCGCCTTCATGAGACCGATGTTCCCTTCCTGCACGAGATCCGCCAGGGGCAGGCCATAGCCGGTGTAGCTGCGTGCGATGTGTGCGACAAAACGCAAATGGGATAGCACCAGCTGACGAGCGGCATCCAGGTCACCGTCTTCGTGCAAGCGTGTGGCGAGTTCACGCTCTTTTTCAGCACTGATAACAGGTACCTGGCTCAGGGCCTGCAGGTAGGCGTCCAGGCTACCGGTTGGTACTGCTAATTGTAATTCAAGCGCTTTGCTCATTGAGTTTTCTCCCGTTGACATGCCTATTATGTTAGCACTCTGGATATTGGAGTGCCAAGGGGGGTGAAAGTTCAATTTGTAAGAAAATTATAAAGTAAATAAAAACAATATCTTATGAAATGTTGATGGCCCCCTGGCAGGGTGAAAAACCGGTTCAGACCAATCAGGGCCGTTGATAATATGCCAGGGACGGGGTGATATCCACCCCGGCAGGCCTGACCCCCTCACCCGCAGCCATAGCCCTTTGGCCCCGGCCGGTATGGGTGCGAGGCTAGGGCTGGTCCTGCCCCAGTGTATTGTGCCCGTGTTTGGGCAGCAGCGAGCGTACGTGGGTGAGTAGTTCCTCTTCCATGATGGGTTTGCTGGCAAAGCCATTGGCCCCGGCATGAAACACCGCCGTCCGGGTCTGTTCATCGGTATTACTGGTGAGCACCAGCACGGGCAGCACCTGTTGTGAGAGGTGCAGGGTGACCCGTATGGCGTAAAGTAGATCTCCCCCGTTCATTTTTCCCTGCAGGAAAAAGTCGGTAATGACCAGATCAAACGGCATACGGGTATCCGTCTTATCGGTTGTCAGGTGGGATATCGCATCTTCGGCGGTCTTGACGCGCAGCACGCGAAAGCCGTATTTCTCCAGCATGGCATTGGTGACCAGGGCCGAGGTTTCGCTGTCTTCCACAAACAGGATATGTCTCACCATGCCGGCGTTGCGCTGGATAAATACACTGACAAAGCGGCCAAAGGCCTTGTAGCCATTCGATTTGTCAAAATAGCCCGTGACCCCCGCTTCAAGGCCGTCACGCAGCAAACGCCTATCGGTGTCACCGGAGACCACGACCGGCAGGTCATGACAGGACGCGATTTGTCTGCTCATGCGACACAGGGCCAGGCCATCAATATCGGGCAGCACCAGGGCAGTGGCGAGCAGGTCGTAATGGTGTTTGCGTAAGTGCCTGAGGGCCTCTTCGCCTGTGGTGCAACTGGTGATCTCGGCAAGGGGGAGTTCTTCCATTAAGGCCCTGCTGAACAGGGCGCGGGTGACGGATGAGCTATCCACCAGCAGGATATGTATAGTCTGTGGCCTCATTTTATTGTGTTGAATAAAATTACGAATGCCCTGTCGCTAGAGTTCCTTTATTCAGTTATGGAATTATTCCATATACTTGTCACACGGGTTCAATATCCTTCAAATGACGTCCTACTGCAAGCCATGAACCGACCAGACCGAGCAATACGCCAACCAGCAGGAGATAAAAGGTGGTTTCTAGATCTAAAACAGTGAGTACGAGCGATTTGTTATACAGCAGGGACAACTGTTCAAGCGGGGCGCTTAATAACAACAGCGTGGTACTAATGATGACGAAGGCGATGAGTGCCCCAAACAGGCCATACCAGAAGCCGGTATAGAGGAAAGGGCGTCGAATAAAGCCATTGGTGCCACCAATGAGTTTGATAATGATGATTTCATCGCGGCGGTTTTCGATGGCCAGGCGAATGGTATTGCCGACAATCAGCAACACCGCCATGGCGAGGATCATGGCCAACAGCCAGGCGCCGCGTTGCAGGAAATCCAGGATCGAATAGAGCCGTTCGATCCAGTCCATATCAAGTTGTGCCACATCCACCTCGATATGTTGCCCGAGTTGTTGCACCAGGGTCTGTATGCGTTCGCTGTTGCCTTGCGCCAGCACAGGCTGCACGACCAGCAGGTGAGGTAAAGGGTTGTCATCCAGTGCCTGCATGGCCTCGGCGAAGCCGGAGTTCTGCTTGAACTCGGCCAGGGCCTGTTGGCGTGAGATAAAGCGGACCTGAGAAATCTCCGGCATTTGGCGCAGTTTCTGCGCCAGCCCTTGTGCCTGTTGTTCATTTACCGCATTTTTCAGGAAGAGTGAAATCTGTGCCGTTCCTTCCAGTTCACCGGAGAGGTACTGTGCCTTTGTTAAGACCACATGCAGGCCGGTGGGCAGGGCCAGGGCGATGCCGATCACCGCCGTGGTCATGAACAGGGAAAAGGGCGAACGCAGGAGTTGCCCAAGGGTCGATATCAAGGTTTGCAAGTGGTGGGTGAAGTAACGACCGAGCAGGCCGTTTATGCCCGTTCGAGCAATGCTGGCCCCTTCGCGCTGGCTGCGACGGGCCGGCGCCGGCTGTGGTTTTCGCTTCCTCATCTGGGCATGACATCCTGGTCCAGTTGGCCGTTATGCAGTATGAGTTGCCGGCAAGACATACGCTGGATCAGGGCCAGGTCATGGCTGGCAATCAATACCGTCACCCCGACCTGGGCAAACTCACGAAACAGCTGCATGATCTCCTGCGACAGCTCCGGGTCAAGATTACCGGTGGGTTCATCGGCGAGTAACAGGGGCGGCTTATGCACCACCGCCCGGGCGATACCGACCCGCTGCTGTTCCCCACCCGACAGGGTGATGGGAAGCTTTTTCTCTTTCTTCAGCAGGCCGACTTTATCCAGGGCCGCTCGTACGCGCCGGCCGATCTCATTGTGCGAGTGTCCGGAGATGATGAGGGGCAGGGCGACATTATCGTAAACCGTGCGATCGAACAGCAGCCGATGGTCCTGAAAGATAATGCCGAGATTACGCCGGAAGAAGGGGATCTGGCGGCGCTTGACGCGGGACAGGTTTTGCCCATTGACCAGGACCTGGCCACGGCTGGGCCGTTCCAGCAGGGCGATCAACTTCAACAGGGTACTTTTGCCGGCGCCGGAATGGCCGGTGACAAAGGCCAGTTCACCAGGTTTGATATGAAAGCTGACATTGCGCAGGGCGTCCTGACCACTGGGATAGCGTTTACTCGCCTGGGTAAACTGGATCATATTTAGTCGGTATCAAACAGCGCGGCCACAAACTCATCGGCCTGAAAGGGTCTCAGGTCGTCAATACCCTCGCCGATACCGATATAACGTACCGGGATGGCCAGCTTGTCCGCCATGGCAAAGATGATC
>Ga0316193_10000969_pt1 | contig 18716 bp, 16 predicted proteins | sample MerIslsedime2_MG_FD_207735 | JGI IMG/M metagenome (GOLD analysis project Ga0316193, IMG submission 207735) | Coastal sediment microbial communities from Maine, United States - Merrow Island sediment 2 | ecosystem: Environmental > Aquatic > Marine > Coastal > Sediment | place: USA: Maine... | reverse complement strand
AGCGCGGGCCTTTTGCCGCGGAACCTTCTTCACGCGCGATGGCCGTCTGGTGGCCTCAACGGCCCAAGAGGGCCTTGTGCGTGAGAGAACGCCGGAGAAATAGCCTAAAAAGTAGGCAGACAGTCCTAATTGCCCTCTTTTCGCGCGTGAACGCCGTGCTCAACCAGAGCACTGCACCCCTTTTAATTGTAAAAAACTTATTAAAAACAAGATCTTGTGCCTCCCACCGAAGAGTTGGCACGTAGCTTGACTATGGAATCGGGTTCGCACGGCTGAACTTGAAACGGCAACACAACGAAACAGCCGTTAATTCATGGAGGGCTTAAACAGATGAAGCTGGTGATGGCAATCATCAAGCCGTTCAAACTCGACGAGGTGCGTCAAGCCCTCACCGAGCTAGAACTGCAAGGAATGACCGTTACTGAGGTCAAAGGATACGGGAGACAGAAGGGCCATACCGAGATCTATCGCGGCGCGGAATACGCCGTGAACTTCTTACCGAAGATAAAGATCGAGGTCGTGGTGCCTACCAAAATGGTCGGCAGCGCTGTGGACGCCATCGTGGCCGCCGCGAAAACCGGTCAGATTGGCGATGGCAAGATCTTCGTCGTTCCCGTCGAAGAGACGGTGCGCATTCGCACCGGCGAAACCGACGATTCAGCACTGTGAGAGGGGGAGAATTTAACATGACGACCTATGCCAAGTATCTATTCGGCGTGGTCGCGGCGCTCCTACTGCTGGCGCTCTACCACATCGATCCGGCGCTCGCGCAGGAGGCCGCTGCCGAAGGGGCAGAGCCGCTTGCGGAAGTTGCCGAAGAGACTGCCAAGCTCGATACTGGCGATACGGCCTGGATGCTCGTATCGACCTGTCTCGTTCTGATGATGGCCATCCCGGGCCTCGCACTCTTCTATGGCGGCATGGTCCGCAAGAAGGGCGTACTGGCCGTGCTGATGCAGGTCTTCGCGATCGTCTGCTTGATGTCGGTCGTTTGGCTCATCTGCGGTTACTCGCTGGCCTTCACCGACGGCGGGTCGGTTAATGCCTATGTGGGCGGCTTGTCGAAGATGTTCCTCGCAGGCGTCGGTGTCGACACGCTGAGCGGGACGATCCCTGAAACCGTGTTCTTCACCTTCCAGATGACGTTCTTCGCCATCACGCCAGCCCTCATCGTCGGCGCGTTTGCCGATCGCATGAAGTTTTCTGCTGTATGCATCTTCATGGTGCTTTGGGCGCTGATCGTCTACGTCCCGGTCTGTCACTGGGTCTGGGGCGGCGGCTTCCTCTCCGAAGACGGCGTGCTCGACTTCGCTGGCGGCACCGTGGTGCACATCAACGCCGGTGTAGCCGGTCTTGTCTGCTGCATCTTCCTCGGCAAGCGCATCGGCTATGGCACCGAGAACATGGCGCCACACAATCTGGTCTTGAGCCTGATTGGTGCCTCGCTTCTGTGGGTCGGCTGGTTCGGCTTTAATGCCGGTTCGGCAGTTGGAGCCAATGGCGGGGCTGGCATGGCGATGGCCGTGACCCAGATTGCTACCGCGGCGGCTGCTCTTGCCTGGATGTTCGTCGAATGGATCGTCCATAAAAAGCCATCCGTGCTCGGGATCCTTTCGGGTGCGATCGCAGGTCTCGTGGCGATCACCCCGGCTTGCGGCTTCGTCGATGCCTGGGGCGCGCTGTGGATCGGTGCGGCTGCTGGCTTGATCTGCTTCTTCATGTCGACCACGGTGAAGAAGGCGCTTGGCTATGACGACTCGCTCGACGTCTGGGGTATCCATGGCGTCGGCGGCATCGTCGGCGCGATCCTGACGGGTGTGTTCGCAGTCGAAGCAATCGGCGGCACCGCCGGCTTGCTCGAAGGCAACCCGGGTCAGGTCCTCACGCAGGTCTGGGGTATCGTGGCCACCGTCGTCTGGTGCGCCATCGCAACCTTCGTGATCCTGATCATCACCAACATTCTCGTTGGCGTTCGGGTGAGCGAACCTGTCGAAATCGAAGGCCTCGATATCAACCTCCATGGCGAGGTTGTTCAATAAGCCTTCGATTAGAAACAGAGGGATAAGAACAGTGGAGAATTTGAGTTAGGTCTCCTCCTCCCTTGAACTCTAGCTCCACCTTGAACCCCGGCGTCACAAGCGCCGGGGTTCTTTCATTTGCAGCCAGAAAGTCCACTGTCGGTAGAGCTTCTCGCAGATCCCTTGCGCAACCTTGCGCCATTGCCGCGCGGCCCCTGTTGGCCTAACACCCAACGCCATGACCCCTAATGCCATGGCAGAACCCGAGACCCCGTCCGCGCCGACGCTTGATGCTGTTGTCCGCTCGCCGTTTGCACGCCTCGCCGCTCTGCTAGACGGACTAGCGCCCGGCGCGGAGCCCCTGAATTTCTCTCTCGGCGAGCCACACGCGTCGCTACCGGCTTTTGTACAGCCAGTGCTCGAGGCACATTTGGAGAGTTTCGGGAAATATCCGCCCATTGCCGGGATCGCGCCTTTACGGCAGGCCATTGCCGATTGGATGGTCCGGCGCTATCCGGCACTTGGCGCATGCATCGACCCGGAAACCCACATCCTGCCGCTGAACGGCTCGCGTGAGGGCCTGTTTTCGGCGATTTTTCCGGCGCGAACCCAAAAGCCTGCTATCGCAAAGCCCGTGGTCCTGATCCCGAACCCGTTTTATCAAGTCTATGCGGCAGCCACGGCCGCAGCGGGCGCAACACCCGTCTTTCTGCCCTCAAGCGAACAGACCCGATTCCTCCCCGTGCTTGAGACAATCGAGGCCTCGGTTCTTGAGCGGACAATCGCGCTCTTTCTGTGCTCGCCGTCGAACCCGGAAGGTGCAGTCGCCTCGGCCGCCTATCTGTCCGAGGCGATCACGCTGGCGAGAGCCCATGATTTCTTGCTTTTCGCCGATGAGTGCTATTCGGAAATCTTCACGGATCAGCCTCCGCCTGGAGCCCTTGAGGTGGCTAAAAGCCTGACGGGGAGCCTGCACAACGTTCTGTCGTTTCAGTCTCTGTCGAAGCGCTCTGGCCTGCCGGGACTACGTTCCGGGTTCATCGCAGGCGATTCGCACTTCATCGATGCCTTCAAGCGCTTCCGGAATGTGGCCTGTCCGCAAGTGCCGCTGCCAATTCAGCATGTTTCGGCTGCTGCCTGGGCAGACGAGGCCCATGTCGAGGCCGGACGAGCCTTCTATTGCGCCAATTTCGAGGTTGCGGACGCGATTTTGGGGCGGCGCTTCGGCTATGGCCGGCCCGATGGCGGCTTTTTCCTATGGCTGAACATGGCCGAATTCGGGGGTGGAGAAGCTGTCACGAAAACCCTTTGGAAAGGGTGTGGTGTCAAAGTCCTCCCAGGGGCCTATCTCACGAAGCCGCAAGCTGGCCAAGCAAATCCAGGCCTGGATTTCATTCGGCTTGCGCTCGTACATGACGCCAAGACAACGCGCGAGGGCCTTACGCGCATCGTCGCCACATTGGGTTAGAAGGATGGCACCGACAGGACGATCGACGACACAGCGGCGACTTCTTCCAAGCGCCATGGAAAATGGCTTACGCCGTCTCATCTTCGGCACCTATGGGTTTTCCCTGATCGCCGGCGCCTGCGCCGTTTGGGTGAGCCTTGCGAGCTGGTCCGTGCAGGATCCGAGCCTTAACAACGCAACGCGCGTTGTGCCGAGCAATTTCCTTGGTGGCTGGGGCGCGGTTGCGGCGGATCTCGGGATTCAATCGCTCGGCCTTGCTGCGATATTCTTGTTCTTGCCGGTTGCAGCCTGGGGCTGGCATCTCGTCAGTGCAACCGTGCCGAACAAGATCAAATACCGGCTTCTTGCCTGGCCGATATCGGCGCTCTTGCTCTCCGCTGCCTTCGCTGCTCTCCCTCAGCCGAAGAGCTGGCCTCTGCCCAACGGTTTGGGTGGGATCCTCGGCGACTTCATCATGGCGGGCGCGCATGTAATCGGCCCCTTTCTGCCCGAGTCTGCCGTGTCGTTTGTGGCGGGCCTTGTGTTTCTCATCGTCGGTTTCGGGCTTCTGTTCTTCGCCTGTGGCACCAGCACGTCGAAACTGATCGGTTTGTGGGCCCCCCGCGCCAATGCGGCGGAGGAGTGGGCCAATGCCTGGGTCGGCGCGGCCATGCATTTCGTGATTGATGGCTTCGCCCGTGCGCAGCGCATGTTCCGCCGCAAGCCGGCAACGGAGGCGCACGAGGACGTGGACCTCGAACCAGACGCCGATGAAGACCTTGAGCCTGATGAGCCGCTTGAGGCCCCAAAAGCGCTAACCTACACCGATGGACGCATCGAGCCCTCATTCGGCCCCGCCCCACTCGTCGACAACCTCTATGAGGGAGATCCACCCTATGAAGGCGATCCATATGACGAGGAGGCAGATGAGAACACCGCAGGGGCCGACTACCGCATCACGCGCGTCGAAAAGAAGACGAAGAAGACGGTCCGGCGCCATGCAAACATGCCTGCGGGCTTTCCGGGCACGCCGTTTGACCCCCCGTCGTTGAAGCTTCTACAGCCGAAGCCCCGCCCCGCCCGTGGCAGCGGTATCAGCGATGAAGTCCTCCAAGAGAATGCCCGCGAGCTCGAAGGCGTGCTTCAGGATTTCGGCGTCAAGGGCGAGATTACCAATGTGCGCCCGGGCCCGGTGGTGACGCTTTATGAGCTTGAGCCGGCGCCGGGCACGAAATCCTCGCGGGTGATTGGCCTTGCAGACGACATCGCGCGCTCAATGAGCGCGATCGCGACGCGCGTCGCCGTGGTTCCCGGCCGCAACGCGATCGGCATTGAGCTTCCAAATGAGCGGCGCGAGATGGTCATGCTGCGCGAGCTGTTCGAATCGCCTGACTTCCAATCCGCCGATGCGCGCCTTGCGCTCTCACTCGGAAAGACCATTGGCGGCGAGCCGATGGTCGCGGATCTGTCGCGCATGCCGCATCTTCTCATCGCCGGCACCACGGGCTCCGGCAAATCGGTCGGCATCAACACGATGATCCTGTCTCTGCTCTTCAGCATGTCGCCCGAGCAGTGCAAATTCATCATGATCGACCCGAAGATGCTGGAACTGTCGGTCTATGACGGGATTCCGCATCTGTTAGCACCTGTGGTCACGGACCCGAAAAAGGCCGTTGTCGCCCTGAAGTGGACGGTGCGCGAGATGGAGGAGCGCTACAAGCGCATGTCCAAGCTCGGTGTGCGCGATATCAAAGGCTACAACGCGCGCATCGCGCAGGCCGAAGCCAAGGGCGAGACCCTGACGCGCACCGTGCAGACCGGATTCGACCGGGAGAGCGGCCAGGCCATCTACGAACAAGAGGAGATGGACTACGAGGCCATGCCCTACATCGTCGTGATTGTCGATGAAATGGCAGATCTCATGATGGTTGCGGGCAAAGACATCGAAGCGGCTGTGCAGCGCTTGGCGCAAATGGCCCGTGCGGCGGGCATTCACCTCATCACGGCAACGCAGCGGCCGAGCGTCGACGTCATCACCGGGACCATCAAGGCAAACTTCCCAACCCGAATCAGTTTCCAGGTCACCTCGAAAATTGACAGCCGAACCATCCTCGGCGAACAGGGTGCCGAGCAGCTCCTCGGCCAGGGCGACATGCTCTACATGGCCGGTGGCGGCCGCATTATCCGCGTACACGGGCCATTCGTGTCCGACGAGGAGGTTGAGAAGGTCGTTCGCCACCTGAAGAAGCAAGGTGTCCCGGCCTATCTGGATGCGATCACCGAAGACGACGACGACGAGGACAAGGACGGCGGGCCTCAGGAGTACGGCGATAGCGGCAACGACATCTACGATCAGGCCGTGGCCGTCGTTTTACGCGACAGGAAAGTTTCTACCAGCTATATCCAGAGGCGCCTTGGGATCGGATATAATCGCGCTGCGACTCTGATCGAGCGTATGGAGAAGGAAGGCCTCATTGGCGCCGCCAATCACGCCGGCAAGCGTGAGATTTTGGTGGGCAACGACGAAGCCACCGCACCCTATTAGCGGCCAATCATCAGCGGTCAATCGGCCCCGGTGAATGAACTGCCGCCAACAAGTTGACCAGATTTTGCGGAATCATATATCGAATGTTGTCGTATGGACGTCCGCGCCGGGCCGGCGACGACGAGGGGGTTTCATGAAAAAGGGCTACGCCGCAAAGGTTGTGGCAAGTTTGCCGATTGCACTGAGCCTAACCTTGGGGCTCGCCTACGCCCAGAACGCGTCCTCGACCGTGTCGAAATCACCAGGCGCGGCGACCGGAGCACCACAGGCAGCCACGCCGCAAGGCGCACTGCGCCCCTCCATCGGCCAAGAGGTCGTGGCGCCGGAAAATGCGGCGCCAGGCGAGGAAATCGTCCCACAGAAGGTCGACGAAGGCGCGAACTGGCAGGTCGCCATCGAGGCCTCGAAAGGGCCGACGCCCTTGATCGGCAAGGCGCAAACCGACGCGGTCGACAAGATCAACGGCTATTTCAACGCCATCACCACGTTAGAGGGTCAGTTCGAGCAGACCGACGCTAGCGAAAAGCGCTCAACTGGCCGCTTCTACGTAAAGCGCCCGGGCAATATCCGATTCGACTATGCCCCGCCCAGTCCTCTGCGCATTGTGGCCGACGGCCATTCGCTGGCCATCGAAGACAAGAGCCTCAACACTGTCGAGAAATACCCCATCAAATCGACGCCATTCCGGCTCCTGCTCGCGGACGAAGTCGATCTTGGGGGGGACGCACGGATTATTGGCGTGGAGCGGGACAACGATGTTCTCGCCATTACGCTGGAGGACCGCAAAGGCACCGCGGGCCATATCAAATTGTCTTTCGACGCCGGAACCAAGCTCCAATTGCGCGCGTGGACAATTACCGATGCCCAAGGGCTGACAACCCGCGTCACGGTCAAGAATCTCGTCGCAGGACGGAAAAAGTCGCCCAGCTTTTTCAAATCCAAAGAAGCGCCAGCCTCGCCCTTTCAAGGAATGGGCGGATAAATTAATATCTTAGCGCTCTCTGCTCTCCTTATTTACGAATTGTTAAGTTTTCGGCACGGTAGGGATTGAAATCGCCGCGAGGACTCCATATTTCAGTAGCAGAAGCGGATCACATCGCTCTCATCGGCAGTGCCCCCCCGTCCAGCCGAAGATGTGGTCTGCTCGAGCCGGCTTCCCTCCCGGCTCGCGCGAAGAACGCGCTAAGGCGTCCAACCCCGCGCAGTGGTTGGGCGCCTTTTTCTCGTCCGGCTCCGCCTGTCCCCCGTCCTGCTCTGTTGATTGCTTGCATAAGGCTCGGCCTGGACGCACATGGCATTGCTCCAAAGGACAGAAGGGAATAGTCAGCCCCTATCATGCGTTTCAGACTGGCAACGTGGAATATCAACTCCGTTCGCTTGCGACTCGACCTTGTTGAGCGCTTCGTGCGAGCCGAAAATCCCGACATTCTGTGCCTGCAGGAGATCAAGTGCCAGGAGCATCAGTTCCCGCGCAAGGCCTTCGAGGACTTGGGGTTTCCCCATGCCGCGATCACGGGCCAGAAGGGTTATCACGGGGTCGCAACACTCTCGAAGATCCCCATCGCACGTACGGATCGGCTGGATCTGTGCGGCGATGGGCATGCGCGGCATGTCTCGGTCGAGCTTGACGGGGCCGGCTCGCGTCAAAAACCATTGCTGATCCATAATTTCTACGTGCCGGCGGGCGGCGACATTCCCGACCCCGCGGTCAATGCCAAATTCCAGCACAAGCTCGATTTCTTGGATGCAATGACCGCCTGGTCTAGCGCCCATCGCACTAAGGCCAAGAACCGCATGATCTTGACTGGCGACCTCAATGTGGCGCCGCTTCCAGCGGACGTATGGTCCCACAAGCAGCTTCTGAAAGTGGTCAGCCACACCCCGCCTGAGACCCAACGCATGCAGCAGGCCATGGCTACGCATGATTGGATTGATGTCATGAGGGCACATGTCGATCCGGAAGAGCCGCTCTTCACCTGGTGGAGCTACCGCAATCGCGACTGGCGCGCTTCGAACCGCGGCCGGCGGCTCGATCACATCTGGACCACGCCGGCCTTGGACGGTGCGGCATTGTCCATGCGCGTTCTCGACGAGACGCGCGATTGGACGCGCACGTCCGACCATGCGCCTGTGATTGTAGACTTCGAGACCGATTGAGGCCCGTTGAGTTGTGGCTGACCTGGTCGCTAAGGAACCAGCTTGTAGCCGCCTGTTTCGGTGATCAGGAGTTCGGCTTGCGAGGGATCTTTTTCGATCTTTTGACGCAGCCGGTAAATATGGGTCTCAAGCGTATGGGTGGTGACGCCCGCATTGTAGCCCCAGACCTCATGCAGCAGGACGTCGCGCGTCACGACCCGCTCGCCTGCCCGATAGAGATATTTGAGGATCGAGGTCTCTTTCTCCGTCAGTCTGACTTTGCTACCGCTCCCATCGAGAAGAAGCTTCGCGGCTGGCTTGAACGTATAAGGCCCGATATTGAAGACCGCGTCCTCGCTTTGCTCATGCTGACGGAGCTGCGCGCGAATACGCGCGAGCAGCACCCCCAAGCGAAATGGCTTTGTCACATAGTCGTTCGCGCCAGACTCCAGGCCAAGAATGGTGTCGGCATCGGAGGCCTGGCCCGTGAGCATGATCACCGGTCCTTTGAAACCGCCGCGCCGCAAGAGCTTGCACGCCTCGCGTCCATCGAGATCGGGAAGTCCCACATCGAGCAAGACGAGATCCACATGACCGCCGCGCGCAAGCTTCAGTCCGTCCTGCGCGGTCTGAGCAAGTTCCGTTTCGAATTCCTCATGCAGCGAGAGCTGCTCGCTCAAGGACTCGCGCAATTCATCGTCATCGTCGATGATGAGGATCTTACGCGAATTGCTCATGGGCCTGTCCTTTTCGAGAATCCCGTGTCGGCGTTTCGGAGGACGTGTCCTCAACAGAGGTTTGTAAGGGGCACACCGCCAAGCCACAAGCCTATAGAGTCTATGGAGAAAGCGCGAATTGAGGTGCGATTTGAGCGTTAGACGGTCAAAGACCATCCTTGTCCGGCGTGCACCTGGCCGTCCCACCGAGGCTCGGATCCAGCTCTCGCACACCGTTCGGCGCGCGGCAATCGGGCGCGGCGGCATCAAAGCCATCAAGCGCGAGGGCGACGGGGCCACCCCTGCGGGGCGCTGGCCCATCCGCTTCATCTTGTACCGGGCTGATCGGGGCCAGCGGCCGCAAGCTGCGTATCCGACGCGTGCGATCCGGTCCGGCGATGGCTGGTGCGACGATGCAAGCGACCGCAACTATAACCGGCCCGTCCAGCTTCCCTATCCCCACAGCGCAGAGCGCATGATGCGGGATGACAGGCTGTACGATGTAGTCCTTGTTCTCGGCTACAACGACAGGCCGCGGATGCGGAACCTTGGAAGTGCGATCTTCGCTCACCTTGCGCGTGATGGATATGCACCCACAGCAGGATGCATTGCTCTGTCGCACCGGGACCTTTTAGCGGTGCTTGCGGAGGCAAGGCGGGGCGGGGCGTTTCTCGTCGCCTCTTGATGCCTCCTACCCTAGTCGAGAAGCACGCGCGCGCCGAATATCGCGGTTCCCACCCGGACATAGGTCGCCCCGAACGCGATGGCTCTTTCGAAGTCGCCGCTCATACCCATGCTGAGCTCGCGGAGCCCTAGCTCGCGCGCAAGCTTGGCCAGAAGCGCAAAATGCATCGAAGGCTCCTCGCCAAGGGGCGGGATGCACATCAGCCCGTCGACCTGCAGACCAAACGTCTCGTGGCAGAGAGCAACAAACGCGGCTGTCTCCTCCGGCGCGATGCCGGCCTTTTGCGGCTCCTCTCCGGTGTTGACCTGGACGAAGAGGCGCGGGCGTTTTCCGGATCGTTCGATTTCTTCTGTAAGCGCACGGGCCAGTTTCGGGCGATCCAAGGTTTCGATCACATCGAAGAGCGCGACGGCCTCCTTCACCTTGTTTGTTTGCAGGGGCCCGATCAGGTGAAGCTCGACGTCTGGATGGAGCGTTCTCAAGCCAGGCCATTTGCCATGGGCCTCCTGGACGCGATTCTCGCCGAAGATGCGCTGTCCCGCCTCGATCGCGTCCTCAATCGCCGCGGCGGGCATTGTCTTGCTGACAGCGATGAGCTCGACGGAGAGAGCGGGCCGCTCGGCGGCCTCGCACGCAAGGGCAATCTCTTCCCGCACCAGGCGCAGGCGGGAAGGGATCTCGGCGGCGGAGTGGCTTTCAGCGCTCATGCAGGGTACCTAGCACTGAACTTTAGCGACGGCGCGTTCTATGGCAACGCTGAATTTGGCCGGGCGCTTGACCGTTTTCGATAATTGGTTTCGATTGCCGCCGAATCGACAAGAGGCATGGGGTGAGAATGGCCGCGGACCGCTACGACGCGCCGGCACGCGAGAAGCACTGGCAGAAGGTCTGGGACGACAAGCGCTTGTTCGAGGCGGCCGAGGATGACGCGCGCCCGAAATACTATGTGCTCGAGATGTTTCCCTACCCCTCGGGCCGCATCCATATGGGGCATGTCCGGAACTATACCATGGGCGATGTTGTCGCCCGTTTCATGCGAGCACGTGGCTACAACGTGCTCCACCCGATGGGCTGGGATGCTTTCGGTCTGCCCGCGGAAAACGCGGCGATCGAGCGCGGCGTTCATCCGGGACAATGGACCTACGACAACATCGCCACCATGCGCGGTCAGTTGAAGAGCATGGGTCTGTCGCTGGATTGGACGCGAGAGCTCGCGACATGCGATCTCGAATATTATCACCAGCAACAAAAGCTCTTTCTCGACATGCTCGCGGGCGGCCTTGTGGACCGCAAGACACGGAAGGTGAATTGGGATCCGGTGGACAACACGGTGCTTGCCAACGAGCAGGTCATCGATGGCCGGGGCTGGCGCTCAGGCGCGTTGGTGGAACAGCGCGAGCAGCCTGAATGGGTCTTCAAGATCACGGATTATGCGCAGGATTTGCTCGATGCACTTGAAGCCCTCGACCGCTGGCCCGAGAAAGTTCGCCTCATGCAGGCCAACTGGATCGGGCGCTCCGAAGGCTTGCTCGTGCGGTTCGAAACGGTGGGCGGAAGCGCCCCAGAAGGCGTTTCGTCGATCGAGGTTTTCACCACGCGTCCTGACACGTTGTTCGGTGCAGCCTTCTTGGCAATCGCACCAGACCATCCGTTGGCGCAGACCATTGCTGCGTCCAACACAGAGGCACAAGCCTATATCGATGCGTGCCATCAGCACGGCACCAGCGCTGCAGAGATCGAAACGCAAGAGAAGACCGGTTTCGATACGGGCGTGCGTGTCGCCCACCCGGTCATCGATAACGCGACGCTTCCGGTCTACATCGCGAATTTCATTCTTATGGACTATGGAACCGGCGCGATTTTCGGGTGCCCCGCGCACGATCAGCGCGACCTCGAATTCGCGCGGGCCTATGATAGGCCTGTGTTGCCCGTGGTGTCGCCGCCAGATGAAGATGCCAAGACGTTCGAGATCGGCGCGGAGGCCTATACAGGCGATGGCACGCTAATCAATTCCGGCTTCTTAGATGGGCTCTCGGTCGTCGATGCGAAGTCTGCAATGACGGACCGGCTTGCCGCGCGCCAGGTGGACGGTGTACCGCAAGGCGTGCGGAAGACGCAGTTCCGTTTGCGCGACTGGGGGATCTCCCGCCAGCGCTATTGGGGCTGTCCGATCCCCATGATCCATTGTGAGAGCTGCGACCTCGTTCCCGTGCCCGATGAGGATCTGCCGGTGAAACTTCCTGACGACGTGACGTTCGACGTCCCGGGCAATCCGCTCGACCGTCATCCGACTTGGAAGAAGGTGCGTTGTCCCAAATGCGGCGGCGCCGCTGAGCGCGAGACCGACACGATGGACACGTTTGTCGATTCGTCCTGGTATTTCACGCGCTTCTGTGCGCCACGTACAACCGTGCCGACCGACCCGGACGCGGTGCGCTATTGGCTGCCCATCGATCAATATATCGGTGGCGTGGAGCACGCGATCTTGCATCTTCTCTACGCACGCTTCTTCACCCGCGCGATGCACAAAGTGGGTCACGTGGCACTGGACGAGCCGTTCCGTGGCCTCTTCACCCAAGGCATGGTGACCCATGAGACCTACAAGGACGAAGACGGCAAGTGGCTCTTTCCCGAGGACGTCACATCGAAGGACGGTAAGTCCGTACAGGTCTCAACCGGCACGCCAGTAACCGTCGGTGCTGTTGAGTCTATGTCGAAGTCCAAGAAGAACGTCGTCGATCCCGACAGCATAATCGGCGCCTATGGGGCCGACACCGCGCGCTGGTTCATGCTCTCCGACACACCGCCAGAGCGCGACATGGAGTGGACCGCGGGCGGCGTCGATGGCGCGCACCGCTTCTTGCAACGGCTTTGGCGTCTGGCAGGCGAGGCCGCCTCCAAAGGGGCCCCGCTCGGCGCGGCGTGTCCGGCCAAGATTGACGCTGAAGCCGAGAAACTTCGCCGCGCGACCCATAAGACAATTGCCGGTGCGACGGCGGCTGTTGAGCGGCTCCGATTCAACTCAGGCGTCGCCCAGATCTATGAGCTGGCAAACGCGCTGTCGTCCGCGCTGCAGGCCCTGGCGGCGGCCCCGACCGAGGGCCTGAGATTTGCCGTCCGGGAAGCCGCCGAAACCTTCGTCCGCCTTGGGGCGCCTATGGTGCCCCATTTGGCCGAGGAATGCTGGAAAATACTTGGATATCAAGACCTTGTTGCTGAGCAGGCTTGGCCGGAGGCCGATCCGGCGCTGCTCGTAGAAGACAGCGTCACCATCGCGGTGCAGGTCAACGGCAAGAGGCGGGGCGAATTGACGATTGCACGAGACGCCGCGAAGGAAGATATTGAAGCGGCGGCGCTTGCGCTGGACGCAGTCGCGCGCGCTATTGAGGGACGTAGCATTAAGAAGGTCGTGGTCGTGCCGCGAAGGATCGTCAATGTGGTGGCGTAGTCCTGCACTTGCCGTGGTGGTGCTTGCTGCCGCCGGGCTTGGCTTGGCTGGTTGTGGGTTTCAGCCGCTATACGGCAACAACACCACAACCGCCAGCGGCGTGAGGCTCTCGGACGTGATGGCGTCCGTAGACGTTCAGCCCATCCCGGGGCGTGTTGGCCAAAAGGTTCGCAATGAGCTGATCTTTGCCAATACCGGCGGCGGCAACGCAACCATACCGAAATACAACCTCAAGATCGCCCTTCGGGAGAAGGAGATTCAGCAGCTCGTCCAGGTCTCCGGTAACGCGAAAGGGCAGGTCTACCAGCTCCAGGCAAGTTATACGCTTGTGGACGCGGCAAGCGGTGCCGTCGTGCACAAAGGAACGGCTGTCTCCAGGGCGCCCTACACACGCTTCCAAGAAGTGTTCGCCAATGTCCGTGCCCGGCGTGACGCAGAGAACCGCGCTGCCAGTACAGTTTCGGACAGTATTGAGAGCCAGGTTGCGGCCTATCTTGCGACCAGTTGAGGCAGCGCGACGTTTCCTGCGCCGCATGAGCCCGCCGGTCACGGTGCCCCATGGTCGCCTATAAAGCCTCCGCTGTTCAGCGCTTCTTGGACGCACCCGCGCCTGAGTGCCGTGCCGTGCTCGTTTACGGGCCGGATGCGGGCCTCGTATCGGAGCGGGCGGCAAAACTCACTGAGATCTTTGCGAACCGTCAGGGAGTAGACGCCGAGATCATCCGCCTTGACGACCGCGACTTTGCGGAGGATTCAGCCCGGCTCGATGTTGAACTTCGCACGCAGCCGATGTTCGCATCCACCAAGGTCGTGCGCGTTGCGGCCGGAAACCGGCTGGATGTTCCCTCGCTCAAAGACCTGCTCGGCCAACCGTCGGACAATGCGCTTGTGCTTGAGGCTGGCAATCTCCGCCCCGACTCGGCCTTGCGAAAACTTTTCGAGAAACTGCCCGAGGCCGCCGCGCTGCCTTGCTACGCCGATGATCGCGGCCTTGCGAACATGATCGATTCTGAGCTCAAGAAAACTGGCCTTAGCATCGACCGCGGCACCAAAACCTATCTCATGAGCCGGCTCGGTGCGGACCAAGCCATGTCGCGCGGCGAAGTGGCAAAGCTCGCGCTCTATGCACAAGGGGGCGGCCGCGTTACGGATGACGACATCGCAGCGATCGTCGGAGACGCCGCGGAGGTCGCACTTGAGACATTCGTCTACGCCGTCAGCGCTGGCGATGCGCCAAGTGCCTTGCGCGAATTGAATCGGCTTGCCGCTGCGGGCACCAACCGATCCGTCGCGCTTACTGTACTCGCGCGCCACTACACCAAGCTCTATCTCGTTGCGTCCTACAAAGGAACGCTCGAGGAGGGCGCCAAGACACTCAGACCACCGCTTCACTACAAGCGCCGGGATGTGTTTCTTGCCCATTGCCGCAAATGGCGTGCGGGGCGGCTGGCAAGCGCGCTGCCTCTCATTCAGGAAGCTGTGCGCAGGGCGCGGCGGGCGCCCGATCTCGAATCTGCCTTTGCAGAACATCTTCTGTTGACGCTTACCTCGAAAGTTTGACGGATTCGGCGAGCGTTTCTATGCATAGTTTGCTCTAAGCTCGAGGGACGCGCCATGGACCAAGACGCCGCCACAATAGACCCCGCCACATTCGAACGCCGGAACAAGCTCTTCATGCTCTTGCAGACCCGCGCGTTCCGCCGCGGCCGCATCGTTCTGGCCTCTGGCAAGGAGAGCAATTACTATTTCGACATGAAGCCCGCAATGCTCGATCCAGACGGGGCCGACCTCATGGCAGACCTAATTCTTCATGCAATTCAAGGTGTTACGGCGGATGCGGTCGGTGGTTTGGAGATGGGTGCCGTGCCGCTCATCGCCCCCGTCGCAATGAAGAGCCCAGCCCATGGTCGGTATCTGCCAGGCTTTTTCGTGCGCAAGGCCGTCAAAGACCACGGCACGCAACAGCGTGTCGACGGCAACGATATCGCCGGCAAGTCGGTGGTGATAGTGGAGGACGTGACGACAACTGGCGGATCGGCAATGGATGCGGTCAGGGTCGTCCAGAACGCCGGGGCTCAGGTTACGCTGGTAATTTCCATCCTCGATCGCGGTGAAGGGGCCGCAGCGCTCTACGCAGAGGCTGGCGTGCCGTTCAAATCGCTGTTCAAAGCAGAAGAGTTCCTCAGCGCGGCCCCTGCCTAGCACGGCGTCCGGGGCTCGAAAGCCCTGCGGTCGGCCTTTCGTCAGCTTCTCGGGCGCCGCATCAACCGCATACGGACGTCTTCGAGTTGATCGTAGTTCGTATAGCGAATGCGAAGTTCGCCGCGCTCACCACGCCCTGTCTTGATTTCAACGCGAAGACCGAGGGCATCGTGCAACTCCGATTCCGCCGCACGTGTATCGGCGTCCTTCCCGGCCTTGACCGTCCCCTTCGTTTTGGTGCCCCGATCTTGCGTGAGCGCCTCGACTTGGCGGACTGTTAACCCTTCCTTAACGATACGGGCCGCGATTTTGGCTGCGTCTGCACGGCCGATCAATGCGCGTGCGTGGCCTGCGCTGAGCTCACCGTTCCGCACCAAATCTTGGACGAGCCGCGGCAGTTTCAGCAGACGCAACGTATTCGCCAGATGGCTGCGGCTCTTACCAATCACTTTGGAGAGGTCTTCTTGCGTGTAGGCATGCCCATCCATGAGCGCGTGATAGCCCTCGCCCTCCTCGATCGCGTTGAGGTCCTCGCGCTGGACATTTTCGATGATCGCGATTTCGACGGCTTCTTGATCGGTGAGCGCTCGAATGACGACGGGCACCTCATGCAGCTTCGCCCGCTGGGCTGCTCGCCAGCGCCGCTCACCAGCGACGATCTCGTAAGTGTCGTTGCCGATCGGGCGTACCACCAGCGGCTGAACCAGCCCGCGCTCGCGGATTGAGGATGCGAGTTCGTCGAGCTGCGTCTCGGAGAAGTCACGGCGGGGATTGTAGCGGCTCGCCTTCAAGGCAGATAACGGCACGGCTCTTTGATCGTCAGGCGCCAATCCAAGTCCCTCACCGCCCTCGCCAATCAATGAGGCGAGGCTCCGGCCCAATCGTTTCTTCTGTGTGCTAACTGCCATGGTTATCTCCGCTTCGAGATGGTCGCGTGCCTTACCAGCATCATGCCGCCCGCATGCGGCGTTCACGCTCGATCACTTCCGAGGCGAGACTGATATAGGCTTGGCTCCCTGTGCATTTATAGTCGTACAGCAGAACGGGCTTACCGTGCGAGGGCGACTCGGCGACCCGCACATTGCGCGGAATAACGGTCGTGTAGACCTTATCGCCAAGGACTGCGCGCACATCGTCCACCACCTGATCGGAAAGGCTGGTGCGCTGGTCGTACATCGTCAGCACAACGCCATGAATCCGAAGCTTGGGGTTCAGACGTCCGCGAATTTCCTCCACCGTGCTCAAGAGCTGGGCAAGGCCCTCGAGCGCAAAGAACTCGCATTGGAGCGGTACCAGAACAGCATCGGCAGCGGCAAGCGCATTCAGCGTCAGAAGGTTGAGCGAAGGCGGGCAGTCGATAAGAACATATGTCGTCTTCGTATCGCCGGTCTCACTGGCCGCCAATTCGGCGAAGCAGTCGCGCAAACGGTAATGTTTACTTCCGCTGTCCCCGACTTCGCTCTCGAACGACATCAGGTCGATCGTTGCCGGCACGATCGACAGCCGCGGCACATGGGTCGGGACTTTTGCATCCACGATCGATGTATCGCCGGTCAGAACATCAAAGGTCGAACGGTCGCGCTGCTCGATCCCAAGCCCTGTTGAGGCATTGCCTTGCGGATCGAGATCGACGATCAGCACGTGCTCGCCAACGGCGGCTAGGGCGGTTCCAAGATTGATCGCCGTGGTGGTCTTGCCGACGCCACCCTTTTGGTTTGCGAGCGCCAAGATGCGCATGGTGCTGCGGCTCATGACGGCCTCCGGCGCAGGTTTGAGACTTCGAGGGTCTGCGCGTCGTCCGCTGTCAGGCTTGGATGGAGCTTGACGTCGAAGGACCACCGCTCTTGCGCGGTCCGGATCTCCGCCTCTGTCTCGCGACCTTTCAGGAAAAGCCCCTTGGTTTGATCCCGCAAAAATGGCTCTGCGAGTTCCAATAGACGCGGCAACGGCGCAAGGGCGCGGGCACTGATCACGTCTGGTCTTAGGCTTTGAGCTTTTTCCGCCAACTGTTCAATACGTATCGCATGGATGTCCACAGGGGCCTCGGTCGCGCGAACAACCTGGCCGAGAAAGGCGCATTTCTTTTGGTTGGATTCCACGAGATGCATCCGAAAATCCGAGTCGGCCTTACGGAGGAGAGCGACGATCAGGCCGGGAAAGCCGCCGCCCGATCCTAGATCGAGCCAGAGTCGCCCGTTTGACGCAAGGGCGGAGAGCTGTGCGGAGTCTGCGAAGTGGCGTGACCAGATATTTGGCAGCGTCGAAGGAGCGACGAGATTGGTGGTCTTCTGCCAATGGCTCAGAAGGTCCGCGTAGCGCGTCAGGCTGTGGATTGTTTCATGTGAAACGTTAAAGGCTTGCGCGAACGACTCCGCACTATCGATGAGGCTGAACCCCTTAGGCCGCGCACTCATGCGCTTTTCGCCGCTGCGCCCTTTTTCACATGCGCCAGAACAAGCATCAAGGCTGCCGGCGTCATGCCATCAAGCCGCGCCGCCTGCCCAAGGTTCGCGGGTTTCTGCCTGTTCAGCTTCTGGCGAAGCTCGTTCGAGAGCCCTGGCAGCGCGTCAAAGGCGAAGTCGGATGGAATTGGGATCGCCTCATCTTTCCGGAATGCATCGACGTCCATTTTCTGGCGCGCGATGTAGACCGCATAGCGCGCATCGATAGCGAGCTGCCCGGCCGTCGTCTCGTCGAGCATGTTGATCTCGGGCCAGACCTGCCCAAGGCACCCAATGTCGATCTCCTTGTAGCTTAGGAGATCGATGGCACTTCGTTTGCGGCCATCACGATTGATGCGCAAGCCTACCTTCTCGGCCTCATCCGGCGTGAGAGACAAGCCGCGCAAAAGCGCCTCGCCCTCGGCTAGCCTCTTGGCCTTGGCCTCAAAGGCTCTACGCCGCGGGGCACCGACGCAGCCAGCCGCAATGCCAAGGGGCGTCAAGCGCTGGTCCGCGTTGTCAGCGCGCAGCATGAGCCGGTACTCGGCCCGCGAGGTGAACATGCGATAAGGCTCGCTCACGCCGCGCGTCACGAGATCATCGATCATCACCCCGAGATAGCTATCGGCGCGCGTTGGTGCGAACCGGTCCTGCGAACCCGATGCGCGGTATGCCGCGCTGAGACCTGCGACAATGCCCTGGCCCGCCGCCTCCTCATAGCCTGTCGTTCCGTTGATCTGGCCAGCGAGAAACAGCCCCTGCACGGCCTTTGTCTCCAGGCTCGCATGGAGCTCGCGCGGGTCCACATAATCGTACTCAATGGCATAGCCGGGACGGATCACCTCAACGGCTTCGAGCCCCGGAATCGTTTTCAGGAATGCGTGCTGAACATCCTCGGGCAGGGACGTTGAAATCCCGTTGGGGTAGACCGTGTCGTCGTCGAGGCCCTCCGGCTCCAAAAAGATCTGGTGCGAGTCCCGGTCCTGGAAGCGAACGACCTTGTCCTCGATGGAGGGGCAATAGCGCGGGCCCACGCTGTCGATAGCGCCGGAATAGATTGGTGCACGAGCGAGGTTCG
>Ga0316193_10000968_pt1 | contig 18718 bp, 13 predicted proteins | sample MerIslsedime2_MG_FD_207735 | JGI IMG/M metagenome (GOLD analysis project Ga0316193, IMG submission 207735) | Coastal sediment microbial communities from Maine, United States - Merrow Island sediment 2 | ecosystem: Environmental > Aquatic > Marine > Coastal > Sediment | place: USA: Maine... | reverse complement strand
CCTACCATGTCATCCAGCTCTTTCATCCCGTCAGGATAGAGACCAATACCGGTTACACCCTGGTACTTTTTCTGCAAACGTGTCCATACATGCATGCGGGTGAAATTCATCCAGACGAAGAACGGTTTGCCGGCCTTGACCGAACGATCCATAAAGTCTTTGGCTGCCTGACCAAACTCACCATCGATCGTCTCCATGCGCTTTCTGCTTAATGGACCGGTATCCTCTATCTTGCCATCAGCGAAAGAGTGAATGACACCGCGAGGACCGAATTTTTTGTGGAACTCAGGGTCTTTCGGGTAGTAATAGGTTTCCGGCTCTTCCTCCGCGTTGAGGTGGTAGAGGTTGCCGAAGAATTCGTCAAACCCATGATTGGTGGGCAGGTGTTTGTCCTGATCGCCGAGGTGGTTCTTGCCAAACTGGCCGGTCGCATAACCCTGCTCTTTTAGCAGATCACCGATGGTCGGTGTCCAGTCAGGAATTCCATGGTCCGATCCCGGCATGCCAATCGTCAGCAAACCCGTTCTGAATGGCTGTTGACCCAGGATAAAAGATGCCCGCCCAGCTGTACAAGATTGCTGCGCATACATATCCGTAAACAGCGCGCCTTCTTTTGCGATGCTGTCGATGTTGGGCGTTTTATACCCCATCATGCCCTGGTTGTAGGCGCTGGCATTGTAGTAGCCGACATCATCACCCCACAGTACAAGAATGTTTGGTTTCCCGGTTGCCGCGTAGGCGCTGGTCGATAGCAAGGTTGCTACCATGATTACATGGATTCTATTGAGTAACTTCATGGGAGAACTCCTACTTGAATAATTGGACGCGATTTTTGTGTGCAATGTATAACATATGTACAAGTTATGCAACTTCCTTGTGCAGGGCGTGCGCCGAGCGCCGGTGCTCCAGCCGCGAGCCAGAGAAAGTGTTTCATTTCGGAGGCTTGTATGAAATCGATGGATTCGGGCTCAAACCGTCCCCGGGTGCTTTGGCTGGTCGGTGCCAGTTCGGGGATAGGTCGGAAGTGGCCGATCAGCGTCCAGCCCGGGAACGGCAACTCCAGTACATTCCTTCAAGGAAAAACCCTGTACGTCTGATTTGGGGGCGACTCCGGAAGCACACCGATCGCCTATATTAGCCACAGCTAAAAGTCCGGAACCTGACCTAAACTTGCCGTTCCCCATCGATCAGGGTAGGTCTCGAATGTACTGCTTTAGGACATTTCACAGAACCGCACATTGTTAGGAATCCCAGATTTCTGTCAGGATCCTTTACGTTTAGCCGGTACGTATATTTCGAAACAATTCTCTATGCTACTGTTTTAACTGCCGACTGTATATTCCGGTGTGAAACTTGCGTTGTCGCTATATGCACAGAAAAACTGGCACGCTGGAGACAACCAGCGGTATTTGAATTTACGGAGACCCCGCAATGAATAAATCACATCTATTGGGCGTTGCGCTCGCCAGCATCTTCAGCCTCATCTCGTTGTCAACTCATGCCGCATCCGTTTCGTTGGAGGAAGAATAGATGAGTGCAATAAAAATATTCATCCTGCTTCTTTTTACAGTATCAGCGAACGCCTCTGTAGTGTCTTGGACATTGAGCAATGTCATCTTATCCGATGGCCAAACAGTAACGGGTGGGTTCGACTACGACGCCGATACTGATGCGTTTTCTAATATATCGATTACTAACAGTGGTAACGACTCTTATCCGTCCACGGACTACGCTTATTATCATAACGGTGGTATTTACAATATAAGTGTCAGCTCGACTCTAAGTCCGACTACGGGCGACACCCTATTGAGCTTAGGTTGGCTTAGTGCGGGGCCATTGACCAACGCTGGCGGTACATTGGCGCTAAACCCGGGATTGCCTTTTGGTGAATGCACGAACTCAGACTGTTCTGGTGTCGCCGTTAATTTAAACGGTGCTAGGGTTGCCAGCGGATCCATTAGCAGTGTACCAATTCCCGCTGCCGTTTGGCTCTTCGGCTCAGGACTGCTGGGTCTGGTTGGCATTGCTAGACGCAAGAAAGCAGCGTAACTATTAAACATTAACAACAGCGGCTCCTTCGGGGGCCGTTTTTGTTTGCGCTGGATGTCCGTAGCTGGCCGGTTGCACTCCTTCCCGGCCCAGCAACAAACCAGCGCTCACGCATCAGTGAACGGCAACTATCTTGGCGACACAAGACGTTCCTGAGGTAAGCGACGGAGTTTTCTGCTAAACGCATACTCCCGACCCACTATTGCCGTTCAGAAAAAGAGGCTGTACGGTGAAAATGTACTGAAGATGGACATTAGTCTGCTCTGATTGCAGCTCTGACAAACAGTAACCTCCGCTCAGCCTAATATCCGCTTGTTGTATGGGCATAATTCTAATAACGTGATAATGGAAATGTTGAATATTTTGCTTTTTTCGGAAACCGAATGACTATTTAATATATCCCACGAATCTGCCTGATATGTGTGGTGCCCGAAGAGCAGCACGAATAGCATGCAGGTGAAACCAAAACCCGAGGAGACGCGATGATGGAAGGGGGGCAGGTGCCCAATATTGAGGAACTGTGCCGCAGTTATCTGGCAGCGATGGAAAGTGGTGATCTGGAAGCCCTGCTTTCCATCTTCACTGAAGATGCGACGGCTACCTCACCGCTTTCAGGAAAACAGCCGGTCCGCGATTTCTACTCTTACGTCATGCGGATCACCAGTGCTCGATCCATGACGCTGAGGACGATTTTCATAGGAGCATCGGAGCCAACTCGTGCTGCGATACACATCGCCTATACACGCACGGTGGGAGATGGCAAACCTGCCACAATCGAAGGTGTCGATGTTTTTGATCTGACTGAGGATCTCAGTAAGTTCACCTCGGTCACAATTATTTACGATACTGCACCAGTACGGTCCGATTTCGACAGGCTGTAGGTTTAACGGAGTTTGGCCTTTAGTGGACAAGCCACACCGCTCGGGTCGGCAGTCCACGGAATCCGCTGACGGGGCATGGTGTGCAGTACACTCTGATGAACACAGTAGTGAGTTATATCGTTCGGCCCACATTTTGAATCAACAGGAGTAGCCATGCACATCGAGGATCTGAAAATTTTCAATGAGATGCCCTTTCTCTTCTGGGTGAAAGATGCGGAAGGAAAGCATCTGTTCGGCAATAAGGTGATCTGTGACCTGGCCGGTGAGGATGTGGTTGGAAAGACCGACCGTGAACTGGTTTGGGCCAAGGACGCCGATGCCCTGCAGGCGCATGACAAACAAGTGCTGGAGACCGGGAAGACATCCTATATCCACGAGTATGTGCAGAAATCACGGCACGGCGAAGCGACGCTTAATGTCTGCAAATGGGCAGGAGATCTGGATGGGATGAAATGCTGCTTTGGAATTTCCTTCATCATCGAGTAACGCACTCCGTAACAGAAGACCAGCACCATAGATGTAGCGAATATTTCTGAACGATCATAAAGGAGGAAGCTGCAATGCCCACTGATGATGAAGCAACAGTGCAGGCAGCGAACAAGGCATGGTATATCGCATTAAACGCCATGTTGAATGGAGACCCGGCTCCGTTCGCTGATGTCTATTCCCATGCTGAGGATGTCTCCTACATGTCAGCGGAGGGTGGGCTCCGCATTGGATGGCACGCAACGTGGAGTGACTGGCAAGCCCAGGCAGGACTGGCCCAAGGCGGTCACGTAGAGGAAATTGACAACCACACTATCGTCAACGGTGACATGGCTGTCGTACAGACTGTTGAAAAAGGTTTAGTGAACAACCGTGAGGGTGTTGGCGTTGAACTGGTAGCAAGGGAGACCTCCGTATTTCGACGCGAGGATAGTAAGTGGAAAATGGTTGCCCATCATGCTGATCTCCTTCCGAACTGGATTGAGGTTGCAGGCTCTGCCCGCGATGCCTGACTGTACTGCATAAGCAAATATCACCTATTTGACATCGGAGAGTTAAGTTACCTCCATGCGCATTTGGAAGCATTGACCACTGAGTGCGAATGTCCGCTTCTGCGGCAAAGCTGAAGTAGGCAGTGGACCAGGGAACGGCAAGTTTTCGCTCTCAGACATTCAGCGCGTCTATATCACAGCTATTGCGGGTCATACCTGCGCTCGGGCAACCCTAATTCAGGAAATTCAGCTCGCTGATACCACCACCTTGGCATTATCCGTACTCAGTCCTTCCAGAATCCGTTGAACCGGTCCGCGGCCAGTTCGGTGTAACGAACCGTATGCTGTATGTTCTTGTGGCCTATATAGTGCTCGATGGCCCGTGTATCGTACCCCTCGTTGGCAAGGTAGAAGCCACAGGCATGTCGGAGCATATGGGGAGGAATCGGGAAACCCGGTTCTGCCTTCTCTCCAGCCCGGGTGACCATCTTCCGAACAGATGAAGTTGTCAGGGGACTCTTGCGTTCTGTGACGAAAACATAGGGAGTTTCCGGGTAGTCCCGCTGCAGACGCCGCAGGGCGCGGATCTCAGGTCCTTGAAGAGGGTGAGTGCTGGGCGCTGCCGTTCTTGGAACGCCTGACGTGTAGCAGTCCCTGTTTCAAGTCGACTTGATCCCAGCTCAGAGACCCTGAGCGCGTGCCTGAGGGCGATGAGGATCAGGGCGCGGTCACGATGCCTGTGTCTTCCATTCTTCCCGGCAACGTCCATGAGGCGTCTTACTTCAGCTGGTGTTAGGTACTCGCGGCTACCCTTAGCAGATGGCCTGGTCGGCTGTCTGCCTTTTTTTGCGGAAAAGAATGCCTGCATGAAGCAGGCAAATTGTGATACAGGACTGTGATACATCAAGTAGCTAAGTTATTGTTATTATTAGCCATTACATAATTGGTGGAGGCGGGCGGAATCGAACCGCCGTCCGCAAGTCCTCTGCCATCGGCTCTACATGCTTATCCCGGTCTATTAATTTAACTGATCACTACCCGACGGGCAGGGAAGATAACCAGCGATTTCGGTTAAGTTTTAGCGAGTCCACCCCGAACGTGCTTCATCGCGATCATGTGAGAGTCGACGCCTGAGTGTCACCTGTCCGAGGACCGGTAACTCTGGACGCACATGCACGGCTCCAGTCAGACGGCACCCTACAGGGGTTTAAGCTGCGAGTGCGTAGTTGTCGTCGTTGGCAACTATAAGTTTGCAGATGGATTTACGAGGTATCCTGCACCTCGGCATGCACCTCAGGTTTTGCAACCCACGTCGAAGCCAGGTCGCCCCCAAGAGACGGTAATAAGATAACACAGAATGGCAGAAGTTCCTTCACCGCTTGAATTTTCCGGATAAGCCACCATTAAAGTCAGGCGGGCATGGATGTATCATGCCATTCTGACAACCGGATACCCGAACTCTGGAAGGTGACCAGCTATGATGCGAATTTTTCTCTTTTTGGCGACTAATGCCGCCATTATGGTGCTGATCAGTATTGTTTTTCAGGTGCTTGGCATTGAGGGCATACTGGCCGAGAACGGTGTGGATCTTAATCTGCAGGCCCTGCTCGTGATGTCGGCCGTGATCGGCTTTGGCGGTTCGTTTATATCGCTGGCGATGTCCAAGTTTCTGGCGAAGCGCTCCATGGGCGTGAAAATTATCGAGCAGCCGGCCAACCAGACCGAGCAGTGGCTGGTGCGTACAGTTAAACGCCAGGCGGAGCAAGCGGGTATCGGCATGCCGGAAGTCGGTATCTTTAATTCGCCAGAGCCAAATGCCTTCGCAACCGGCATGAGTCGCAACAATGCACTGGTGGCCGTCAGTGCCGGGTTGCTGCAAAACATGGATGCTGATGAGGTGGAAGCGGTGCTCGGTCATGAAATCACCCATGTCAGTAACGGCGATATGGTTACCATGGGACTGATTCAGGGCGTCATCAATACCTTTGTTATTTTCCTGTCACGGGTGATCGGTCATGTGGTTGACCGCGTGGTGTTCAAGACCGAGCGAGGCTATGGGCCTGCCTATTACGTCACTTCTATTGTCGCCCAGATATTCCTGTCCATCCTTGCCTCGATGATAGTGATGTGGTTTTCACGCCGGCGTGAATTTCGTGCTGATGCTGGTGGTGCATCCCTGGCGGGCCGTGACAAGATGGTTGCGGCCCTGCAGGCCTTGCAGCGGGGTAGTGAACCTCATGATCTGCCGGGAGAATTTGCAGCCTTTGGTATTTCCGGCGGGCTGGGAAGCGGTATCAAGAAGCTCTTTATGAGTCATCCGCCGCTGGAAGAAAGGATCGCTGCCCTGCGCGCGGCGTAAGGCTAACAAGGATATCATCACTCCCTGTTGCGCGGGATCAGGACAGGTTCATCGGGAAACAGTTCGCGCAGGTCCTCATGTGAAAGGGCCGCGTCCTTTTCCCCGAAGCGTTGCCAGATGGCCTGCCAGCGCTCGTCGCTCAGATAAAACCCGGTCGGCAGGATGCAGACCGGTTCACCGCGGTAATCGGTAATGACACGGGGTTCTGTCAGTTTTCCTTTCATAATTAAAGATGTCTGGTTTCGCGCTTACCTTGACAAGGTGCCTGGGAATCGACATATTCTAGCATCACTCCGGGTGCCCGGATCTCAACCCTGTAGCCCTTAAAGCCGGTCCTCGCTGATTGTTATTAAACCAAGGAGCCACCTATGCTGGAGACCGTCCCCCTGTTTTCCGGACTTTCGGCTGAGGCACTGGCTGAAGTAGAGCAGCACGGCACGGTAAAATCTTTCAGAAAGAACGCCATTATCATCAACCAGGATGATGAGACGTATTCCTTGTACGTGATTTTGTCCGGGCGGGTAAAGGTGTTTGTCAGTGGTGAAGACGGGCGCGAAGTTGTGCTGAACCATCAGGGTGCAGGCGATTACTTTGGTGACCTCGCCCTGATCGATAAACAGCCCCGTGTTGCCTCGGTAATGACAACCGAGGCGTCGAAATTCATGATTATCTCCCGCGATGATTTTCTGACCTGCCTGTCCCGTAATCCGGAAATCGCCATCAACCTCATCAAGCCGATGACGAGCCGCATGCGCATGCTGGCACAGAATGTCAGCAGTCTGGCCCTGATGGATGTTTATGGACGTGTCGCCCGTACCTTGCTGCAGCAGGCGGTGGAGAAAGACGGTGTAATGGTGACGGGGCGAATTACCCAGCAGGAGATCGCTGACATGGTGGGTGCATCACGTGCCATGGTTAGCCGTATTCTGAAAGATCTGAAGGCGGGGGGGTATGTCTCGATCGACAAGAAATGTATTACGATTCATCAGAAACTGCCCATGCATTGGTAATATTTAACCGTTTCACTAAGCAACTGCCGGATCGCCCTTTCATTCTGTATTCTGGTTGTCACCTCCTGAAATGTTGTAGCCTTGTTCCTGAATACCGCCCAGGTGAAGCGCGGACCCATGCGGAAACAACCATGCCCGGGCAGACAAAAGCCATGCACCATAACAAGACCGACCAGACGAACAGCCAGCAGCAGGAAGTCCACCACCTCAGGGAAACGATCGAGGTGCTGCGTGCCGAACTGGAAAACTTGCGGCTGGAACGTGATCGCGCTGTACAGCGAGCGGTAGCCGATGGCGAGGTTGAGAACCAGCAGCTGAAGTCAACCATCAACGTGCTGCGTGACGAGCTGGAAAAGGTGCGTTTCGATGAAAACGCGAACATTAACAAGTCGGTAGCCGCTGCAAATGACGAGATCGTCCAGCTGAAGGCAACAATCAACGCCCTGCGCCATGACCTGGAGGCCCAGCGCCTCGACAACGAGGAGCGTGCCCGGGAGGCGCTTTCCGCCACGAAAAACGAGATAAACGAGCTAAGGGCCACTGTTATGGCCCTGCGTGAGCAACTGGAGCGGCAGGATGCCGGATAGCATGGAAACGGAAAGCACCGAGCGCCGGCGGCCAGAGCGTGCGACTGATGAGCTGGGTAAGCGGTTGCGCCATGCCGAGATGCTCCTTGATGTGCATATCCGGCTGGCCGCCCTGGATACCCTCGACGATGCCCTGGAGGAACTGGTTAACATTACCAGCCGCGAGACCGGCTCGGACCGTGTCACCCTGTTTCTGAATGACGAGGAGACCGGCGAGTTGTACTCCCGGGTAGCGCTGGGCAAGATTCGCCGCGAGATCCGCGTATTGAACAGCACCGGCATTGCCGGCCACGTGTTCAGCAGTGGCGAGAGCATGATCATCCACGATGCCTACTCGGAACCGCACTTCAACCGTGCCGTTGACGAGCAGACAGGTTACGAAACCCGCAACATCATGTGTACACCCATCCGCACGGTCAAGGGTGAAACCATTGGTGTGGCGCAGTGCCTGAACAAGAAACGTGGCCAGTTCAGCGAGGATAACCTTGCAGTGCTCAAGGCGATGACCCTGCAGGCCTCGATGACCCTGAATAGCGCGCAATTCGCCGAGCGCATGCAGAAATCGCGCGAGCTTGAAAGGGAATTCCTTGATATCGTGTCGGATGTCACCTCGGAGATCGATCTTGGCGTGGTGCTGCAGAAAGTCATGAACGAGGCAGCGCGCATGCTCAATGCCGAGCGCTCGACGCTGTTTCTCAATGACGAAAAAACCGGCGAACTCTGGTCCGAGGTCGGTGTTGGCCTGGACGCCGTGTCTATCCGCTTTCCCAATCACCTGGGCATCGCCGGTGTGGTCTTTAATAGTGGCAAGTCGATCAATATCCCTTATGCCTACGCCGATTTGCGTTTTAATCCGGAGTTCGACCGCAAGACTGGCTATTTCACACGCTCCATCCTGTGTGTGCCGGTCGTCAACAAGCACGGCAAGACCATTGGGGTCACCCAGGTGCTGAACAAACATGGTGGTGCCTTTACCGATGAGGATGAGTCGCGCCTGCGTGCCTTTACGGCACAGGTCTCCATTGGCCTGGAAAATGCGAAGCTTTTCAACGATATCCATAACATGAAGAACTACAATGAGAGCATGCTCGAAAGCATGTCGAACGGTGTTATTACCCTCGACGAGGACGGCAGGATTGTGACCTGCAATGCCGCTGGCAGGCGAATACTAAAGGTCACAGCCACGGATATCATTGGTTGCTTTGCGTGGGATTTCTTCAAGGACGCCAATACCTGGGTCATGGAAAAGATCCACTGTGTGGATGAAACCCAGCAAGCAGAACTGGCAATGGACACCGATATCGAAGCGGGCGGTAGCCGGGTTTCGGTTAACCTCACCGTGCTGCCGTTGCTTAGTGCCAGTCAGGAAAAGCTCGGTACCCTGATAATGATCGAGGACATCAGTACAGAGAAACGGGTCAAGTCGACCATGGCGCGCTATATGGACCCAGGCCTGGCGGACCAGATCCTTGAGGACGGTAAGGAGATCCTCGGCGGCAAGAGCATTCTTGCAACGGTGCTGTTTTCTGATATCCGGGGCTTTACTACCCTGACGGAGGAACTCGGCGCCCAGGGCACGGTCGCCCTGCTGAACGAGTACTTCAGCATCATGGTCGACTGTATCCAGCGCGAGGAGGGCATGCTCGACAAGTTCATCGGCGACGCTATCATGGCGGCCTTTGGTATGCCTATCCCGCGCGATGACGATGGTGACCGTGCGGTGCGTGCAGCGATCGCCATGATAAAAAGTCTGCAGGAGTGGAACAGCACGCGGCTGGAGCATGGCAAAAAACCGGTCGAAATGGGTATTGGTCTCAATACCGATGTCATTGTGTCAGGCAATATCGGCTCACCCAAGCGCATGGACTACACCATGATCGGAGATGGTGTGAATCTCGCCGCACGCCTGGAAAGTGCCTGCAAGCCGTATGCGGCACGCATCCTCATCAGTGAGAACACCTACCATAAGCTGCACGGTACCTACCGCATTCGCGAGATCGATCGTGTCATCGTCAAGGGCAAGACCGAGCCGGTGGCGATCTACGAGGTCCTTGACTACCACTCCGAGGAGTCCTTCCCGAATTTCATGGAGGTCGTGTTGTACTTCAAGGATGGACTGGGATACTACCGGAGTGGCAATTGGGCCCAGGCGATCGCTGCCTTCATGGAAGTCCTCAAACTCAATCCGGCAGACAGGCTCGCGCAGATGTATATCGAGCGGTGCGAGCATCTGGGCCATCACCCGCCGGGAGATAACTGGAACGGCGTCTGGGTGATGGCATCGAAGTAACTCTGAAATACTGTCCTGAGGCCTTAAAGCTTACAAGTAGTGTGGCAATACCCGAATATTACCGCTGCCGCAGGTAAACGTCGCAACAGTTCCCTCTGCCTAAGGAGGGTTTGGGAGAGGGGGTAAAACAATAAAACTGCATAACTTCCTGATTTTATTTACCCCCTAATTCCGACCTTCACCCGAAGGGAGAAGGGGTGTGTGCCTTGTACCGCCCTCTGCAACAGCCCGCAAGGGAAGTCCGTCTGCAAAGAATTCAAGAATTTCTGACCGGAATGCTGTATTAGGGTATTCCCCTATGGCAATGCAATTATATTTTTCCTACACTGTACTTAAGTACTATGTCTGGAAGATAGCCTGGTTGCTGCCCGGACGCTAATAACTAACTGAACAATAAGAGGCCAAGAGTCTCGAAAAAATGAAGTGAGGATTGTATGGGGAGACTGACGATACACATGCGTCGGGAGGGATCGAGGATAGTGTTCCTGGTTGCAGCCGTGTCGGTAATATCACCCAGAGGATTGAGCGGGTAGCTTGACAAGCTATCTATTTTTGTTTTTTTGCCTGTTGGGAGATGTTAGATGACTGTTACCCGGCTGATAGGGTTCGTAGCAAGCAGTATTGTTTTCTCGATGATACTTGCGGGTGCTGCCGTTGCGGCAGAGTCCTGCCAGTCCGTTGTTGGCCGTCTGGCGACCGTTGAAGGTCAGGTCGAGGTCCAGAGGACGGGGTCCGCTAACTGGCAGAGCGGGGCGCTCGGGGGCGATTTATGTCAGGGTGATACCGTACGTGCCGGCGCAAGCAGTCGCGCTACCATTGCATTGATCAATCAGGCGGTGCTGCGCGTTGATCAGAATACCGCCATGCGCCTCGATAATATTACCGGGGTTACTGAAGAACGCTCGGTACTCAGTTTGCTGAAAGGGGCATTCCAGTCCTTTAGCCGCAAGCCACGCGGTTTTGAAGTCAACACACCCTACCTGAACGGATCCATCGAAGGCACCGAGTTTGTTTTTCGTGTAGAGGGCGGACAGTCAGAGCTAACCGTGCTGGAAGGTCTGGTTGTCGCATCAAACAGCCAGGGCAGTGTCTCGGTGTCAGGCGGCGAGTCCGCCATTGCGGAGCAGGGCAAGGCACCTTATATGCACACCGTCGTGCGTCCGCGTGATGCCGTGCAGTGGTCACTGTACTACCCGCCGGTATTGGCCACGCAGGCTCAAGGGGGTGACACTGTTGTGCAGGCCTCCCTGCAAAATGCAGCCTCGCTGTTGTCCGTCGGGCGAGTCGATGCGGCGCAGGCAAGCATCGCCGATGCCTTGCAGCAGAATCCGAATGATGGCCTGGCCTATGCGCTCAGGGCCGTGATCAATGTCGTGCAGAACAACAATGAGCAGGCACTGGACGATGGTAACCAGGCGGTGGCATTGAGCCCTGACAGTGCGGCGGCGAAGATCGCGTTGTCCTATGCCCAGCAGGCGGTGTTTGAAATCAAAGTCGCACGTGACACCCTGCAGCAGGCCGTGCAACAGCAACCGGACGATGCTTTGGCCCATGCGCGGCTGGCCGAACTACAGCTCATGCTGGGTAATCGCAAGCAGGCCCGCGAGTCAGCACAGCGAGCGGCCGCTCTGGATCCAAACCTGGGACGAACCCAGATTACCCTCGGTTTTGCCGCGCTGGCGGAATTCCGTAATGAAGAGGCAAAAACAGCCTTTGAGCGAGCCATTGATCTGAGTTCTTCCGACCCCATGGCCCACCTTGGCCTGGGGCTTGCCAAAATAAGCGCGGGTGAGGTCGAGTCCGGCGGACGTGATATCGAGGTTGCCGTGGCGCTGGATTCGAACAATGCGTTGTTGCGGGCCTACTTGGGCAAGACCTACTTTGCCGAGAAGCGCTACCCGCTGGACAGTGAGCAGTTTGCCATCGCCAAGCAACTTGACCCGAATGATCCTACCGCCTATTTGTATGATGGTATCCTCAAGCAGACAGTCAACCGGCCGGTCGAGGCCGTGCAGGATTTCGGCAGGTCAATAGAGCTGAATGACAATCGCGCTGTCTATCGAAGCCGACTGTTGCTGGACAAGGACCGCGCGGCGCGCGGCACCAGTATGGCACGCGCATACAAGGATCTGGGATTCGTGCAACTGGGCGTGAACGAGTCAACGGACTCGGTGTCAATCGATCCATCCAACTCATCGGCACACCGGTTTCTGTCCGATACCTACCAGGGTGTGCGGCGCCGGGAAGTTGCCCGCGTCAGTGAATTGCTCCAGGCACAAATGCTGCAGGACATAAATATTACTCCTGTCCAGCCCAGTCTCAGCTCAACTAACCTGAATGTTGTGACAGCGGGTGGACCTGCCACCGCCGGGTTCAACGAGTTCACCCCGCTGTTTGAACGCAATAAAACCCAGTTTAATGTGACCGGTGTGGGTGGCAATAACAGTACCGGTGGAGGCGAAGCCGTTATTACCACGGTACATGACAACTTTTCACTGAGCGCGGGTGGCTACTATTACGATACAGACGGCTTCCGGAAAAATAACGATATTCAGCACGAGATTTACAACATCTACGGACAGGTAGCATTGACGCCGTCGATCAATGTTCAGGCAGAGTACCGTTATCGTGATACCGAGAACGGGGATCTGGCAATGAATTTTGATCCCGATGACTTCAGCGAGAATTTCAACCACAAGTTCCGGGAAAATACGGCGCGTGCCGGCTTGAAATTCACCCCGAGCAGTGCCTCGACAGTATTGCTGTCCTTTATTTACAGTGATATCGATGAGTCATCTACAGACAGCTCTTCCGAAACGGAAGAAATTCCGGAGTTACCGCCATTTCCATTGGTTTTTGACATTGATGATGCTGTCAAGACAAAGGCCAGTGACGAGGCTTACCAGTATGAGGCACAGTACCTGTTCAATGCGGATCTTTTCAATATTACAGCAGGCGCGACCTATGCGACGGTAGACCAGGTCTTCAAGTTTGACAACAGGACGACATTTACACCGTTACCGTTTTTTATTCCGCAGCAGCCCCCGCCACTCTCGGCCAGGGACACCTCGACGATCGAGGATTATCGCGGTTATGTGTATAGCAATATCAAACCGAATGATGCGTCTGTCTGGACGCTGGGATTAAGTTACCAGAAGTATGATGAAGAAGGCCTCAACTTCAACCGGTTCAACCAGAAATTCGGACTGCTGTGGAATGTAACAGACGCCGTGCGGTTCCGGACTGCCTACTTCAGGGTGGTCAAGCCTGCCCTGTCGAGTAACCGGACCCTTGAGCCGACACAGGTCGCCGGTTTTAATCAGCTCTTTGATGACCCCAGTGGCACCAGGTCGACCCGTTACGGGGCCGGGCTGGATGTTGATGCGACCCGTAACCTGTCGCTCGGAGTTGAAATGACCAAGCGTGATATGGAAACCCCCGAGTTTGATGCAAACTTCGATGCCTTCCTGGACGATCAGACCGAGTGGCATCACGAGGCCTATGCCTACTGGACGCCCGCGGACCGCTGGAGTCTGAGTGCCAGGGCGGTGTTCGACAAATTCCAGAGCAGCAATGCGCTGAACCTGGATCTGCCCGAGGAAGTGCGCACCGTGAGTTACCCGGTCGGGGTTCAGTATTTTCATCCATCCGGTTTCTTCGCAGGGGCACAGGTGACCTATGTTGACCAGGATGTCGACCGTTCCAGTTTGTCAACGCTGGCTTCAGGGCAGGACGACTTTACCGTGACCGATCTTTCCCTGGGATATCGATTGCCACGCAGGATGGGTATCGTCAGCCTCTCCGCGCAGAACCTGTTCGACAAGGATTTTAAATATCAGGACGACAGCTACCGGGAATTTCAGGATGAGCCGTCTATCGGACCCTATATACCGGATCGCACCGTAATGGCACGGTTTACGTTGAATTTCTAGGCGCGCAGTCAGGGTGGTTTGCTAATTTAAATCTACTACATTAAAGCAGGATAAAGTCGGTAATTACAGCTTGGGCAATAAGCGGAGTATTTTGGGAAGGCGGGAGAAGTGGTTTGAAGGGCTGTTTGCTGGTTGTTAGGGGAAACAGCACTCCATTTTATAAAAATAGGGAACTACGAGAGGTGTGTTATGAGTGCAAACAAGATTGGGCGATGTAAATTTCTGGCGTTGATGGCCAGTGGGCTAATGCTGGTCTTCGGTTTATCTGGGAGTGCCTGGGGTGGATGTGTTCAGAGTGAGCAAGACCCGTCAGTCTTCAACCTGCTGGTTGATTCCACCTCCTCATGTGATGCCATGAGCGGCAATATGACGGGTTGCCAGATTCTGTCACCCGGGATCGGGGCATCATGCACCATTACTAATCCGAACGACCCGAGTGAACATACTACGGTGACCATTACCGCGGGTGGCCTGGGTGATAGCACGCCCTTGAGCTGGACTTCGATTACAAATACGACCAATCCCAACAAGGGAAAGGTTGATTTCAATATCATCGTCGGGGCGACCGGTGGTGGTACCTGTGCCTGGGGGTATACGCCCGGGTCGGATTTTGGCGACGGACTTGGTTTTCTGAAAACCAACAATACTGTCCAGAAGATGAATGGCATCTTCTTCTGCTCGGACTTTATCGGACCTGTACCGGCAGTATCCCGCCTGGTACTGACCAAGACCGTCACTACCGGGAGTGGTACCTGTGGTGTTGATGATTCGACGACGCTGGCTGTTGAAACCGGGGAGAGTGTTAAATATTGCTACGAGGTTGAGAACGTGGGGCTTGGTGATGCCGAAAATATTCTGCTGATCGATGATAATGCCACGCCGGGCGATGACAGCGATGATTTCGAGGTTACGCTGAGTCCACTTAATGGCACAACGCTGTCTACAGGCGCAACGGCCTATGGTGAATCGGCAGCGATGTCTTTCAGCACGCCTGGCCAGGTGATCAATACCGCGACAGTCAGCGCTGCTGATGGTGCTACCTATAGCGCCTCGGCCACGCTGGATGTTGAGCAGGGGCTGGTACTCTGTCCGGAGGCGTACCAGGATGCCGTGGATCAACAAGTCGAGCTGACGGGTGATTTTCCATTTGCCTATCTGCTTGATCCGAAGTCACCGAACTCGGCTTCCTTGTGTGTGCCATCATCTACTAATACATCCGTGGCATCCACCTCGGTAGGTTGTGTTATGGGATGTGATATCAAACCGGAATGTGTTGATAACCCGAATGCAGCGGGGTGTGCACCACAGGTCTGTCAGTCGTCCGAAGTCTGGACGACACATGATGCAAACGGTGTATGCGAGGGTCCGGCAACCCCGGGTGAGAATGATCCCTTGCCATTTTGCTGGGAAGTGGCGCAGGATCTCAACCGGGACTGTGTGCTGAATGCAGTTGAACCAATGATGACGAACAGTGTTGAGGTGACGCAGGTCCATTCAAACCCGTATGTTTATCAGACCTGCGTCAGGAGCAGGAAAGGTACGGTATGTTCAACCACCTGTTATCTGTACCCGGGTGAAGATGCCTCGGTATGTCCGTCGGGATCGACCGTCTACTAGTTTGCTAGTGTAGGCATGAGGCACCCTCTTCCGAGGGTGCCTCTTTTTTTGTGCGGTTTTTAACTGACTTAATAGTCACGGTAGCAAACAAGTGCAACTGCCATGTAGTTCAGTCGAGAGGAAGCCGTCATGCGTCGCCGGGTGAAGGGACTGCTCTTCGGGATTGTCACCGGGCTGGTAGGTGTCATACTGGGGCTGACGCCACTGGGTGTTGACTTCGAGAAGCATGTCGGCCTTGACTGGCTGTTCGAGGTGCGTGGTGCCATCGAGCCCCCTCCCGAAGTTGCACTGGTTGCCATTAACGAGCGGGACATAGCCGGCCTGGGTCTGCCCAAGCTGCCGCGTGACTGGCCACGTTCCATCCATGGAGAGTTGATCGAGAAACTGGTTGCGCAAGGTGCAGCCGTCATCGTGTTTGACATGGATTTCCAGCGACCGAAAGCGGCAGAGGACGATGCCGCGTTTGCCCGTGCCGTGGCGGACTCGGAGCGCGTGGTGCTGTTTGAACGCCTGAATGGCAAGCGCCAGCCCATCTATGACACTCAGGGGCAGCAGACCGGCACCATCTGGATAGAGGAACTGGTGCCGCCCATCCCGCCGCTAGCGGAAGCAGCCAGGGCGCTGGCACCGTTTCCGGTACCCAAGGTACAGGTGAACGTCTACCAGTTCTGGCCATTCAAACCCAGCGCCGGTTATGTAGCTACCATGCCAACGGCAGCCTTGCAGGTATTTGCGCTGCCTCTCCAGCAACGCTGGATGGCGGTACTGGAACAGGCCGGTGCGACGGGGCTGGAGGGATTACCGCGTACCGAATCAGAAGTAGGGCGTGCTGCCGGGGTAAACAGGTTGAGTCAGAGCCTGTACGGCATGTTTGCGAATGATCCGGCACTGAACGACAGGGTCCGGACGGTGCTTGCCGGTGAGGGGACGCTGACAGCTGATGAGCGCCTGCTGCTGACGGCGCTTGCGGGTCTTTACTCGGGTGGCGATAACCGTTACCTGAATTTTTACGGGCCGCCCGGCAGTATTCCGAATATTCCCTACAATGCTGTCATGAAGGGCGAGTCAGGCACAGACTTTAACGGCAAGGTGGTGTTTATAGGCCTGTCTGATCTTTATGATCCTGGTCAGCCAGACCGGTTCTACACGGTGTTTACAAACGACGATGGTGTGGATCTCAGCGGGGTCGAGATCGCTGCGACGGCCTTTGCCAACATGTTGACCGATCGCAGTCTCCTGCCTGCCGGTGTACTGGCGACGGCCATCATCCTGTTGCTGGCCGGCCTCATACTGGGCACCGGTATCTATCTCCTGCCAGCGACCATCGCCGTGCCTCTGGCCCTGTTGTTGACGGGCCTCTACGTTGCCGGTGTGCAACTCGCCTTCAATGCGAGCGACCAGTGGCTGCCGCTGGCAATACCGGTACTGGTGCAACTTCCCATTGCCCTGTTCGTTGGTCTGCTGGCCCAGTACCTGACGGAGGCACATAACCGCAAGCAGCTGAAGAGCGTATTTGGCCAGTATGTGCCACCGGAGATCGTCGATGAGATGAGCCGCAATCCGGATGGGAATTTCTCTGTTGAGGGAGAAAGCCGGGAGTTGTCCGTACTGTTCTGTGATATCCGCAGCTTTACCACTATCTCGGAATCGCTGGCGGCCGATGAGCTGAAACGATTGTTGAACCAGTTCTTCACACCCATGACGCGCATCATTTTCGAAAAGCGCGGCACCATCGACAAATATGTCGGCGATATGATCATGGCCTTCTGGGGCGCGCCGGTACAGGACCCCGGGCACCGGCAACATGCCGTTGAGGCGGCGCTGGCGATGCTCGACCAGGTGGTGACCATGCGGCCTGAATTCAGAGAACGCAACTGGCCGGAGGTCAATATCGGCATCGGCATCAATACCGGCGTGATGAATGTCGGTGACATGGGGTCCGAGTACCGGCGTGCCTATACCGTGATTGGTGATGCCGTTAACCTGGGTTCACGCCTGGAAGGCCTGACCAAATACTATGGTGTGCGCCTGATCATTAGCGAGGCCACGGCCGCAGGCCTGGAAGGTGTGCTGCTGCGTTGCCTGGACAGGGTCAAGGTCAAGGGCAAGAATGAGCCGGTCACCATCTATGAGCCGGTAGGGTTGTCCGGGAGTGTGTCCGGTGAGTTGGCCAAAGAGGTCGTTGCCAGTAACACGGCCCTGAATCATTACTTTGCCGGTGACCTTGAAAAGGCTCATTCCTCCTTTCAGACCCTGCACGCTGCCGTACCTGGGCGCCGCTTGTTCGCCCTCTATATGGAGCGCATTGGCGCGCTGCAGTCACAGGGGACCGGGCCAGACTGGGATGGTGTGTTTGAACACACCTCGAAGTAGCGGGCTATTACTGGACTGAAAACGAGACCGGTTTGTTGAGCGAGCCGTGGTTGAAGTCGCCCAGCAGTATGTGGTTGTTGGTATCGCGTGCATGGATGATCCATGAGTAGTTACCGCCACTCTGCAGCAGCCCCGGCGGCAAATTGAGCTCGGGCTGTGTCAGCAGTTTCGAGGTGTGGATCAGTTTGCTGTCATCCCAGAGATCACGGATGAAAACCTGGTAGAAGCCTGCCCCGGGGACCGGGTCCCAGGAGAGTTTTGCCGGGATTGCGGCAACCTCTTCCTCATCGGCCGGTACCTGGCCGCTCGCCTGGGGCAGTATGTGCACGATCACATAGTCCCTTGCGACATATTCCTCGCCATTGGCCAGTCTGGTGCGCGCTGTATACCAGCCATCCACAGCCGCTGGCGGGACGTCGAGCTGCTGGATGAAGACGCGTTTGTCGGCTTGCTTCTCGCCCTTGATCGTACGGTAGCGTTCCAGGTCGAGTGCAACCAGCAGTTCTCCACCCGGAGTGAGTACCTCGATGGATTGCACTTCGTTGAAGCGTGCCGTGGAAAATAACGGCATGAAGAAAGGCGACCGTCCAGGCCAGTTACAGACGTGGATGTCGAAGAAGCCGGCAGCGTTACTATGCGTATC
>Ga0316193_10000967_pt1 | contig 18719 bp, 10 predicted proteins | sample MerIslsedime2_MG_FD_207735 | JGI IMG/M metagenome (GOLD analysis project Ga0316193, IMG submission 207735) | Coastal sediment microbial communities from Maine, United States - Merrow Island sediment 2 | ecosystem: Environmental > Aquatic > Marine > Coastal > Sediment | place: USA: Maine... | reverse complement strand
ACGGTGTTGATCCAGGACCTCAAGGGGTTGCGGTACCTCGAACGGCTACTCGCCGAGCCGAATCGTGAGTTCCACGTGCTCGACCTCGTCGCAGTCGAGCGAGGCTCTCTGCCGACCGTGCCGACCGTCGGCGAACCCGGCGACCCCGGCGACCTCGCGACCAGCGACGGCGGCCACGCCGGACTGCATCTCGATGATCAGGCCCGCGAGGCCTACCGGCGACGTCTGCTCGACATCGACGAGGACATCGAGGACGCAATGCAGGCGAACGATCTCGCTCGACTCGAACTCGCTCAGAACGACCGGGACTACCTCGTCAAAGAGCTGTCTCGGGCAGTCGGCCTCGGCGGCCGGGCCCGACAGGCAGGGGCCACGGCGGAGCGGGCTCGCACCAGCGTGACCCGATCGATCCGCTACGCGACGGCTCGAATCGCCGAGCACCATCCATCACTCGGCCAACACCTCCGCCAAGCGATCAGTACCGGCACCTACTGCTCCTACACCCCCGACCCGAGAATCCCGGTCCGCTGGACCGTGGCATCCGGGGTGTGACTCCTGCTGTCACGGTCAGCGGCGGTCATCATGGCTGGTGCGGATGATGCACGTCTGTTGACCGACGCCGAGAAGGCAGCCGTCGCGACTCCAGAGGGGCAGCGAGCCTTGACCGATGGAGCGGTGGAACCCTTCAGCGGTGATGTCGAGCGAGATCAACCGTTGATGTGGCTTACCCGGCGACGGTAGTCAGCGCTGGCGCTTGGCCGGGTGTCGGCGCTTGGCCTTGTCGACGTCGGCGAGGCAACGCTACGACTGACGCTGACGATTCAACGCTCGATGAGCCCGGTGCCTCCGTCACTCGTCGTGGTGAACGACGAGAAAGCTGGGTCGGGCGTGGGTGGCGATGCGCGTCGACACGCTGCCCCGCAGGAATCGAGTGCCACGGCGGATCCCGCGGCTGCCGACCACGATCAGGTCCGCCCCCGTCGCGTCCGCGAGATCCAAGATGGCCTCTGCCGGGTCGCCTTCGATCAGATGGCTCTGATGTCGGACCCCCGACTCTTCGAGCAGTCGGGCGGCGTCGTGCAGGTACGCCGTCGGTGTGGCCAGCAGGTCGATGGTGTCGCGGAACTCAGCGGGAAGGGAGGCGATCTCTCGTGTCACCTCGCGGGGATCCGACGGCTCGTGCGCCGTGACGACATGAACGGTTCCATCGGCGGCAACGAGGTCGATCGCAGCCTCCACAGCCCGGCGGGCGTTCGCTGAGCCGTCGTAACCGACGACGACGCAGTGCGCCTTCATTTCGGAGTCCTCTCTCCTGGTTTCCTTCGATCATGGGCCGCTGCGGCCAGGACCGGAAGTGTCGTTCGACTCTGTCTCCACGCCCAAGCAGTGGGACGACCCCGACATCTGCCCACCATCGCAGCGAACGGCTCCGACATCGACGGGCAGTCCTCCGGCGAGCGGACTTCGGGCATCTCGAGGAGTACTGCGCCTTGCGGGCGTCGAGCTTGAAGTGGACGCGAGCGACTCGACCGGGAGCGTTTCAGCCGGCGGGAACCGGTTCGTCCACTTCCAGTTCGGGCCGTGAGGACGGCTCGACATCGGCAGGCGGGGCACCCGTTGGCAGCAGTCGTCCGTTGCGTCGCTCCCACACGTAGATGACACCGACCACGGCCGTCGCGATGACGCAGAGCACGAACGACCGCGGCCACACGATGACAGCATCGACGAATCGATTGATCCCGAGGTCCTCCTCGAACAGGCGCTCGAACACCCAGACCAGGCTGATCGCCGCCAGCAACGACGTCGAGACGACGAAGAACGGCCGGAAGAACCGGGTGCGACTCAAGATGTAGAGCGCAGGCAGCGTGAGCAGGATGATCACGACCTGGCCGATCTCGATCCCCAGATTTCGGCCCAGCAGGGACACGAGCTGAGTGGTGCGACTGATCTCGAGGTCATCGACGAACGCAGCGAAGCCCATACCGTGGAACAGACCGAAGGCGAACGCGATCGCCCATTCACGGTGACCGAAGATCGGCTTGAGGTTGTGCACTGCCGCGACAGCGATCGACAGTGCGATCAAGGTCTCGGTGAGCTTCGCCGGCGGCAACGGCAAGATGTCGAGCCCTGCGAGGGTGAACGTGATCGAGTGCGCGATCGTGAACATCGTCGCCACGATGAACACCCGCCACAGCGAACCGGCAAACGTCGGGGCCGGATACCAGACCCCGGCGACGAGGACCAGGACTGCCGGCAGCAGCAGTACGAGGATGAAGAAGATGTGGTCGGGGCCGGTCCGAATGTGGTCGACCCCGAGATCGACACTGGCTCGGAAATTCTTCCACTGGCTCGCATTGCTCAAGTCGATGACACCGGTCGGCGAACCCGACGAGAACACGGCGAGTTCATTCGCCTCCCCACCGATGTAACCGCCCTCCCAGTAGTTCGAGATCAATCCGATGTTGTTGCGATTCGGGATCTCCTCGAGGAACGGTGTGAACTCCAGCTCGATCAGCTGTGGGACCTCTCCGCCGCCGAGGTCGACGACGAACGGGAGGATCACGTAGCCGAGTCCGTCCTCGCTCACATCTTCGTCCTCGAGCACACTGAAGCTGTCGAACGCGACCGCCCAGGTGAGTCCGCTCGCCCCGATCGATGTCCGCTCGCCGGCGTAGCCCTGGAGGAGTTCGAGGTTGATAGCGATCTCGTCCTGTACCTCGTCTGCGGTACCTGCCAGCTCCAGGCCGAGCACCCGTCGGATGTCCGGGTACGGCATCTGGACCGAGCCGCGCAGGTCGTTCTCGCCGACATCGAGGTAGAGATACGACTCGTCATTGCGATGGGCGGACGCCGTTCCGGCGGCCGTCACCGCAGACAGGCTCGCGGCGATCGAGACGAGCACCAGACCGAGCAGGATCTTGCTGCGGATGGAGATGGACGAGAGACTCACAACCGTTCCGTTCTGACACCGATCAGTGTCGCGATGACGTTCTTCTGGATATCTGACGTGCCGGAGTACACCAACCCGCCGAGCGCATCGCGCACGTCACGTTCGACGTCGAAGCCGGTCACGTAACCCTCAGCGCCATGGATGCGGGAGGCGTCGAGTGTCAGGGCGGCAATCGCCTCCGAGGCGCCCAGCTTGGCCATGGCAGCGGCAAGCGTCGATCGCCGTCCGACCCCGATCTCGGCGGCCGCCTTGTACAGCAACAAGCGTGCGGTCTCATGGTGCATCGCCATGTCGGCGAGGCGATGGGAGACCGCCTGGAATGCACCGATCGGCCGACCGAACTGTTCCCGGGAATTCGCACGGGCGACAGCGTCGTGGAGCGTCCGTTCCGCAGCACCGAGATGTGACGCCATGATGAGCCCCCGCTCACTCTCCATGCACGCTGCGAAGATGCTCGCCCCCGATCCTTCTGCTCCCAGCAGATCGTCCGGTGTCACCACGTAACCGTCCAGCACGATGTCACCGAATGGTGTGGTGCGGAGGCCCATCTTCGGTTTGGTCTCCGTGAACGTCACGCCCGGCTGCCCGGCGCGCACGAGGAACGCGGAGATTCCCCAACGGCCACGCTCAGGACTGGTCACCGCGAACACGATCGCAGCATCGGCGACTGGCGCGAGCGTGATGTGGACCTTCTCACCCGTCAGTCTCCATCCTCCGTCGAACGGCTCGGCACGCGTGGACATGGCATAGGTGTCACTTCCCGAGCCCGTTTCGGTGATCGCGAAGGCGCCGAGCAGCTCACCTCTGCAGGCCGGCCCGAGCACGTCCATCCGCTGTGCTTCAGAACCGAAGCGCACGAGAGCATCCTGGAAACTCAACATCTGCGAGGCCAACGCGAACGACAGTCCGTTGTCACGACACCCGAGACCGAGGCCCTCGAGCTTCAGCGTCGTCGTCACGACGTCGTCACCGCCTCCACCGAATTCGACCGGCACGACCGACGCCGGAAGCCCCGCTGCGGCACATGCAGTCCACGCCTCCCGGAAGAACCTGCAGTGGAGATCCCGTTCGACCATGTCTCCGGGATCGAGCACCTCGCGCGCCCACTCGGCGACGCGCATCTTGACCGGGTGGCGAACGTCGAGGATTGCGTCGACGACAAGACGCGGATCGGGTGCCGGCATCACTGGAGACGGAGTCTGCCCTGCTCGTCCACGAACTTCCACTCGTCCTGGAAGTCGGCGTTCCCCCACGAACCGAGCCCGGGATAGAACACGCGCCCAGGGCCGTGGGGATTCAGATCGGTGCCGTTCCAGCGCGGATCGGCTACCTCGCCCTGCACGAGGTATCTGCTGTCGGTCGAGAGCCGGCAACGACCCGCCTCGGACTCGTTGTCGAACGCACCGTGCAAGACGTTCATCCCGAAGATCAACACGTCGCCCGGCTCGAAGGCGGTCGTCAACCAGCGGTTGCCGTAGCGCTCTTGCACGATCGCAGGGTCGCCGTCGAGCCAGACCAACCCATCGCGATCGGCGTCCTTGGTGAGATAGCCGGTGGCGAGTTCCTGGCTGCGATGACTGCCCTCGAGCACCATGAGCGCTCCCTCGTGAGGCGCGACATGCCCGAGTGGGATCCACACCGAGAGGTGACGGTCGGTGCCACGACTCATGTACGGACCGTCACAGTGGAATCCGCACCCCTCACGCGGGCGGGCGAGTCGGGGCCAACGGAAATCGTACGGACGGACGGGCCCGTCGAGCAACGTGCCGACGACACCGAGCAGTGTCGGATCGAGGATCACCGCTTCGTACCGAGCGCCGGACCGCAGCGATTCGGTGAAGGCTCGGAGGTTGACGGTCGCCAGACCAGACGCATCACCGGCGATCCCGTCGATGACCGGATACCGATCGTCGACCTCGCCGATGATCGCATACTTGAGCAGCAGCTCCTCGCGAGCGGCGAGCACCGTCGCCGGGTCGAGCAGACCTCTCAGGAAGACGTGTCCGTCGTCCTGGAAAGCACACCGCAGCAGCTCGGAGTCATCACGAGATGTACTGCGATCGACGAGTTCGCCGAGGCGGTCCGGTGAGGCGTCGACGGTGCGGCCACCGAATCTGAGTCGATCGACCACCGGTGACAGCACCTCAAGAGAATGGCACCTCCCTTCGACGGTTCGCCAGTCAAGCCGTAGGCTCCGTCGCCGTGATGGCCAACATCTGCCGACTGGCGCGAGGTGACGACTCGACGCCATGCTGCCGGTGATCCCAGGTCGCCTGCACCTGCTGTCGCACTTGGTCCCCGGTGCGGCCGAACGCGACCCGACGGGTCTCGCCCTCGTCGGCACAGACGAACGGCTCGATCACGGAACGCTGGCGACTCGGGTGGGCCAGCTCGCTGCGGCCCTCCGATCGGTCGGCGTGACATCCGGCGACCGGGTGGTCATCTTCGCGCCCAAGTCCAGCCAGACGTTCGTCGCCATGCACGCCGCCCTCCACGCGGGGGGTATCGCAGTGCCCGTCGACCCACGTGCGCCGGCCCCCGTCCTCGAGTCGCTGGCCCGAGAACTCGTTCCGCGAGCCATCATCGTGGCAGCCACAACCGCTGGTCGATGGCCAGACCCGTCCGTACCCACCATCGGCGAATCGATCGACCAGACGACGTCTCACCTCACATGGACCGATGTCGACGGTTTCGAGGCCTCGGGGCCCGCCAACCGCCTGGGCAGCGATCCGGCATACATCATCTCGACGTCCGGCTCGACCGGGCGGCCGAAGAGCATCGTTCATACCCACACCAGCGCCCTGCGATACGCCGAACTGGCGGCGGGCTGCTACGGCCTTCGGCCGGACGACCGCATGGCCAATGTGGCTCCGTTCCACTTCGACCAGTCGACGTTCGAGCTCTACGCCGCACCGCTGGTCGGCGCTGCCACGGTGCTCGTTCCCGACGTCCTCCTCCGGTTCCCGGCGAGCGTGAGTGAGCTCCTCGAACGCGAGCGCGTCTCGACGTGGTATTCGGTGCCGACGATCCTGCGCCAACTCCACCAGCGCGGTGCACTGGAGCAGCGCGACCTGAGGGCCCTGCGGTGGGTGCTCTTCGGCGGCGAGATCTTCCCCCCCACCGAACTCCGTGCATTGATGGCTTCGATCCCGGAGGCCCGGTTCAGCAACGTGTACGGCCCCGCCGAGATCAACCAGTGCATGTATTTCCACCTCGACGGCCCGCCAACCGGCGAGCAGAGCATTCCCATCGGCACGGCATGGCAGGACACCGAACTCCGTATCGTCGGTCACGACGGCGCCATGGTTCCGCAAGAGGGTCGTGGCGAACTTCTCGTCCGCACCGCGACCGCGATGGCCGGATACTGGAACAGACCCGAGCTCGACGAGCGGGTGTTCGTCTCCGAACCAGCGGACGGCGGCCTGGTCCGCCGGTGGTATCGCACCGGCGACGTCGTCGAACGACACGCTGACGGGCTGATCACCTTCGTCGGTCGGGTCGATCGACAGGTCAAGATCCGCGGCGTCCGCGTCGAACTCGAGGCCGTCGAGGCGGCCCTCGATGCGGTCGACGGGGTCACGGCGAGCGCTGCCATCTGCGTCGATGACCCGGAAGCTCCCCTCGTCGGGATCGTGGAGACCTCGACGATCAGCGACGTGAGTGTCGTACATCGGGCGATCCGCGAGATACTGCCACCCGGCGCGGTTCCCGACCGCGTCGTCCTCGTCGACTCGCTCCCGGTCACGACCTCGGGGAAAGTGGACACCGTGAGCGCCGCGCAGCTGTTGGAGGTGGGCGTCAGGACATGAGAGTCGAACAACTGGACGATCTCGCAACCGAATTGACCGAGATGATTCAGACCGAGATCACGTTCGGTCAGCCCGTCGAACCCGACACCGACCTCCTCCTCACCGGTCTGGTCGACTCACTCGGCGTGATCCGCATCGTGACCTGGATGGAGGATCACCTCGAGATCGAGATCGATCCGGTCGATGTCGTCCTCGAGAACTTCCAGACGGTCGCACTCATGGTCGACTACGCACGGCGTCGGTGAGATGATCGCCCGAAGCACGAAGCAGACCTTCAACGGCCGCCACCGCGACACCGTCGCGTTCGTATCGCGTGACCCGGTCTGCGAGTTCTTCGATCCGTCGCCGCATGTCCTCGTCGAGGATGACCGCATCGAGCCGAGCGGCAAGCGTGCGGGCGTCGTCGCTGTCGCCGCCATCGAGTTCACCGATCCGGTGGCGAATCACCCTGGCGGCGTTGCGCCGTTGATCGTTCACCGCGAACGGATGGACCACCATGGGGACCCGAGCTGCAACGCACTCGTGAAGCGTTGCGTTGCCCGTGTGAACGAGTGCGGCATCGGCGACCGTGAGCACCGCTCGTTGGGGGATCCAGCCACTCACATAGACGTTCGGCAACTGGCCGAACACGGCATCGTGTCCCTCGATGGTGGTCCCGACCACGAACTGGACGTCGGGGCGGAGGCCCGCCACAGCAGCAATCCGTCGGACCAGCGCGGTGCGCTCGCCCGTCATCAGCGTCCCGAACGCGCACAGCACGATGAGCCGACCGGCCGCACGTGCGCTTGCGACCACTGCGGCAAGGTCTCGGTCGGCAATCGCCGCGGCTGCACCAGGCTCGACCGGATCGAGCAGCGAGCCGATGTGGATCACACCAGGACGAGGTTCGTGCGGAATGTCGAGCTCCAGGGCGTTGCAGACCAGCATGGGGAGGAATCTGGGCGCGAACGGGTGCAGCCACTGCCGACCGCTGAACTGCCGCCGCACCTCCAGACGGCGCGCGAGCGCCCGGCTCACCGAGATCCGGTCGATCTGGCCGCTGGCGAGCTGCCGCTTCACGTCGTGCACTCGCAACCGGAACCACATCCACGGCCACCGCAGAGCGCCACGCGCCCGGTCGGCAAGACCGCCGGCCGGGCCGGGGTCGTTCGGTCCCAGGCCGGCGATCGGCCACACGTCGAAGAAGCTGCACAGCGCGGCCAGCGGCGGAGGGGCGGGGGCGGCAAGCGCAAGGATCAGCGCCTCGTACTCCTCGATGTCGATGATCAGCAGATCGGGCTCCACCTCCGCCAGCACCGACGCGAGTCCGGCCGGCTCCAATGCCGCGGCCGCATCACGGTTGGCGCGCCAGAGCGCGAAGGGTCGCCAGCGCGGGCCGGGCTCGTCAGGCGAGAACCGAATCGGCAGCTCCCGTTGTTCGAACTGCTCGCCGGCGGCGCGGTCGGCGACATCGACCAGCATCACCACGCGATGGCCGGCTTCGATCAGCAGCTTGCCGAGTCGCTGGGCCAGCATCCGCTTGGAGGTGACGTCGCTCGGGACGATCGCGATCGTGGGCATGTGAGTCGTCGTTCTCCTCTCGGGCGGCCGAGTATGCCAGGGCGGAGGGCGATCCGATGACGGAGACCTCCGTGGTCGTCGACCGCCGGCTGTCGTTGGCACCCGGCCAACGAGCACTGTTCGCGTCTCAGCAGCGCGATCCGCGCTCGCCGATGCAGAACATGGTGCGTCTCGCCCACATCTCCGGACCGATCGATCCCGTCCGCCTGGCTGACTCCTTCGCGGCCGTCGTCGCCGCCAGCGACGTCCTGCGGACCCAGATCACCACATCGACGAACGGTGAAACGATCGTCCGGATCTCGGATCAACCCGCGATCACGGCCGTCATCGAACTCTCCAAGGACGAGGCTCACGCGTGGGCGCAGGACAGGGCCGGCGAGGTGCTGCCGCTCGGGCTTCGCGCCTACGACAGCGCGATCCTCGTCCACGAGGACGACACCGTCTCGTGGTACCTCGCGCTCCACCACTGCGTCACCGACGCCTTCTCCTCCTCCCTCGTGTTCCAACTGGCCGCCATGGCGTACGAGGGCGAGGCAGTCAAGATCGCCCCGTACTACTCGTGGGACGGACTGGCCGACCGCGGGCCAACGCACGAGCGAGCCGTGCTCCACTGGGCGGAACGTCCCGCGGCCCCACGGATCGGGCAGCTCTACGAACGGCAGCAGCCCCCCACCTCATCGAGCAGTCGCGTTCCGGTGACGATCGACGACGACCTGGCCGCCGCACTCGATGCGCTGATCATCGGCCGGTTTCGATCGATGAGCACGGATCACTCATGGACGACCACGCTGCTCTGCGCGACCTCCGTCCATCTGCATCGCATCACCGGTGCGGAACGCTTCGCGATCGGCCTGCCCGTCCACAATCGCAGCAGGCCGGGTGCGAGGGAGCTCATCGGCCCACTGGTCGAGGTGTATCCCGTCGATGTCGTGATCGAACCCGGCGACACCTTCGCGGTGCTCCATCGCCGGATCAGTCGGTCACTCAATCAGACCCTGCGCTTCGCCGAACCCGGTACGGCCCCAGCGGGGACCGACATCGAGGCCGTGGTCAACGTCATCCCGGAGCTCGACCTCTCGACATTCGGTCCGTACCCGGCGCACGTCGAGTGGGTCCATTCCGGTGCGTCGGATGCCAACCATCTCATGCGAGTCCAGCTCGCGCGATACGGCCAGGCACAGCTGGTGCTCGATCTCAACGATGGCGCCGTCTCCGACCAACGGAGGGGCCGCGCCGCGGGACACTTCGCGCAGATCCTGCGTCACATGGCCGACGATCCCGATGAGATGATCGGCGGGTTCTCGTTGCTCGTACCGGAAGAACGAGCCGCAATCGAGTCGTGGGGTCGAGGGCCGTCACCGGAACCGGCCGTCCATGTGGTCGATCGACTCGCCGTCGCCCTGCAGGACAACGACGAGATCACGATCGTCGATGGATCCACCGTCTGGTCGGGGCGCGAGTTGTGGACCCGCGTGGAGGGCTTGGCCGCTGGACTGCAGGCCCGCGGTGTCGGCCCGGGGGCTCGGGTCGCGATCGAGATGCAGCGGTCGGCGGCGGCCGTGGTCGCGATCCTCGCGACGATGCGGGCAGGGGCGTCATACGTTCCCATCGACCCCGATCAGCCTCCGACGCGCCGCGAGCGATTGATCGATCGGGCCGGATGCGTCATCACGCTGCGTGACAGCTCCGATTTCCCTGTTGAACCAGGCGCCCTGCAGCCGGTCGACCGGTCGCTCGACGCAGAGGCATACCTGCTCTTCACCTCGGGCTCGACGGGCGAGCCCAAAGGCGTACCGATCTCCCACCGAGGGCTGGGCAGCTACCTGTCGTTCGCGGTCGAGCAGTACCTCACGCCAGGCGACCGACCGGTCGTCCCGCTGTTCAGCGCACTGACGTTCGACCTGACGGTGACGAGCCTGTTCCTGCCGTTGCTCACCGGCGGCCGTTCGGTGGTGTTCCGTGACGACGGCCCATTGGCGATGCAGCAGATCGCGGCGGCGACCGACCTGAGCTGGTGCAAGGCGACGCCATCACACCTCGAGCTCCTGGTTCGCTTGCTGCCCGCCGAGCACGCACTCTCGACGTTCGTCGTCGGCGGGGAAGCCTTTGCGACCTCGCTCGCCCGTCGACTGAGGAATGCCCTGCCCGAAGCTCGCATCTTCAACGAGTACGGACCGACCGAAGCGGTTGTCGGATGCATGATCCACGAGTGGGCCCCGCAGGAGTTTCCCGGAGGTCCGGATGTTCCCATCGGGAAACCAGCGCCCGGCGTCGAGCTCCGAGTGCTCGATGGCTATGGCCACCACGTTCCGCCCGGGGCAATCGGAGAACTCCACATCGCCCACCCAGGACTCACCGTCGGCTACCTCGACGGCGACGTGAGCGCCTTCTCCTCCGACAAGGGTCGCCGCTGGTACCGGTCCGGCGACCTCGTTCGGATGCTCGATGACGACACACTCGTGTACCTCCGGCGTGCCGATGAGCAGCTCAAGGTGGGCGGGATCCGGCTCGACCCGAGTGAGATCGAGGCCGCGCTCGAGCTGCATCCCGCCGTCCGTCGAGCAGCGGTGCGGGCATGGACGCCAGAGCGCAATCCGGCCCGACGGCACTGCGCGCGCTGCGGTCTCGCCGACAACGTCCCGAACGTCTCGTTCGACGACGAGGGGGTGTGCGACCGCTGCCACAGCTATGAAGCGATCCGCGTGCAAGCTGATGCCTGGTTTCGCGTGCGGGAAGATCTGCTCACGCTCCGCGATCGCGCCCGAGCCGAGCGAACAGGACGCTACGACTGCGTCGCGTTGCTCAGCGGCGGCAAGGACTCGACGTACGCACTCTTCCAGCTCGTCCAGATGGGTTTCGACGTGTATGCGCTCACGCTCGACAACGGCTTCATCTCCGACGGGGCCAAGGAGAACGTCCGACGGAGCGTCGCTGCGTTGGGGATCGACCATGAGTTCGCGAGCACCGAGGCGATGGCGGCCATCTTCCGGGACTCGCTCGAGCGGCACAGCAACGTCTGCCATGGCTGTTTCAAGACGATCTACACGCTGGGGACGAATCGCGCCGTCGAACTCGGCATACCGCTGGTCGTCACCGGGCTCTCGCGTGGCCAACTGTTCGAGACCCGACTGATCCCGGCACAGTTCAGCGAACGCCGATTCGACCCCGACGCGATCGACGCGGCGGTGATCGCCGCGCGTCGTTCCTACCATCGGATCGACGATGCGGTGAGACGACTGATGGACACCGATGTCTTCGACGACGATGACGTATTCGATCGCGTCGCGTACGTCGACTTCTATCGGTACGTCGACGTCGACCTCACCGAAATGCTGCGTTTCCTGGACGAAGAGGCGCCTTGGGTTCGCCCCTCCGACACCGGCCGCTCGACGAACTGCCGGATCAACGCGGCCGGTATCCAGACGCACATCCTCGAGCAGGGATACCACAACTACGCGGAACCGTATGCGTGGGACGTACGACTGGGCCACAAACAGCGCGAACAGGCGCTTGCAGAGCTCGACGACCGGGACGACGAGGACGAGGTCGCGGCAATGCTGGCAGAGGTCGGCTACACCCCGCGGACTCGAGAGCTCCTCACTGCGTGGATCGAGATCCGCTCCGACGCGGCGGTGCCGAGCCCAGCGGAGTTGCGCGTCCACCTCCAGGGGCTGCTGCCTGCTCACGCGGTGCCCGCTGCATTCGTCATCGTCGAGGAACTCCCGCTGACGACCAACGGCAAGCTCGACTCCACAGCGCTTCCGGCACCGACGCGAACCCACCGGTCGAGTCCCACGCTCGTCATCGCGCCGACGTCGCCGCTCGAACGAACGATCGTCGAACTCTGGGAGCGCCACCTTGGCGTCGATGCCATTTCCGTCGATGACGATTTCTTCGCGCTCGGCGGCGACTCGCTCGCAGCGCTCGAGATGACGATGATGCTGAGCGAAGCTCTCCAGCTCGAGGTGCCCGAGGCGGTCGTCTTCTCGAATGCGACACCGCGCTCGCTGGCGGCTGCCGTCGACGAACATCTCGAGGGCGACCTCGGCGTCGCGGGCGCGCAGACCGCTCCCGAGCCCGGTGTCGGGGGTGATCCACCGCTGCTCTCCGCCGGTGAGCGAGCCATGCTCTTCGAGCACCGAATGCGCCCGGACGACCCCCGGTACAACCAGGGTCGGCTCTACCGATTCGATGGGACGATCGACCCCGAGCGGTTCCGTGCCGCCCTTGCCGACGTCGTCACCCGCCACGAGCCACTCCATTGGACGTTCGACGAGCCGCGGCGGCGGCTCACCGTCGATGAGTCGCTGGCGTTCACCACCGGGACGTTCGCATCGTGGGCCGACGTCGAGGAGGCGGCGACCCGGCTCCATCGCCAAGCCTTCGACCTCACGAGCGGCCCGCTGGTCCGCTGCGGCGTCTTCGATGTGGGCGACTCGACTGCCGTCGTGCTCGCCACCCACCACATCTCCACTGACGCCAGCTCGTTCGAGCGGCTGTGGACTGATGTCGAAGCGGCCTACCACGGCGATGAGCTGCCCCCGCTTCCGATCTCCTCTGCCGACCACACGACCTGGCAGGCGGATCGGCTCGACGAAACCGACCACGACCATTGGCTCGAATCGATCGGCGATGCACCGCGGATGATGCTTCATCGTCCGACCGAGCCCGAGCCGGACGGGCTGCGCGAACGCGTTGCCGAGATCAGCTCCAATGAACTTCGTGCCGCGACCGGAACCGCTCCGTTCGCCACCGTGCTGGCTGCGCTGGCCACCGTGATGCGTCGATACTGCGTGGCTGACGAGATCACCCTGGGTGCCCTGGTCTCCACTCGCGATCACACCAGCGCGGAGAAGCTCGTCGGGTACTACCTCAACACGCTGCCATTGACCTTCGATGTCGATCCGGATCGACAGCTCAACGACCTGCGCACGCAGTGCTCAGAGATCCTGGCGTCAGGGCTGGCTCATCGCACGGTCCCCTTCGCCGACATGGTGGCCGGCCGCCGGCGAGCCGGGTTGCCCGACCCCACCCCGCAGGTGTTGGTGGCGTTGCAGGAGCTCGACGATGTGAGCTTCGGGAACCGCCATGGCACTCAGGAGATCCTGTTCACCGGGACGGCGGTTGCCGACGCGACGTTCTTCGTGCAGCAGCGATCCGGACGCGTCGTGCTCGCAGTCGAGCACCGAGGTTCCGAGTTGAGTGCGGCAACCGCTGATCAGCTGCTCTCCGATCTCGACACCGCACTGCGCGCACTCGTGCGTCGCTCCGACACTTCGGTCGGTTCGGTCCTGTTCGACTCGCAGCAGGGAAGCCGCCTGCTGGGCCCTGCTCCGGTCGATGCGTCGCACGTGGTGGAGAAGATCACGCGTCACATGCATGCTCGGCCCGCCGACGTCGCAGTTCGTTGCGGTGCCCAGTCGCTGACATGGCAGGAACTCGACCGTGCCTCGATGACCCTCGCGAGCCGCCTGTTCGCTGTCGGCGTCGTGCCGTCCGATCGCGTCATCGTCGCGCTGCCTCGATCGGTCGAGCTCGTGGTCGCCATCGTTGCAGTTCTCCGTGCCGGCGGGGCCTACGTACCCCTCGATCCGACGTATCCCGCCGCCCGCAACCGAGCGATTGCGCTCGCGTCCGGAGCAACCGCGGTGATCGGCGCATCAGAGGTCGATGGCCTGCACGATGTCGTCGTGCCGGTCCATCTCGACGACGACGCGAACGTGATTGACCGAGGCGAGCCGGTCGAACTCCCCACGCCCGACATCGATGCTCCGGCGTACGTGATCTTCACGTCGGGATCCACGGGCGAGCCGCGCGGGGTGACCGTCGGCCATCGAGAGCTCGCAATCAGCACATCGGCGCGCCGCCCTGCGTATGCGATGAACCCCCAACGATTCCTCGTGGTGTCGAGCGCAGCGTTCGACAGTTCGGTGGCCGGTCTGTTCTGGACGCTGACGACCGGGGGCACGGTCGTGCTCCCGACCGAAGCGGAAGTCCACGACGCCGATGCGCTCATCGATCTGTTCGCGTCAGCTGCCATCACGCACACGTTGATGGTTCCGTCGCTCTACCGAGGACTCCTCGCCCGTGCCGAGCCGGAGGCCCCGTGGCCCGAGCAGGCCATCGTGGCCGGCGAGCCGTGTGGGCCCGACGTCGTCGCCCACCACTACGCCACTCGCCCGGACTCGATGCTCTCGAACGAGTACGGCCCCACCGAGACGACGGTCTGGGCCACCGTCAGCCACCTCGGTCCGGGCACGCACGACGCACCGATCGGTCAACCGATCCCGGGCGTCTGGATCGCCGTGATCGATGATCGAGGCGAACTGTGCCCATCCGGCGTCATCGGCGAATTGCTCATCGGTGGAGCGACGGTCACCCATGGCTATGACGACGTGGAGTCCGACCGGTTCAGCTCGTCGAGCCCGTTCGGTCCCGGACGCACATTCCGCTCCGGCGACCGAGCCGCAGTGTTCGCGGGCGAACTGCACTTCCACGGCCGGCTGGACGATCAGCTCAATGCCGGCGGCCTCCGAATCGAGCCGACCGAGATCGAGGTCGTACTCCAGGCGGTCCAGGGAGTCGAGGCAGCGGTGGTCGTGGCCCGAGATCTCCGCGAGTTCGAGATCCGCCTCGCGACGGCCGAGCCGATCCGGCTCGCTGACGTCATGCGGCGCGCCGCCGACTCCGACGACCCGCTCTCGGCCCTCGACGTCGAGTTGACCAGCGAAGCACGCGCCTCCCTCGTGGCCCATCTCGAGGGTGACGCCACCGTCGTCGATCTCGACGTGATCGACGCCGATCTCGCTGCGACACTGCCGCCGACGGCCAGACCGCGCGTCATCCAGCTCCACGAGCGCCTCCCTCGATTGCCGAACGGCAAGCTGGACCGGACGGCGATCGCCGCGCTCCCCGTGACCACGTCGACGCGGCCACCATCGATCGCCGCGGGGCCCAACGGGACGGTCGACCAGATCGTCTCGTTCTTCTGCGACGTCCTCGAACGCAGCGATGTGGGACCCGACGACGACTTCTTCGAGGCCGGCGGCGAATCGCTGCTCGCACTCGAACTGCTGATGCGGATCGAACAGCGGTACAACATCCGCCCGCGGGTCTCGGTGCTGTTCGAGGCTCGCACCCCCCGACAACTCGCTGCCTCGCTCGATCTCGACGGTGACCGCACCGGGGACGAGGGAGACGATGCGCTGGTCCTCCAGCCCGGAGACGGCGAATTGCCACCACTCTGGATCTGGCCCGGGTCCGACGGTGCCCTGCTCATCTTCGAGCAACTCATCGGCCGGCTCGATCCGCAGCTGCGAGTGCTCGGCGTCGAGTATCCGGGGACTCGAGGTGAACGTGCGCCGTTCGACACCATCGAGGAGCTCGGCGGGTACTGCTACGAGGCGTTGACCGCTGCCCAGCCCACCGGTCCGTATCGGATGCTCGGCTACAGCACGGGCGGGCTGGTGGCCGTCGACGTGGCCCGCCGACTGCTCGAGACCGGCGAGGACGTCGAGTATCTCGGTGTCATCGAAGCCGGCCTGGCCGGCGTGACGGACCCTCGAGGCCGGGCAGCCAAGTTCGTGGAAGCGTGGCAGAGCCGTGGCCCGCGCTTTGCCGCCGGGCGACTTCGCAGTTCGGGGCAGGTTCTGGCCGACGAAGTCACTGCGACGCTCAGACGATCGCTGGAGGACCAGGCGATCGAACGGTTCGGTGTCCGTCCGTCCGACCGCAGGTTGTTCCTGGAGATGGAACATCAGCTCCGCGCTGCCAGTCTGAGCTATCAGCCTCCGACGATCGATGCCGACATTGTCGTCTACCTCGGTGACGACGCTTCCACGCACTGGGTCACGGCGATGACTCGCGGCTGGGGGTCGGTCGCAGGGCGTCGGCTTCGTGTCGTTCATGCGGAGGGCTCACACATACGCAACACGATGCTCCTGGCACCGCACGTCGAGTCGCTCGCTGCGGCGCTTGCGGCCGACCTCGCGGTCGCGCAATGACCCGGACTGCGAGCATCAGCGTCGTCATCCCGACGTTCAATCGCTCGCGCTCGATCGTCCGGCTGCTCGAGGCGCTCCAGCGTGACGATGTCGCCGAATGCCCGGCCGAGATCATCGTCGTCGATGACGGATCGACCGATGACACCGAGCAGGCCGTTCTGCAGTGTGATCTTCCAGTGACGTATCTCCGGCAGGCCGGGGCCGGTCCAGCCGCGGCCCGCAATACCGGATGGCGGGCGAGTACGGCACCGATCGTCGCGTTCCTCGATGACGACTGCGTTCCGCGGCCTGGGTGGCTGGCGGACTACATCAAGGAGTTCGAGGATCCCCGGGTCGGAGGCGTCGGCGGAACCATCGTGCCGCTCATCGACGGATTCATCGCCGACTACATCACCGCTGACGGTCTCGTCGATCATGGCCGCCCAGTAGCCGGGGACGCCGACACCGCGCCGACGTACCTGGTCACCGCGAATGCAGCGTTCCGTCGCGCCGCACTCGAGGAGGCCGACGGCTTCGAGGAGGGATACCGCCTCGAGCGGCCTGGTCGCACCGGCCGGATCGTCGCTGGGGAAGATGTCGATCTGTGTTGGCGAATCGTCGGTGCGGGTTGGACCCTGCGGCGCTCACCCGGCGCCACCGTGGCCCACGACCACCGGGTCACCTTCGATGCGCTGATGCGAACGTACTTCCGCCACGGGCGCGCCCGACGCGAGCTCGGTCGCCGGCATGCCGGCCGGGGAGCCACCGACGGCATGCGACGTGCGGCATCAGCTCAGCACTGGGTCGATCGACTTCGGCGATACCGCGCGGCCGGGGAGCGATCGTGGATCCGCGTCGCGGGTTTCGTGCTGCTGCGGATGAGCGCGCTCATGGCGTACGGATCCGGCGTGATCTGGTCGTTCAGCGACGACCGAGGAGGCCAGTGAGGCCGGTGAGGAACCCAACCCCCCAGGACAGGTGCATGGCCGGCAGCACGGGTGCCACGAGCAGACCGTCGCGCCCAGCGGACACGGTCTGACGAACGGTCTCCGCGGCGACGAGGGCGACGTACGCAGCCAGCACCTGGCGTCGCCACGGTGAACACAACCCGAGGACCAACAGCGGCCCGGCGAGTTGGCGCGGCGCGAACGATGCGGGGTGACGACGCACGGTCGCCGCACGCGACTGCCCGTACCTCCAGAACTGTTTCGTGACGGCCCTCAGTGACTGACGCGGGACGTAACTACTGCGGATCGATGGGTCCAACCACACCCCGCCCAGCGCTCCCATCCTGACCGCGAACTCAGAGTCCTCATTCACCCCGACATCGGTCGCGTAACCGCCGACAGCCACGGCGTCGCGGGTCCGATAGGCGCCGAGGTAGACCGTGTCGACCCAACCGGGTTCACCTCCGCCGTGGAAGCGCGCAGGCCCGGCGCCCACGGGTGACGCCATCGCAAGACCGATCGCGCCCGGCCAGCCGGTTGCGGGCACCGGGGTCATCGCGCCACCCACCATCGAGGCACCGGTGCGACTGAGGGCGTCAACGCAACGCTCCACGTAGTCGTCCTCGATCGTGCAGTGCCCATCGACGCGAACGATCACCTCACCAGCAGCGTCGGCGATCCCGACATTGAGCGCCGCCGCCTGGATTCGGAGCGGGTTGTCGAGCACCCTGGCACCGCCGGACGCAGCCAGCTCGCGCGTACGGTCGTCTGATCCACCGTCGACCACGAGCACCTCGACGACCTTCGGGTACGTCTGGTCACCTATGGCCGCGAGGGTGCGCTCGATGTGGGCTTCTTCCCGGTATGTCGGAATGATGACGGTGACGGTGGGCTCGTTCACCGACCATCGCCCCCGATGATGGTGCGAATCGTCCGACCCGTGATCACCAGATCGAAACGGAGACTCTGGTGACCGAGGTAGTAGAAGTCGTACTGCAGCTTCTCCCGTGCGTCGGTCTCGTCCCCGGCATACCCGTACTTCACCTGGGCCCAGCCCGTCAGTCCCGGCCGAACCGAGTGGCGGAGCTCGTAGAACGGCAACTTCGTCGTCAACTCGGCGACATAGCGAGGCTGCTCGGGCCTCGGTCCCACGATGGAGAGGTCGCCCTTGAGGATGTTGACCACCTGCGGCAGTTCGTCGAGGTGAGTTCGGCGGAGAAGGTTCCCGAACGGCGTGATACGGGGGTCATCGCAAGATGTCCAGTCCGTGCCAGCGACCAGATCTTCGTCCATCGTGCGGAACTTGTAGATGGTGAACTCGTGGTGGTCGCGTCCAACGCGAGTCTGGCGATAGAAGAGGGGTCCACGGTTGGCCGCCAGATCACCGATCGCAACGAACGGCGTGACGATCACGAGCGCCACGACTCCGACCACACCCGCAGCGATGTCGAATACTCGCTTGAACCGGCCG
>Ga0316193_10000966_pt1 | contig 18724 bp, 13 predicted proteins | sample MerIslsedime2_MG_FD_207735 | JGI IMG/M metagenome (GOLD analysis project Ga0316193, IMG submission 207735) | Coastal sediment microbial communities from Maine, United States - Merrow Island sediment 2 | ecosystem: Environmental > Aquatic > Marine > Coastal > Sediment | place: USA: Maine... | reverse complement strand
CTTGATCTTTCTAATATAATGGTTACTGGTCCGTCATTTGTAAGTTGAATTTGCATATCGGCACCAAACTTTCCCTCGGATGTGTTTTCAAAGAGACCCTTTAGCCTTTTGAAAAATTCTATGTAAATTTTCTCAGCAAGATCCGGCCTTTGGGCATTTACAAACGAAGGCCTTCTACCTTTTGAGCAATCAGCATATAAGGTAAATTGAGAAACTAATAGAATCTGACCATTGATGTCTTTTATAGAATTATTCATTTTATTTTGATCATCTTCAAAAATGCGTAAATGAAGAAGCTTGTCTATTAGATAATCAATAGGAGCTTCAGTATCTTTTATGTGGATACCGAGAAAAACAAGTAAGCCTTGATTAATCTGACTGATTATTTTTTGATCAACTGTAACTGACGCTTTTTTGACTCTTTGAACTAAAAGGCGCAAGTAACACCTATTTCAAAGCTTTTTTTATTTTTGACAACATTTCTTTGAGCTCATTTGGAAAATGATCTTCAAACATCTCAAAGTACTTTTCTTGATCTAACATTTCATCATAGAAAGCCTTTTTATCAACAGAAAGAAGTATTTCCATCGAATTACTTGGTATTTTTAAGCCTGAAATATCAATTGCATCTTTTTTAGGAAGATAACCGATTGGAGTTTCATCTGCATTATTTATCCCTTCTGTTCGTTCAAACATCCATTTGAGAACACGAATATTTTCTCCAAAACCGGGCCAAATAAAATTACCGGCATCATCTTTTCTAAACCAGTTAACATAGAAAACCTTTGGGAGTTTATCAGATGATGTCTGTTTGCCTATATTCAACCAGTGAGCAAAATAATCCCCCATATTATACCCACAAAAAGGTAGCATCGCAAAAGGATCGTGTCTCAGCTTTCCAACCTGTCCTTTTGCAGCAGCTGTCGTCTGAGAGGACACCCCAGCTCCTAAAAGTGTGCCATGAGTCCAATCAAATGCTTCGTAAACTAAAGGAATAACTCCATCTCTCCTACCACCAAATATAATTGCAGAAATTGGAACTCCTTCAGGATCTTCAAAGGAAGGATCAATAATTGGACACTGCGAAATAGGCGCCGTAAATCTTGAGTTTGGATGTGCTGCAGGCTTTTCTGATCCTGAATCCCATTTTTTCCCATACCAGTCAATTAAATCTGATGGAGGAGCTTTTGTCATTTTCTCCCACCAAACATCTACTTCTTTTTCTGTATGGGCAACATTTGTAAAAATTGAATTCTTCTCAATCGATTTCATCGCATTGGGATTTGTCTCATAAGAAGTTCCTGGCGCTACTCCAAAAAAGCCAGCCTCTGGGTTAATTGCCCTTAATGTGTTGTCTTTGCCTATTTTCATCCAGGCAATGTCATCTCCAACAACCTCTACTTTCCATCCTGGAAGTGATGGTGCAAGCATTGCGAGATTAGTTTTACCACAAGCACTTGGAAAGGCTGCTGCAAAGTATTTTCTCTTTCCTTCAGGATTTGTAATTCCCATGATCAACATGTGTTCTGCCAGCCACATTTCATCTCTTGCCATTACAGATGCAATACGAAGAGCAAAACATTTCTTACCAAGTAAGGCATTACCGCCGTATCCACTGCCAAATGAGAATATAGATCTTTCTTCAGGGAAATGAACAATGTATCGATTTTCTGGACTGCACGGCCATTTGATATCTTCTTGATTGTCTTTAAGAGGATAACCAACTGAATGCAAACAAGGAACAAATCGATCATTTTTTAGAACATCTAAGACTTTTTTACCCATCCTAGTCATAATACGCATATTGCATACGACATATTCTGAATCAGTAATCTGAACTCCAATATGAGCAATATTAGAACCCAAAGGTCCCATGCTGAAAGGAATTACATACATAGTTCTTCCTTCCATAGAACCACTAAATAGCTCTTTAAGCCTTTTTTTCATCTCTTCAGGCTCTTCCCAATTATTCGTCGGGCCAGCTTCTATCTTTTTTTTACTACATATAAATGTACACTCTTCCACTCTTGCAACATCATCTGGATTAGACAAGAAAAGAAAGCTGTTTGGTCTTTTTTTCTCATCGAGCTTTATAGCTTTTCCTTGCGATACCATTTGGTGCATTAAAGCGTCATATTCTTCCTGAGACCCATCACACAAGTGAACTTTTTTAGGAGACAATAATGCAATATTTTCTGTGATCCAGCTAATTAATTGGGGATTAGACGTCCATTTATCAAGAGGAGTATTAAATTGCATTATATATTCAAAGATTTTTTCTTTTTAAAACGTTCTAGATAATCCAAGGCTTTTCCAGTACCTAAGCAAACAGCTAAAAGTGGATTTTGAGCTACAAAAACAGGCAGCCCGGTTTCTTTAATTAAAGATTTATCAAGGCCTTTAATGAGCGCTCCACCACCAGCTAAAACCATTCCCCTTTCGACTAAATCAGAAGCAAGTTCTGGTGGGCATTTTTCTAAAGTAAGTTTAACGCTTTCAATAATTTGCTGAGTTGGTTCTGCCAGACACTCTCTGATTTCTACTGAGTTAATTCTTCTAGTGGTAGGCAGTCCAGCAACTTGATCTCGCCCCCTAACTTCCATCTCAAGTTCAGTTCCTAAAGGATAGGCTGAACCTATCGTCATTTTAATTTCTTCAGCAGTGCGAGGCCCTATCATTAAGTTATAGGTGCGCCTCATATAGTTCATAATGCAGTCATCAAACTCATCGCCTGCAATACGAAGAGATCTCGATTCAACAATCCCACCTAAGGAAATAATAGCTATTTCTGTTGTACCACCACCAATGTCAATTATCATATTGGCAGATGGCTCATGTACAGGCAAATCTACACCAATAGCTGCGGCCATCGGCTCTTCAATTAAAACAACCTCCTGGGCACCTGCATGCAGAGCAGAGTCTTCTACAGCTCTTTTCTCGACGCCTGTGATCCCCGAAGGGACAGCGATTAAAATTTTTGGTCTAAAGAGCGATCTAGAAGGAGTCACCCGCTTAATGAGGGCTTTGAGCATTCCTTCTGCAATTTCAAAGTCTGCAATAACCCCATCTTTCATAGGTCTGACAGCATGGATTTTTCTTGGGGTCTTTCCTAGCATCGCTTTTGCTTTGTGGCCTACTGCTAAAACTTCATTTGTAAGTGAGTCAACAGCTACAACTGATGGCTCAGCTAAAACAATGCCTTTCCCTTTAACATACACAAGCGTATTAGCTGTTCCTAAATCAATCCCAATATCACTAGAAAGTACTTTTGATAAACGTTCAAATTTATTAAAAATTAAGTTCTTCGATCTTGTAAAAATTTCACCCAGACGAAATTTTTCTTTAAACTTCATGTCAATCCTAGTTTTATGTCTGTAGAAGTTCTAGCACATCTTCCCAAGTCAATTTGGCAATGGCTTCATCATCGCAGCTTACTACTTTCTTTACCAATCCTTTTTTCCGTTCCTGCATCTCTACTATTTTTTCTTCAATTGTATTTTTAGTAATAAGTTTATATGACGATACAGACTTTTTCTGTCCTATACGATGAACTCTGTCTGTTGCCTGGTTTTCCACAGCAGGATTCCACCACATATCGTAGTGAATTACTGTATCTGCCCCAACTAGATTCAGTCCCGTGCCGCCAGCTTTTAGCGAAACTAAAAATACTGGAATATTTGGATCTTCGTTAAATTGATTTACAATATCCAAGCGGTTCTTGCTAGACCCGTCAAGGTAAGAAAAAGAAATTCCTTTTTGAGAGAAATCTTCTTTCATAATTTGCAGCATTCTAGTGTACTGTGAAAAAATAACAGTTTTATGATTTCCTTCCACTAATGTCTGTAAAAGTTCAAGCAGCATTTCATATTTTGCAGAGTCGCCGCTTTCGACTTTTTCTTTTGCAAAAATTGCAGGATGGCAACAAATTTGTTTTAACCTTGTCAAAGTAGCTAGTACATGGATTTGTACTTTCTCAAACCCGTCCCTTTCAACAAGTTTTATTAATTCATCCTTTGCTGATTGAGCATAAGATCGATATAAGGCCAGCTGAATATCGCTTAGTTGACAGTGATAAATAATCTCATCAACAGGTGGAAGGTCATCTAACACATCTTTTTTCATTCTTCTCAAAATGAAAGGAGATATTTTGCTTTTTAAGTATTCGATATTTTCTACATGAGATTTTCCAGTTGATCTTAGATATTTATCTACAAACCGGTCGAAAGAACTTAAAAAATTAGGCATTAAATAATCAAATAAGCTCCAAAGTTCTTCTAGTGAATTTTCAATCGGAGTTCCTGTAAGAATCAATCTATGCGCGGCTTTAATCATTTTTGTCGACTTGGCGTTTCTAGTTCCTCTATTCTTAATATGCTGTGCTTCATCTAATATGGCATAGCTGAAATCTTTTTTAGAATAAATGTCGATATCCTTTTGCAAGAGCGTATAAGAAGTTATAACTACGTCAAAGTCTTCTATCCTAACTAGCGTTTTCTTTCTTTGATTTGGCACCCCATCAACAACTATAGTTTTTAGCATCGGGTTAAACTTAGAAATTTCCTCTTTCCAGTTATAAAGCAAAGACGTTGGACACACAATTAAAGTAAAAGCATTCGGATTAATAGCATGGTTCTGGGTAATAGCAGAAATCGCTTGAAGCGTTTTTCCAAGCCCCATATCATCTGCAAGTATTCCATTCAAAAACATCTTTCTAAGTTTTTCCAGCCATTTTACACCTTCTTTTTGATAAGGTCTCAGCGAAGCTTTAATTTCTTTTGGAACTTCTGAAGTAATGATTTCTTTTTCGCCTAGCATTTGGCTCTGAATTTCCTTAAGCTTATCGGACATTTCAAAATCAATTGGAAGCTCTTCAAATAACTTCTCATTAATTGTTACTAAATTCCAAAGTGGCCTATTTTCTTTATGCGAATTAAGCTTATCTATTCCAAGTTCATCAAATAGTTGGACTATTTTTGTGATTTTGGCTAGATCCAATACAAGTATTTTAGAAAATCTTGAGTCTTCTCCTCTTTTTATTCTTATTTTAGCTGCTTCCAACTCTAAATAAGATCTTTTTGAAGCAATACAATCCCAAAGCACATTTAAAGCAACCCCTTTTAGATCCCCTTCAACTTTTAAGTTAAGCTCGTAAAAGCCAATTTGATCTTTATAGTCTAAAACTAATTTAAAAGTAGTTGTGTCATATATAAATTGATCTAGCAGGTTCTGAGGACACTCAAAGTCAACTTTGTTCTGATTTCTAGGAACAATTTCGGTCATAAACTCCACAATTTTTTTCTCAGTCTTAGCTACAAAAGTTCCATTGTGTGGATTGAATAGAAAGTCTTGGAAAAGGCCTTCAATTATTTGTTTTTCTTCTATTAAATTACGCGCTAAAACTCCATCTTCTGTAACAAAAGCTTCAATGTTTTGGAAACCCAGTTTTCCAATTGCTGCTGGGATTTCATTTCCATCGTAATTAAAAAATAAAGCAGCTTCAAGCTCACCATCTACATATGACAGCTCACAGCGGCCTCTTAGTTCTCCAGCAAATGGAAGAGTAACAAAACGATCTAAGACATTTTCTTGACCAACTTCAGCATACTTTTTCAGCACAGGAAGTGAATTTTCTACAAAAGTCCCAAAAAGGGGCTCTGGCAAAGTCATCTCTCTAATATTTTCAATATTTTGGAGATGCTTTCTTTTAATATGATGGTCAAATCGATAAAAAGTCTCTTGATAAAGCATTCCTGGGCGATTGCATTCAAATAAAGAGACATCTTCTAAATTTACCTTATCTTCATCGATAGAAATTGATGGCTTAAGCAATATTTTTGCATTAGGAGGCTCGATAAAATCAAGTTCAAAGCTCAAATGAGCTGTTTTCATAGAAAACCTTAAATTAGATTCCAGATTGCCATAATAAAGATATGGCATCGATGGGAGATCTTCAGATAAGTTCGAAAAACCTCTTGGCTTTTTTAAATGCATAGTAAGATCGTAAACCTGAGCCAAAAGATCTCCAAAGTTTTCGATGTCTAACTGAGCAACTCTTTGAGCCCTGTCCGCTGCATTCAAATTTGGACAAATCGCCTTAGTCATCATGCTTTTTAGAATTACACGCCCAATTTCATCGAACGAAAACATTGAAAAATAATATTTTTTACCAGCTATCAATACTGGCTCTTCATAAAGAAGGGAGTCTAAGAAGCTTTTTATATGCGCTATTTGCAGTGGCTTAGAACGAAAAGGAAGGCGAAGAGCTAGCTGCAGCTCAACTCTTTTTGAATTTTGTAAAGACTTTGGATTAAATAGTATTGCAAGCTCAGCATTTGTATGTGGATTGCTTTCAGGCGACTGAAAAAATGGAGAATTTGCTAAAATTTTGGAAGCACTTATATATTCTTGTAGAACTTGCTTTTGATATCTTTCATCTTCTTTTGCACACTCTTTGGTCTTTGCTTCTTTAATAGTTTCTAACAACTCTTTTTTCTGATCACTATTGATGTCAGAGTCATTTGAAATATCGGTTTCATTTGAATACTCCACCAATAAAGAATCCACCTTTTCTTCGAGATAAAACAAAAGGGCTGCAAGATGTTGGCAGTCGTATCGATAAGGGCAATCGCAGTTCGAATGAAGGGCTTCAGATTCAAAACGGTCTATTTCTATTTCGCTTTCATATGTGTTTTCGTAATTCCCTAAAACTTTTGCAAAAAAGCGAATTATATCACCGTCAACTTTGATGATTTTAGCAGAAACAACTTTTTTCTTGTCGTTAAGATCCTTTCCTTCTTTTAGAATTGATGAAGAAAAATCTTGTTTAAGTTTACGAAAATTTAACATTTGTTTTTTAGTCCCACAATTTATTTACGGCAGCAATTTTTGGTTTTACATTTTTTTTCAAACAACCGCAACAAAAAAATTTTTTTACAAAAACATTGCCCCTTTTATAGAGCTTTTCCTTTAATTTTGTTGAAAACAAAAATATATTAAAAAATTACACTAGAAAACTTCAGCTTTTTGATCCAATGAATTTAATAAAAAAGTCAACTATTGCTCAAAAAGAACTGATCGTCTATATTTTTTTCTATGTTTTTTCGCGGGTGTAGCTCAGTGGTAGAGCATCACGTTGCCAACGTGAGGGTCGTGAGTTCGAATCTCATCACCCGCTTTTCTTAATTTTTTTAATCAAAGAGGGTTTCCTTGGCTAAGACAGACAATTTAGAAGAAATTTCAACTGATCATCTTAAAATTAACATCAAAAAGCTGCCTCTTTGTAAAGTTGAACTATCTGTTCATGCTGATCCTGAGTTTGTTAAACTTGCGCAAAAAAAAGCGGCTAAAGAAGTATCTAAGCAAGTTTCAATCCCGGGATTTAGAAAAGGAAAGGCACCAATAGAAACTATTTTAAAAAAATATAGTAGCGCAGTTGAGGAAAAGCTTAACTCTGTTTTAGCAGATGAAGCTTTTAAGGCATGTCAAAAGGCGACTAATTTAAAAATACTTAGCAATGGTCCTAAAATTACTTATGACGCTAAAAGCATTAGCTTAGAAAACGGTGCAGAGCTTACTTATAAGTTTGAATTAGAACCTGAAATACCTTCTGTAGATCCCCTTAAATTTAGCCCAAAAAGCATAAAAGCTCCAAAAGTTACAAAAAAAGAAATTGATGAAGCTATTCACCAAACTAAATTTTACTATGCTGAATGGAATGAAATCACAGACAGAGTTGCTAAAGAAGGAGACTATCTACTTTTAGATATTGAAACTACTGAAGAGCCAAAACAAAAAGTTTTCCAAGATACTAGATTCGAAATATCCGATAAGCGAATGGCAAAATGGATGCAAGAGCTTGTAATTGGATCTAAAACAAATGATTCGATTGAAGGAACAAGCAAACCAGATCCTGACGCACCTGACAAAGAAAAAAAAGAATTTGAGCCTAAAAAGGTAAAAATAACCATTAAAAAAATAGAAGAGGCCGCTTTACCTAATTTGGATGATGAGTTTGCAAAGAAATTAGGAGCAGAAAGTGTTGAAGCTCTCAAAGAATCTGTGGAAAAAATGCTTCAAGATCAAGCTCAAGCTAAATATGATCAAGACAAAAGAGAATCTGTAAACAAATTCTTAATTGACACCTATCAATTTGATCTACCGAGCTCTTTACTTCAAAAAGAAATAGACTTTAGGTTTTCTCAATTAATGGAAAACTCTAAAACGAAAAAAGAGTATGAAACTTTTTCAGATGAAGAAAAACAAAAACAGATGGACAATTTAAGAAAACAGTCCATTGATGCTGTTAGACTATTTTATATTTCTAGAAAAGTTGTATCAGATGCAAAAATAAATGTTACATACGATGATGTAATAAAAGAAGCTTTAACATCACTACAGCATCACGGACATACTAAAATTGACCCAAAATCAATTCCTCAAGAAGTTTACGCTTTAGCCTTTTCAAAAGTTATGTTAAAAAAGGCTCAAGACTATATTTTTAATCAAAATGAAAAACAGACTTGAGAAAAATTTTTAGCTACAGCTATCAATAACTATCATAGTTAAAACAAGGTATTGATATGTCACTGACACCCTACGTAATTGAAGATACTGGACGCGGAGAGCGTTCTATGGATATTTTTTCCCGTTTATTAAAAGATCGAATTATTTTTATTGGGACTTGGATAAACGATCAAATAGCTAATGTAGTTATCGCCCAGCTACTTTTTTTAAAAATGGAAGACCCAAAAAAAGATATAAACCTCTATATCAACTCGCCTGGTGGTGAAATCACATCTGGGCTTGCTATTATGGATACTATGAACTTTTTAGGATGCGATGTTAACACCTATTGTATTGGAACAGCTGTTTCAATGGCTGCGCTTCTTATCTCAGCTGGAACCAAAGGAAAACGTTATGCACTCCCCCACAGCCGTATTATGCTACACCAACCAATTGGTGGAGTTGGAGGATCTTCAGCTGATATAAATATTCAAGCTAAAGAAATTATTGAACTTAAGAAAATAACATCCTCCCTTCTTGCAAAATTCTCTAATAACGATGTTGAAAAAATTTTAAAAGACTCTGAAAGAGATTTTTACATGAGTCCAGAAGAAGCTTTGAAATATGGACTAATAGACAAAGTTGCAACACCTACGTCACAAAGCAAAACAACACAACAGGAAAAAGCCCTTACATGAGCAATAAGACTAGCACTGGAGAACTTGCTGCTTGTTCTTTCTGTGGAAGAACAGAAGATATAGTTGATAAATTAATTTCGGGACCGCATGCATATATTTGTGACAAGTGCGTAAATCTATGCATGGATATTGTACATAAAAAGCCATCATCTTATGAAATCAAAAGCTTGAAGCCACAAGAAATCAAAGATAGACTAGATGAGTACATTATAGGCCAAGAGAAAGCTAAAAAAGCCATCGCTGTTGGCGTTTATAACCACTATAAAAGAATCAAGTCGTTGTCTAATGAATCTGATATCGAGTACAGCAAATCAAATGTACTGCTGATTGGACCTACTGGTTCTGGAAAAACTTTGATAGCTAGAACACTTGCAAATATTTTAGATGTGCCATTTGCAATTACTGATGCAACTACATTGACAGAGGCTGGCTATGTTGGAGAAGATGTAGAGAATATTATCCTAAGACTTTTACAATCGGCTGATTATGACGTTGCTAAAGCAGAGCTTGGTATTATTTATATTGATGAAATTGATAAGATTCGCAAAACATCTAGCAATGTTTCTATTACTAGAGATGTATCGGGAGAAGGTGTACAGCAGGCCCTTTTAAAGATAGTAGAAGGAACCGTCGCCAGCGTTCCTCCAAAAGGCGGAAGAAAACATCCAAATCAAGAATATATCAAAGTAAATACCCAAAATATTTTATTTATCGTAGGTGGAGCTTTTGTTCACTTAGATAAAGTAGTAGCAAAAAGACTTGGTAAAACAACTATTGGTTTTTCCATTGATCAAAAAGGAAGCTATGACACCCAAGAATCTAATTATCTCCTATCTCAAGTAGAGCCAGAAGATCTTATTCAATTTGGTTTAATTCCAGAATTCATTGGTAGATTTAATAGTTTAGCAAACTGTAATGAACTAACAGTTGACGACCTGGTTAAAATTTTAACTGAACCTAGAAATGCAGTTATTCAACAATACACTAGGATGTTTGAAGAAGAAAATGTTAAATTAAGCTTTACTGAAGGCGCGCTTCAAGCAATTGCAGAGAAAGCTAAAAAAACAGAAACAGGAGCAAGAGCTCTTCGCATGATAGCAGAAAACTTGCTAAGGGATCTTATGTTTGAAGTACCCTCTGATCCAACCATCACCGAAATTATTGTTGAAGAAGAAACAGTAAAAGAGAATAAAGAACCAGTCGTTAAAAGAAATTCTGAAAATATTAAAGAATAAAGAAAAACCCTCAGCAAAACCGAGGGCTTTTTGTAAGAGAAATTAACTTACTTCCACTGAGAAGCTGCGATAATTGTTTGAGTAATAATATTTACAATACCCAATTTATCAAGCTGTCCGCTTAAAGCTCCATAGAAGTTGTTATTGTCACCTTGCAGAGTTCTAACACTTTCATTTATTGAGCTTTCTATGTCACTTGCATGCTGAGCTTTTGCTGCATCATCTCTTTTGCGTGCTTCTTCAATTGTACCCACCGGTAAAGTCTGACCATTAATAGTACTTGCTAATTGAGCTGACTTATCGGATTGTTTATTGAGATCCTGTTGAATTTTAAAAGCTCTCTCTCTTTCTGCTTCAGATGTATATGAAGTAGCGTCATCGCTTTTACCATGTAAGACTTTATCTTGGTAAACATTCTTCTGATTCGCACTTTTCTCTAATTGAATAGATCCACCACCATTTTTAGCTAGTAACTGCTCTCTAGAAATATCCTCTAGGCTGACGCTTTTACCATTTATACTTGCTCCAACATTTCTTGATGGCTCTGCAATTGGGGCTCTTTGAATTTTAGTCATTTTATTAGCATTATTAACATGACTGCCCATCGATGCAATACTAGCTCCCATACCAACTCCTGTTAACGCTATTCCAATTGTTGCTGCATTAAAACTTCCTTTAGCTTGATCTTGAGCTGCTATTTTCTTATAGTCGGCAGACTTGTGCATTGCATTTAAGTTTGCTTGAAGATAGTCTCTTCCGACTTTTCCTGACTTATCAATTGCATCAATGATAGAAGATAAGACCATCTTAATCATTCCAATAACTTCTCCAACTGTAACTATAGTACTTTTTTCAGGAGCCTGCTTTAATTGATCAGCTCTTCTGATATCTTCTTTAAAATTATCTGATATTGTTTGTACTGACATATCTTACCTCCCTTACCTAACGGATACCTGCAAAGCAGACCCAGTAGAATTAATAACTTCTGTAATAACCTTTTGCAAACTTACTTTCGCTTTTGTAGCATCTGTAAGTGTGTTTCCCGCAAAAGAAACCATCTCAACATTTGAATTGGTGTGCCCCTTATCAATGTTGTTGTGTTTGTCAATTTCAGCAATTTCTAACTGCTTGCTTGCTGTCTTTAATGTCATTGACTCAGCACTTATTTGTAATCCTCCACCTGCTAGTGATAGTAGTGGAGCTATAAATTGACTAGCAGACATGAAAATTGAAGCATTTCCGGCTGCTATAGATGCAACAATGGGCCCTCCAACTATGGCTGCAATTGTTAAACCCAAGCCAATATCCCTAAACAATTTTGACTTTGTCTCTTCTTTTAAGGCTTCTAACCCTAATTTGGTCAATTGCTTTAGCTCTTTAGAACGCTTATCTTGAACTTTATTTCCAATTTCAATTAGCTTCTCTACTGACCCCGCTATTTTCTGCTGTCCTTTTGTCAAGGTATCCCTTACTAAAGAAAGTATACCTAAAATAGCCCAAGGTCCTTTGTGCTCATTCGAGCTCTGCTTTGGAAAACTATTTATATTAACTGTTTGTACTGTCATATTAACCTCTTCCCATCATGTCTGCTGTTCTTCCGAAAAGCTTCAATAAAGAAACAATCATATTTGACGCTGCTGTCTCTAACTGTTGCACAGTTTCCATCTCAATTTGCATTGTTCTAGAAATCTCCCCTTGCTTCATATTTGCTTTTACTTGGATTGCCTGAACCTCATCAGAAATTGGTATTATGCTTAGCTCTTTTTCCTTTAGTTTCAGTTGATCAATTTCTTCCTTTGATTCGAAAAATAATTTGCTTTTTGAAGAACTTAAATGGTCTCCTAAAAGACCACCACCGCCATGGCCAGCTCCAATTGCAGCTCCAAGAAGAGCTCCAGAAGGCCCTCCTAGAACAAGACCTATTACTGCACCTGCTATGGACAAGCCGCCCAAAAGCCATCCACCAGTCGAATTTAAAGACTCTTTTAATTCATGGTACTCTTCAGCAAGTTTTGCCTTAAGCTCATCTGACTTATCAGCCCATTCGTCTAGGTTTTTTTGGTATTGCATGTTTAATCTATCTACGATAGTTAAAACAAGAACCTTACCATGCTTTTTATTATTCGTTTTTTGCATCGAAAGAAGCTCTTGAATTAACAAGAATATATTTTTTGAATCTATGTTTTTTGGGATTTGTAATGCTTCCATTTTTCTCCCTCCTTATCTTCTAAAATTAATATTATTTCCCCACTGACTATTAAATAAGTCAGAGAGTTTTGAACCCATACTTTGAAGGGCTTCGACTATTTGTTTTAAAGGCTCTATGTCTATTTTTGCTGATTTTACAATCTCTTGCATCACTACGTTTGCATTCTTCATCTGAAGCTTAACATCTAATTGAGCTGCCTCTATTATATTCTGCAACTTTGTGCTTTTTGCAAAATATTCTTGCTTTTCAAACTCGGTTAATTCTTCTAGCTTTTTGCCTGTTTCACTTAGCTCATCAAAAAGATTACAGATCTCTTTCAAGCGATTGTTTAGCTTCTCAATCAGCTCCTGTTTTCCCTCTAACTTCCCCTTTAAGGCTTCTACTTTACTAGCCGCGCTTTTAACTCCTTGCTCTAAAAGGTCTGACCCGTTCACTCCGATCAAGATTAAAAGAAGAAATAAAATATTTCTTTTTTTTGCCTCTTCTTCTTTTTCTATCTCAGGCGTGATTTTTTGATATGGGCTCAAAGACCTAATTGATAATGTCTCTGCCATTTTCATCTCCTATTATTTTAAAAAGGTATTTGAGCTCATCGCAGCATTTAACAATGCTTCAAACTGAGCTAGTTCATCATTTGCACTCAATATCATTTTAGTCGCTTCAGTTTCTTTACTTCCCATAAACCCTTGTTGAATTCTTTGAGCTTCTGCTTTTAGTGCATTAAACTCTGGTTTTTTTACCTTTTCAATCTCAGCGCTTTTCAATGTTATGTCCTTATTGGCAGTATCTCGTTTCCCTTTATATTCTAAAATTTTAGTCATCAAATATATGTTGTATCCAGGAGCTATGAAACCACCCTTTTTGTATTTAGAAGTGTAGTTATCTAATTCCTTTTGATAGAGATTACGGTCTTTTCCCAACTGACTTATTTCTCTTTCAAGCTCAGCAATGTCCTTTTGTTTTTTTTCCATCTCCGACTTTAATGTATTTAACTTCGAAAATGTTTTATTCATCTGCTTCAACATCAAAGCTTCACTATATCCTAGCTTGCCAGCTGCAAACTGCTCATTTACCTGCTTTATAAATGTGTTGTAATCACTAGATGTATCTAAAGAAAAGTCACCTCTTCTTTTTAATTCATCACTTAAGCTCTGTGCAAATATTGCTGATCTTTTCTTCTTTGCAGAAGCTTCTTGGTTTTGGCTTGCAAGGTCAGCTGTTTTAGATTGTAAAATCATTAATATTAACAAATGATTTGCAGTCGGCTTTTCTATCGGATCACCTACCAAAGACAAGCTTTGAGGTTTTGTTATTTCAGAAATTTGTATCATTATGTTCCTCCTATTATCTAGAGATGAAGTTTCCAATAATTCCTCTCATCAATGCCCCAGCATGTTCTACTTGCTTTTGACCCATTGATTGAGCACTCGAAAGTAGCTGAGCATCTCTATTCAACTTATCCGTATAAGTACTTATCTCCGTATCTAAGATAATCTTCATGATAGAGTTACCTTGAGCTCCATCTTTACCATTATCCCACTCAACTAAAGCACCTTTAGGCTTGTCCAAATTGGCACTTTCAGCCCAATAAGTAAGCATTTTCAGACCATGGAAAAGCTCTTCAGCATTGTCTAAATTAATACTCTCTAATGTCTTTCCATCAGTACCAATAATTTCTTCACCTTGCATCATATCCACGTTAGCTTTCGCTTTATCATAGATATCTTTTACTTCATCATTCGGCCAAATAACTATTTTATTACCTTCGTTATCTTCAAATGTATAAGCTGCTTCTAACTCCGCGACTGCTTTATCAAGATCATTAAGAGCGTCTTTTAATCCTTGCATATCTTCTTTTGTTAACGAATCAGGATCCGCCAACACTTTTCGCTTCATCGCTTCTATCTTTTCCTGCACAATCGCTTGCCTTTTAGAGATTTCTTGGAAATGCTCTAATGGCTTTGCTGTCAGCTCTTGCATTTGAGTTGAAAGAGTTGATAATATCGACATCGATATGTTGATAATGTAGGCAATTGGATATCCTCCACCCGCTTGTTGCATCGCCTCAAGCTCATGTAAAAGCTCTTGAAGCTGCCCCATCAAAACCGACTTTCGCATCTCTACCCAACTTGGTACTCCTGTCGAAATCTCTTTAGATGGTTTTTTACCTTCAATTATCTCTAAGTTTGGTTTTTCTAAATCCTTTCGCATTTCTGTAGTGTCAATTTGTTTTAAATTGGCCATTAGAATTGCAGGATTAAAAAGCAGTTCAGAATCTCTACTTCCAGTTTTATAATAACCTGTGTAGCTTTCTTGAGCATTCGCCTTGTCAGCCTGATACCTCATCTCCGTAACATCGATCTCTTTTAAACGAGTCAATAAAGCTAAACGACTTAATGGAAGCTGAGAGCTTTTATCACCAATGTTGGTATAGCTAGTAGCTTCACTTCTTGTTTGTTCTATTAAATCTATCATTTATTATTAATCTCCCTTTTTAAGCTGAAACCCACTGAGCTGATTTTCGCTTAGCTTTTTTTGCTTTCTCTTCTTTAACTTCTACCACTTTTAATCCTTCTTGGAGGTTTTGCATTACTCCCCATATTTCCGGTGAAAAGTTACTTGGATCACCTACTAACTTATTAACTTCTTCTTTTGAAATTCCGAGATCTTCACATAAGGTGTCAAATTGCTCTGTTACCTTCTTATTTATCGATTCCATAGCGCTTGCAATTTCTTCTTTCTCTTCTTTACTTCCGTTTTTCATGATATGAGTGATTTCATCAAATAAAGCTAATGACTCTTTAACAACCTCATCAAAATTAATTTCTTCAACGTTTGTTAAAAGTCCCGAGAAAAAATTAACTATTTTTTCTTCTCTTTTTCCCATTTTATTATCTCCCTTATTATTAGGCTCAAAAATGAACCTGACTTTATTTATAACTTTCTTACGCTAAAAAATTAGCGTTCTTATTAAATTGGTTTTTTTTAGTTGAATTAATCGATAATAACTGATCACCAGTTACTTATATGTAGCGCTGAACTTTTGATTTAAATCCCTTATTTCAGGGTGGTTATTAGTATTAATTACTAATTTTAGTGTGAATTAAGTTAAGGTTTGTTGTTTTAGTATAGCTACACTTCACCTTACTCTATCTATTATATAATATATTAATTAAATTGTCAAGACTTAGTTCGAGTTAGTTTTAAAAGGAATAGAAAACACAATTCATTATTTAAGATAATTATAGCATAATTGGATCTAGCTGTAAAGTATTTTATTTAATTAAATAACAACTAACACTATCATTTTTAATGACTTAGTAAATAAAACTTTCACTATTAATTACACCAGTTTAATTTAAAACCCTAACAATTAAAGAGATAAACCTTGAGCGCTTGATATTGTTATTTTGAAGCAGCAGGGGTGGGTATGTAGTAAATGACTACATCCTTTTTAACATACCTCTCATCAAAGAAATAAGATAAGAAGAAAAGGTCACTAGCTAAGTTAAAATACGAGGAATCAATCCCCGGAACCATAAAAGGAAAAGGAGGAATTACTACTACTGAAGCTCCTGGTGGCGGCACAAATCCACAATCTTTAATAACATTTCCATTAAATACAATTATGCAAGGAGGATTTGAGGCAATTTCATTAATAGTATTGTCGACTGTAGTTCCAGAAAAAGCGGCTAAGCTACCAGGACTTCCACCAGCTCCTACAAGTACCGAGCCTCCTTGGACTAAAATAGGACTCGACAATGAACCAACATCTCCTCCTATCCCATTTAAAGATATTATGTTTGGAGATTGAATAAGAAAAGGAGTAGCCGCATTTGATATGTTAGTCAAAGATGTTAAGTTGATATTTGAAGCTTCAATGGGGCCTGAAAAAGTAATTTTTCCGGCATCAACCACTAATTCATTAATTGATCCAAGACTAGAAATAGTGTTTAGGTCAGTTGTTCCCGATCCCGTATTAATGATAATATCCTCTAAATTAGTCCCTAAAATGCTGACATATGAAAATGAGCCGTTATTTGTTGTTACGTAAAGATCATTTCCATTAGATAGATTAATAGTTCCGCTAGTAAAAGCAATAGCCCCACCAAAAGTAGTAAGGTCTGTCTGAGAACCAACATTAAAATTAATGTTGTTACCTGCAGAATAGGTTTGAGAGCCGGTTATATAAGTAGCCGCCAGTAAATTGACATCATTTGAAGCATTCAAACTCATAGCTCCCGAAACACCGATAGCTGTAGTACCTACAGCATTTAAATTAATATCATTCGCAGAACTTATAGTAAAACTCGAGAGTTCATTATTTGCTCCAATAGCTTGACTGAAAGTCACATCTCCACCACCAGCACTAACAACAAGGCTACTTGGACCATCAACAGTTCCTGAAAAAGTAGCATTTTGATTTCCAGCACTAGAATCAAAAACCGACGGTCCTAAAAGCGTAATTGGGCTGGAAAAAGAAATCGTTCCATTATTAGTGGTAAGTGATCCCGCAAAATCTACAGGACCAGTACCATTTTGTGTATACGATCCATCAACTACCCGGGAGCTCGAAGCAAATCCTGTAATTAACCCTGAATTTGTTACAACTACAGAACCACCACCTGTTGTTGTAAGCGTCCCATTTAAAATAAAGTTTGTTCCAACAAGGTTTATACCTGCAGCGCCATCTGTGCTAAGAGTTCCATTAACCCTAGCAAGACCTATTGATGAAACAAGCTGCAAGGACTCAGCAAATACCGATTCTGCCAATATATCGTGACAGCTATTTATCGTAATTGCTCCAATAGGAGATAAAGTTGATCCAACATCTGCTAAAAAATTCACATCTCCACTAGTGCCTGATGCTAAAGTTATATCACCACTACCATCAACTGAACTGGAAAAAGTAATTGATTGATTTGCAGCGGATGTATCTAAAGATGGTGATCCAGAAAAAGTTACTGGCCCTGCAAATGCAATCGGCTGCCCCGCAGTTATCGATCCAGATAAAATTGTACTTCCAGAGCTATTGCTTTGAGTGAATGCCCCTGAAAGACTACCGGTACCAGCAAAAGTCAAAACTCCACTGTTATTTACCATTAAAGATGCATTATTCAGAGTTTGGACAGTACCGTTAAAAATAAAGTTATTACCTGTAAGCTGTATACCAATTACTCCTGGAACCAAAAGAGTGCCATCAAATGTCGTAGTGCCCGTACCGCTTGATTGAATTAGTGAATCAACATTCATTGCAGTAAGCGGGTCAAGCGTAACATTTGCAGCAGAGCTGATTGTGAGATTTAATAAACGGTTTGTTCCTCCAACATCCCCTAAAAAGTCTATATCTCCACTTCCAGCATTCAAAGTGATCCCATATGTATCAGCTAAAGCTACATCGAGGGTACTCGAAAAAGTAATATCTGCCCCACTTGATCCTACTGTAGAAAAAATGTTGGTCGTTTGAAGTACGACAGGGTTCGGAAATGTAAGCCCAGTATCGATCGAAACAATATCTCCTAATGCATTTAAGGTTCCTGTATAGTTAAATGTAAATGCATTAGCATATTCATTCCCTAATGTTAAATTGGTTGCTGTAAAAGAAGCCGATACAAATTCTCCGTTACCAGCTGTTCCTACACCCCCCAATTCAATTGAGCCAACTCCAGTATTTAGAATAAGACTGCGGAGATCTCCTGCTTCAGCATTAATAAAATCAATTGTCAGATCAGCTCCACCCGTATTAATTGTCAGATCTGTTCCAGTCGAAAGCTCAATCCCACCATCTTGAAAAGTCAGAGGATCTGAGCTAGAGGAAAAAGTTGTTAAAGCGCCACCTTCCATCTGAAAAGTAGATCCAGTTATGTAGTTTTGCGTATTTGCATTATATGTAGTCCCAGTAAAAATCATATCTCCTAGAGCTGTGAGATCTGTAGAGCCATTTACTCCAGGATTAAGAGCATTACCAATATTTCCTATAGAAATCGTCGCTCCATTAGCTGTGAGAGATCCAAATGCAGTTACTGGATATATATCTATCGTAGTTATGAGTCCTATTGGTTGAGAAAAAGTAATGTTTC
>Ga0316193_10000965_pt1 | contig 18724 bp, 19 predicted proteins | sample MerIslsedime2_MG_FD_207735 | JGI IMG/M metagenome (GOLD analysis project Ga0316193, IMG submission 207735) | Coastal sediment microbial communities from Maine, United States - Merrow Island sediment 2 | ecosystem: Environmental > Aquatic > Marine > Coastal > Sediment | place: USA: Maine... | reverse complement strand
TCGAGAGCATCGCCGAGCGCTTCAGGGTGGACCAGGCCGAGCCCGAACGGGCCGCACAGGATGCCGAAGACCAGGAGCGGCAGGATCGCCGGAAGCTGAAAACGCTCGGCGATAATCTGGCCCGCAATACCGAGCGCAACGGCGGCAACGAGGGTCGTTAAAATAGTGTCCATGCCGCCCCTTCTGGCGCCGAAACCCTCCACAGGCGGAGCGCTGCTCGCCTGCAGAGCCCCTCATCAATGAGGTCTTGATCTTCTGAATTCACGAGATGCATCCTCATAACTACAACAAACGTCTTCCGTCCTGTTCCGCCCGACGTAAACCGCCGGAAAAACGGTCCGGCACCTCTGCGGCCGGGCACTGGGCGTTGAATCCACACCAGGCGCAGAGGATGCCGGGTCGAGCGGGAAACTCTCCAGCCGCCGCCGCTTCGTTGGCGAGATCGAGGAAACGGTCAAGGAGCTGTGCCGCACGTTCGCCGTCGACCTGCTGCCAGCGAGTCGTACCGTGTCGCAGATAGTGGTAGCCGGCCAGCGCCTCATCCTCCCCGTGGTCGCCGAGCACACACGCGGCATACAGCGGGGCCTGCAGCCCCTCTGAGAACTCCGAACCGTCGCCTTCACTCTTCGAGGTTTTGTAGTCGATCACAAAGAGGCGGCCCTGTTCTGTGCGTCCGACGCGGTCCGCAAACCCGGTGAAGACGACTGCGTCCGACAGCCGAACCGTCAGCCGCTGCTCGAGGGCCACGGTTTCGCTTTTGTCTTGGGCGAAGGTCTCTCGGAAAAACCGGATCAACATCTCCCGACCCGTCTTCAGATAGCTCTCCTCCGAGTCATCGATGCGGACAATCGCAACTGTGTCATCGCGATTCTCGGTCCAGCTGGTCGCGAACCGTTTCAGCATCGCCGATTCATCCGCTTCCCGGCCTCTGTGGCGTTCTGCGTAGAGCCATTCGAGGATATCGTGCACCGAATTGCCGACAAAGGACTCGATCGAACGAAAGGCCTCCGTGAGTCCCTGGAGATAGCGGTAGCGGTATCGCAGGGGGCACTGGTGGAGGCACTTGATCCTTGAAAACGAGTAGACGTTCCCGGGAGTTGGAGCGATCTTGGCGTCATTCATCGGTGGGAGTGTATCGAATTCGGAATTTTGAATTCTGAAGTCTGAATTCCCACCCCTCCCCCCGGAGGGCGATGCGGGCGGGTGGACGGCATTCCGAATTCCGAATTCCGAACTCAGAATTCGTCAAATTGGGTTGGGAATGTCGATGAACTCGACATCGAGCCCGTGGTGGTCGGAGATCCAACGGCCGAGGGCGCGGATGCCGAATCGCTCGGTCGCGTAATGGCCAGCGGCCACATAATGGACACCGTCCTCGGCCGCCTGGTGCATGACCCATTCGGTGGCTTCGCCGGTCACATAGGCATCGAGTCCGGCGGCCACCGCCTGATGGAACTCGCGCTGAGCGCCGCCGGTTACGATGCCCACCGATGACACCAACCGATTGCCGCCGGGGAAGATCTGAGGCTCGCGATCGCAGGCCTCGGCGACGGCCGCGAAAAACTCGTCCGCCTCGACCGCTTCCGGGAAAACGCCGCACACCCCGGCCGGAGCGCCACAGTGCATTCCGAAGCCTTCGAGCTCTTCGAGCCCGAGGCGATGGGCTAGTTGCGCAGCGTTGCCCAGCTCGAGGTGTCGGTCCAACGGAAGGTGGTAGGCGATCAGCGAAATCCGGTTCTCGATCAGGAGCCGGACGCGCTCCTTGAATGACCCGACGATCCGGGGCGCCTCCGAACCATTCCACAGGATCCCGTGATGCACGACGATGGCGTCAGCCTCGCGATCGACGGCGAGGGCGAAGAGCTCTCGCGAGGCGGAGACTGCGGTGACGATCTTCTCGACCTGGGGACCTCCCTCGACCTGAAGGCCGTTGGGACAATAATCAGTTGGCCCCTCGGCCTCGAGCAGCTCGTCGAGCTCGGCCACCAGTTGCAGGAGATCCACGGGCCAATGGTAGCGCAGCATGGTTCGATCGGCGGTAAAATGGTCGAGGTCGTGCGCAACAAAACCTTCACTGCCGTTTCTTGTGTGGCGATGCTCGTGTTGCTCACCACGTCCTGTGGTCGGGAAACGCAGGCCCCCATCACGAACTTCTCGGTTCGCATGCTGACGACGCGGTCGATCTCCGAACGATGGGAACGAGCGGCCGAGCGGGGGTTGGGCCGGATTGAAGCGGAGCTCGACGCCGATGTGGCGCGGGTCCGGATCGATGACCCGGCAAATGAACGGGAGAAGCTCGCCGAACAGGGTCGCGCCGGAATCAGCCTCGTGTTCTGCGTCGGAGGCTACTCCGAGACAACCCTTTACTCGGTGGCAACAGCTTTTCCCAACACCGTCTTCGTGATGCTCCCGGGCCAAGTTCGCGCGGAGAATGTCGCCGGCATCCGGTTTCTGCCGGAGGAGGTCGGTTATCTGGCCGGCGCGGTGGCCGGGGCTCTCAATCCGGACCGGCAGCTCGGGCTCTTGCGCGGTGACGGGCAACCGTGGCTCGAGCCTCTCGAAGACGGCTATGTGGCTGGTTTCAAGAGCCGATGGCGGCGGGCAAAGGTCAAAGTGGGGGAGGGGCCTGACGGTGCCTGGGAGCTGAGCTCGGCGGGAATTCTGCTTTCCCTCTATGCGGCTGACCACACCGACCCTGAGGTTCTCGCTGCGGCGCACAACGCGGGATTGCGGCTCGTGGTCACCGATCCGGAACTCCTCGATGTGGCGTCGGACACGGTAGTGGCTGCAGTCGACTTCGATGTCGCCGAGGCCATGCTGAGGGTCAGTCGCGAGGTCCACGACCGCACATTTGAGGGTCGGGTCTTTGCCTTCGACCTCGGTTCGGGGGTGCTCGATGTCGTGGTCAACCCGGCGCTGGCGCCGGACACCCGCGCGGTCGCCGAAGAAGCGCTCGAAGAGGCCCGCGCGGAAATCACCGCCGGTCTGGTCGAATTTGATGGGCTTGGCCTTTGAATTCTGAGTTCTGAATTTCCGCTGCGCCCACCCAATTCGGGCCTGGGGCTTGGGGCCTGAGGCTTGTTAGTGTTTCCGATCCGTTCACCAAGCCCCGAGCCACAAGCCCCACGCCATAGCTCGAATCGAGCATCGAACACCAGATGGAATTGCGGCATCGCTTATTATTCCCCGTGAGGAGGAAAACCACATGGGAATCGTGGTCTGGCACAACCCGCGCTGAAGCAAGTCCAGGCAGGCGGTCAGCCTGCTGCGTGAACACGGCGTCGAGCCGGAGATCGTGGAGTACATGAAGGACCCGCCGAGCGCGGCAGAACTTGACGCCGTTCTCCGGATGCTCGGAATGGAGCCCCGCGACCTGATGCGGAGCAAAGAGAAAGAATATCGGGAGCTCGGTTTAAAGGACGAATCGCTTTCCCGTGATCGGCTCATCGCCGCCATGGTCGAATATCCGCGTTTGATCGAGAGGCCGGTCGCGATATCCGGTGATCGCGCGGTCGTGGGGCGCCCAACCGAGAGAGTCCTCGAGCTTCTTTAGACCAGGGATTTCCAGACGGTCTCGACCCGGTTGAAGACAGTTCCCCACCTGAAGTGGGCCAGTGCCCCGGGCATGGTCTGGGCGGGGTCGCCAATCGTTGGCGCGTCGAGGGCCTTTTCGATCGCTGCTTCGAGGCGGTCGACAAATGCCGGAAGGTCGTCAGGGTCGGGACGATCGACGGTCCCGAGACGCGGCAGTTCGACCAGGCCGAGAGCGTCACCCAGGCGTGGGGCGAGTTCCTCGATGATCCCGGGAAGCCCGGTGGCGACCAGCCGACAGCCGCAGGCCAGCGCCTCCACCAGAACCAGCGGCAGGCCTTCGTAGAACGACGGCAGGACGCAGACCGTCGAACGGCGAGCAACCTCGGCAAGCTCGGGCTGTGACAGCTGGCCGTGCTGGACAACCGACGGTGCCATCCGGTCCATCCGCGCACGCAGGGCTTCCGCTTCCTCTCCTGAGCCGCCGCCTGCGACATGCAACATCACCCCGGGTCTGCGAGCCGACACCCTCTCGAAAGCGTCGAGCAGCCACGGCACACCTTTGGCAGCGCTGTATTTGCCGACATAAAGAAGAGCCGATTCCGGAGCCGACGCCGGGGCGAAGAAGAGATTGTCGCGGTATCCGGCGCCGACCTTGTGAATGCGATCGCCGCTGATTCCCAGGCAACGCTCGAGCTCTTCGGCGTGGCCGCGGTGGAGGACCGCAAAATTGTCGATGCGCGAGCACCCGTCACGCACCTGATCGGCGAGATGGGGGCAGAGCTCCATCTGGCGGATGCCGGTGGCGTGGCACTGGGCCAGGACCGGGGTGTTCGGCGCGATGTCCTTGAGCAGGGACGACATCAACCACAGGTGGTGAGAGTGGATGATGTCAGGTCTGAAGTCCGAGAGAATCGGCTGCAGGTGCTCGGCCCATGCCCTCCGGTATACCTTTACCTGGTCCTCTGTGAGTGCCGAGAATCGAGTGCTTGGGTAGGGCATGACGTCACTCATTCCTGGCACTGCGAATTCGAGTGGAGGTCTGCCGAATGCGAGAGGGAAGATCTGATCTCCGTCCAGGCCACCGACTGCCGGCCGCGGGTCATCGACCGGTATACCGACTGCCACTCGCTGGTCGTGTCCGGCATCGGCGGCGTGGCGAACCATCGCCTCAAGGGTGATGCCGCTCCCGGTCAGTGAAGGACGCTGCGAGAGTGCGTGGAAGATGCGCATGAGCGAATTATGAATGAGGAATGAGGAATTAGGAATTCCACCCACCCGCCCGATCCTAGATGCTAGATACTAGATGCTAGATCCGCCCGCCCGCCCTTGACATAGACGGAAGAGGATCGATGCTCTTGTTGCATCCAGCATCCAGCATCCAGCATCCAGCATCCAGCATCCAGCATCCAGCATCCAGCATCCAGCATCCAGCATCCAGCATCGAGTATCCCGATATGAGATCCTCTGTTGCACACTCTGTGATTCCATTGGAGGTTCGTGTTGGAAGACAAGAAGACCGAGCTGCTGAATTTCTGGTTTGGAGATAATCCTGACGATGCTGCGGTCGCCAAGGCCCAGGCAGAGCTGTGGTGGGGTCACCGTGCGGAGACCGATGAGCTGCTGCAGGCCAGATTCGGTGCGACGGCTTCTGCTGCTGCGGCTGACGTTCTGGACCACTGGGCCGGCTCGCCGCGCGGCCGGCTGGCGTTGATCCTGCTGCTCGACCAAATGCCGCGCGCCATTCACCGAGCCACTCCGGCAGCCTTTGCCCAGGACGCAAAAGCGCGAGCGGTCGCTGAACAGGGTCTGGAATCCGGTGCCGATCGCCTCCTGAGGCCTATCGAAAGGCTCTTCTTCTATTTGCCGTTCGAACACTCCGAGGATATCGGCGACCAGGACCGTAGCGTCGAGCTCTACCGTGAGCTCGTGGCGTCGGCGAAGACGGCTCATCGGGAGCCCTTTGCCGGTTTCGTCGACTACGCCGTCAGGCACCGGGATGTGATCGAGCAGTTTGGACGCTTCCCCCACCGCAACCAGATCCTCGGCCGCGAATCCACGCCCGAGGAGAGGGCCTTCCTCGAGCAGCCCGGCTCGTCATTCTGAGAGTTGCAGCGTAGCAGCTGCGATAGCAGTCACTTCGAAGGTCAGTTTTCACCACCAAGGCACCAAGGACACCAAGGATTTCCTTTGTTTTGTCTTTCTGATCTTGGCGTCTTGGCGGTGAAATCGGGAGGGTGGGCGGATCTTGCATCCTGCATCTTGAACCTTGTATCTGGGCGGGCGGTCGGGCGAGCTATACTGTCCCGATGGCGCAGACTGGAAAGACCGAAACGACCTGCCCGTTGTGCGAGGGCACCGGCTGGACCCTGATCGAAGAGGAGGAGGTCGAGCTGGTCCGTCGTTGTGAATGCGCTGAAGGCAGGACGCGGCAGCGGCTCCTCGAGCAGGCCGGGATTCCCGCCCGCTACCGCCACTGTACGCTCGATAGCTTCGAGCTCTGGAACCCGGAGGACCCGACCCTTGCCAAGACCCTTCGCGCGGTCCAGGAATTTGTCGACCTCTATCCGTCCGACGACAAGGGTCTCCTCCTGATGGGCTCGGTGGGCACCGGCAAGACCCACCTGGCAGTTGCCGCCCTGCAACAGATCATGCGCGAAAAGACGCCGCCGGTGCGGGGTCGCTTCGCCGACTTCACGGCCCTCGTGCTGGAGATCCAGATGACCTTCGACGGCTCGGGCTCGAGCCGCGAAATCCTCAAGCCGCTGATCGAGGCCGATCTCCTGGTCCTCGACGAGCTCGGCGCCGGAAAGACCACCCCGTGGGTGATGGACCTCCTCTACTACCTGGTCAACACCCGCTACCTCGAGGGGCGGGTCACCCTCTTCACGACCAACTTCTCCGACTTCGCGCGGGGCCAGACCGAGTCGCTGACGGACCGGGTGTCGGCACGTATCCGATCGCGCCTCTACGAAATGTGTCGTCGACTCGAACTCCGCGGTCGCGACTACCGCGCCGAACGTCTCGCCTCCCGTGAGGGGGGCCTGCGCCTGTGACGAATCGAAATTTCCTTGTCTTGACACTTCTGATTGCCGGGTGTGCCAGCGCACCGCCAACAACCGCCCCACCGCCAACGCCGTCTGCAACGCCACCGCCGGTGCCGACTCCGTCTGCGACACCGCTTCCGCCGATGCCAACCGCGGTGCCCACGGTACCTGCTCCAGCAGTCATGGCGAACCGGGACACCGATCCGCCGCTGGTAAGGGTGCTGCTCCAGCGATCGGCCGGCGTGGTCGAGCTCCCACAACCCGGCAGGGCATATCGCATGTCCTTCGAGGGTCGCAGCGAATGGATGTGGGGGCCGCTGAAACTGCGGGTGGCGGCTGCCGGCCCGAGGTCGTGGCAGGTCGGGGCGTGGGGCGATCCGGCCAACGCGGCGGCCGCGGCTGACAGAATCCGAAAAGCCTTTGGTGCCGCGGTCGATGTGCGCGAGGAACCTGCGTCTCGCGACCTGATTCGGGTTCGGGTCGGTTGGTCGTCGACGGAACCGGCGGACCCCGCCGCTGCGCTTGCGGCTCTCGGTTTCGACGGCATCTATCCAGTGGCGGCGGCCGGCGTGCTGCGAATCGAGGGTTCGGCGGGAGGCGTCGTCACCAGTGGCGAAGAGGTCCTGATCGAGCCGGCCGGAGAGTGGCCGGTGGTGGTCGGGGGCTGGCGCCGCTACCGCGGCAGGGTTCGGGCTCGCGCGGTCGGAAACGAGGCCCTGGCGATCAACGAGCTCAACATGGAGAGCTATCTCAAGGGCGTGGTGCCGGTCGAGATGGGTCCGTCGCAGTTCCCGGAACTCGACGCACTCAAGGCGCAGGCTGTGGCCGCTCGCACTTACGCTGTGGCCCACCTCGGCGATCATGACGACGAGGGCTGGGATCTGTGCGCGACGCCGGCTTGTCAGGCATATAACGGGAGGAGCGCGGAGCACTCGCTGTCGAACAGGGCGGTGGAGGAGACCGCGGGTCTGGTGGCCGCCTATCAGAGCCTGCCGATCGACGCGATGTACACCTCCACCTGCGGCGGTCATACCGAGGACGTGGCAGTCCTCTTCGAGGGTCGAGCGAAGCCGTACCTGGTCGGCGTGCCCTGCGCCTGGGATCGCCCGATTCCGCTGACCGGAACGGCGGATCCCGGCCCCTGGGTAGACGCGACTGCGTTCTCGGCGGACATCGCTCGTGAGGCCCTCGGTCTTGCGCCCGGCGCCACGCCGGCAGCAATTCTTACCCGGGTTCTCGAGTGGAGCGGCGTGACAGCGCACCTGCTGGCGCCGGTAGATGTGGACTCCTTTGCAGCCGCTGCCCTCGAAGCCGCCGGGGTCGACCCACCGTCAGGCATCGCACCGGCCGTTGGAGGTCTCGAACGGTTGCTCTTTCTCGCCGACCTCTACAAGATCCCAATGGATCCCCCGACTGATGGGCTCGATGGCGTTTGGCCGGCGGCGGCTGCGCTGGCCGCCCTCCAACTCCGCGGTGACGTCGTTCGTGACAGCGGGGAAGCCGTCCCGCGGCCTCAAGGAGCCGGCATCTTCCCGCGCCGTGCCGAGCACGGCGAGGATCTGCCGTCGCCGTTGCCGCTGTGGGAGCGCTGGAGCGATGGATTCCGGAAAATATCCTCGACCGAGGTCCTGCCCGGGACGGCCCTCGAGCGATATCGGGTCGGAGATCGCGTGGCGGCGCTGGTGGTGCGGCGGTCGGGCGGGGACGGTGAAGCGGATCGACGTTCGGCGTGGCGCGAATGGGTGCGCGAGAAAAGTTGGACGGAGCTCAAGAAACTGACCGGCGTACCGACGCTGCAGAGGCTGACCGTGACCCGACGATCACGGTCCGGCCGAGTCGTTGGTCTGGCTGCTGTTGGTGCCGGAGGGGAGACCACCGAGTGGACGGGATTCGAGATCCGGCGGGTCCTCGAGTTGCCTGAAACGCTCTTCGCCATGCACCTTCGGACCGAACCGGACGGCGAGAAAATGGTCCATTTCCTGGGTCGTGGGTGGGGTCACGGCATCGGTCTGTGCCAGAACGGGGCCTACGGATTGGCGCGGGCCGGGATGACCTTCGACCGGATCCTCCACCACTACTACACCGGCATCGAGATCGTCCGCTGGGACGGCCTACAATTGACGCAATAAGGGTACAAGGGGGAGCGCGTGGACTTCCAACTGGGCCAGGATCAGCAGGCCATCCGCGAAATGGTGCGCGATTTCTCGCGCAAGGAGATCGCCCCGAACGCACTCGAATGGGACGAGGCTCAACACTTCCCCCGGGAGCTCTTCACCAAGCTCGGGGAGCTCGGTCTGCTCGGGGTCGTGATCCCTGAGGAATTTGGAGGTGCCGGGCTCGGCTATATCGACTACGTGACGATTCTCGAGGAGATCGGCGCCGCAGACGGCTCGATCGGACTCTCGGTGGCGGCCCACAACTCGTTGTGTACCAACCACCTCTATCTCTTCGGTTCGGAGGACCTCAAACGTGGATACCTCCCCAGACTGGCGTCGGGCGAGTGGATCGGAGCGTGGGGCCTGACTGAACCGCAGGCCGGGTCGGATGCCGGCGGCACCCGGACGACGGCGGTGCAGGATGGCGACGAATGGGTGCTCAACGGCTCCAAGACCTTCATCACCCACGCGACGGTCGGTGATGCCGCGGTCCTGGTGGCGCGGACCTCCGCCGAGGGCAGCCATCACGGAATCTCGGCCTTCTTCGTTCCCTTTGACCGTCCGGGCGTATCGCCGGGCAAGAAGGAGAACAAGCTCGGGATGCGTGCCTCCGATACGTCTTCGCTGGTGCTCGAAGATTGCAGGATCCCTGCAGATCATCTGCTCGGCAACGAGGGGGAAGGATTCGTACAGGCGATGAAGGTCCTCGACGGTGGTCGCATTTCTATCGCCGCCCTCTCCGTGGGGATCGCCCGTGGCGCCCTCGACGCGGCTCTCAGCTACGCGACCGTCCGTGAGCAGTTCGGCAAGCCGATCTCCTCATTCCAGCTCACCCGGGCCAAGCTCGCCGACATGGCGACCAGCGTCGATGCCGCGCGCCTCCTGACCCAGCGCTCGGCAGCCATGAAGGACGCCGGGTTCACGACAACGCGCGAGTCGGCGATGGCCAAGGTCTTCGCCTCTGAGGTCGCGGTGGCGGTCGCCGAGGAAGCGGTTCAGATTCACGGCGGCTACGGCTACACCAAGGAGTACCCGGTGGAACGCGCCTGGCGCGACGCCAAGCTGTGTACGATCGGCGAAGGAACCTCAGAAATCCAGCGAATGGTCATCGCGCGTGAGCTGCTGAAGAGCCTCGGAGATCCGACATGATCGAGAAAACGGTCCTCGATCACATCGGAATCGCGGTCGAGTCGATCGACTCCGGCCTCTCGATCTACCGGACGCTCGGCGTCGAGGTGGAGGGGTTCGAGGAGGTCGAGGACCAGAAGGTGCGGGTGGCGTTCCTGCCCGTCGGTGACGCTCGCGTCGAGCTCCTGGAGCCGATGGACGACACCTCACCGATCGCCCGCCACCTCGAACGACGGGGCGCCGGTCTTCACCACATTTGTCTCAGGGTGCCGGACATCCGCGCGGCAATGGCGCAGCTCTCCGAAAAGGGATTCCGGCTGCTTTCGGAGGAGCCGCTGCGAGGAGCACACAATTGTCTGGTGTGCTTTGTTCATCCGAAATCCGCGGGCGGCGTATTGATCGAGCTTTCTCAGAAAGTAGCTCCCGGCGGAAGCTGAGGTAGGCTCGAATGGTGGACGGCATCGAAGAAGGCTCGCTGGTCATCCTCCACTGCGGCAACCCGCGCGAGAAGATGTGGGGGCTGCTGGTGCGGCTCGACGGGGTGGGGGTCGTTATTCGAGGTCTCGACCTCGACTCGGTGGAGGACTGGTTGCGCCAGGAAAAGGTCGGTGGCGAACGGATGATCGGACCGACCACCTTCTTCCTGCCGATGAGCCGGGTCCTGCGCATCGACCTCGACGAGAGCACCACCGCCATCGACAGTTACGGCGACCGGTACCGAACCGCCTGCGGGCGCGAAGTTCGCGACGCTCTGCTTGACGACGGCGGAATCGACGCGTGACGCAAAGCCGGGTCCTCGGTCTGATCCTGTTCGCAGGATTCTGTATGGGGAGCGTGCCCGTCGCGGCCCAGTACGAGGGACGGGTCGATGTCAACGCGGTGGTGGTCCCGGTCACCGTGCGCAACAAGGCAGGTCGAGTAGTGAAAGGCGTGGCGCCGAGGCGTTTCACTCTCTACGTCGACGGGTTCGAGGTCCCGATCCGCGACCTCAATCTCGAGAGCGATCTTCCGATCAGCCTTGGTTTCATCTTTGATACCTCGGGTTCGATGATGGGCCGAAAGATGAGCGGTAGCCAGCAGCTCATCATGGCCTTTCTAGAGCATAGGCGGCCGGACGATCAGCTCGCCCTGTGGACATTTGGTGACGATCGGGTGATGGAGCGCTTTCCCTTCGGCATGGGCTGGTACCTCTTGCCGCGGGTCCTGGAGACCCTCAAACCGTGGAGCACAACGGCGCTTTATGACATGGTTCTTCGTGTGCCCGAGGTTTTGGAGAAGGCGCGCCACCATCGGCGGGCAGCGATCCTGCTCACCGACGGTGTCGACAATGCATCGGCAATCAGCGCTGAACAGGCGGCTGCGGTTGCACAGCGCATCGACACCCCGATTTATGTCCTCGGAGTCGAACCCCCGCCGCCGCTGGCTTCCCCCGACGGGCCGTCCTTCGAAGAGATCCTGACCCTCATCGCCGATGCCTCGGGCGGTCATTATCGGCGAATTCCCCAGGCCGAACAGATGCCGCAGGTGGTCGATGAGCTTTTGAAGGAGCTCTCGTCGCGTTACATATTGACCTTCGAGACTTCGGGTGTCGGCACCAACAAGTGGCGGAGCATTCGGGTCACCGTCGACGGCTATCAGGCAACCACGCGCTCGGGGTATACGGGGACGTTGCCCTAGCCAACCGCCCCACCGGGTCCAGGGTTCACCCGCCCAACCGCCCATCCGGGTTCAGGGCACAGGGCGGGGTGGGTGGGCCATGTACCCTGCGCCCTGTACCCAGGCGGGGAGGTGGGCTGTCTTGACACACTGAGACACGATCTTCATAGTGGTTCCACTTGGAAAACACAACGAGGAGGTTCCCCGTGAAATCTTGCATGCGAATCGCTCTGTTTCTGTCCCTTCTGGCGCTTGTCGCGCCGTACTCGACGGCTGTCGAATTCGAGGCCGACGATGACGGCCCGTGGATCAACGTCGATGTCATCGACCTGGCCGACTACGGGGATGCCACGTACCTCGATTATCTTGGAGAGGGTTATGTCGTGATGCTGGACGCCCTGAAATCCGAGGGGATGATTCTGGACTACGGCGTGATGATGAAAGCCACGGGGAGCACCAGCGAGGGCGACGTCGTGATCTGGTGGTCGATCGAGAGCCTGGCCGCCTACGAAAAGGCGCTCGAGCGGATGGAATCGCTGGCAGGCGAGCTGTGGACGGACGGCGAGCTCGCAGAGCTCTGGCCGAAACTCGAAAAGGTGCGGAAGATCAAAAGCTCGAACCTCTACCGTGCCGTGCTCTGGAACAAGGTTACAGAGTAGATTTCACAAAAAGACCGTTAGTAATCGGCCTCCGGTGCGTGGATTCTGCGTCCCGGAGGCCGATGTATTTCACACGAGAAGCGATCCAAACTGGATGAAAGTAGGAGATTCTGTGCGCTGTATCACGATCGCAGGTCACGAGTAAGTAACGAAACCTCAAGATCTTGGCCTGTTTCAATCGGCAGATTTAGACATTTTGGGTTACAATATTCAGCAGGGAAGGAAAAGCCCTTTCGATCGATTAACCGATGGAATTCCCGTGGAGGTATGCATGCGTAAGGCTCTTTTAGTTCTTGGAATCTGCATCCTGGCGGCTCCGGCCTGGGCCGGCGGTGGGTACAGCCTGTTCGGCTCATATGGCAGCGTCGACAACCATGAATTCGCGGTTGGCGCCGGAATGCGACTGACCCTCGGCGGCGAAAGATGGATGGGTGATCTCACCTGGACCTGGTATCAGAATGTGTCCGGTGTGGGCACCGTCGCGGGCTTCGAAGACAATTTGCAGGTCATCCCTACCGAACTCGGTATACGGTTCGTCATGAACCCGCAGGGGAATGTTATTCCGTATCTGGGCGGTGGTGTCAGCTTTTTCTACGTCAACCTGAATGATGGCAACGCCAGCAATCCTGTGGGTGCCTACGCCATGTTCGGCATTAACTTCGGTTCCAAACGAGCAAAGTTCTTTGCCGAGGCCCTGTATCGCTATGGGCAGTCGGATGTGAGCTACCGCTCGGGTGGAAACACCTGGGAAGGAACCATGGATGTTGGTGGCTTCGCGGTCAACGCCGGTATCGCGTGGACGTTCTGATCGCTCGGCGATAGATCCAGTATTTCAAGCTTAGCGGACGCGGGCAAAGGCCCGCGTCCCTTTTTTTGTCACTTCTGTTCGCTGTTCTCCGGTCTCAAATACCCGTACCCGTACCTGTTCCCGTTCCCGACCTTCCGAGCACGACGTGTCACGTTGAGCATCAATGGGCGGACGGTTGAGTGTGTGCAGCGGATTGGGCTCGTGTCATCGGGAACAGGTACGGGGACGGGGACGATGAACACGCGTACTCGGCTCGGAGCGCTCGTCACTCCTCCTCGACCACGACTGCAGTCCCATACGCCAGCAATTCCGCTGCGCCCTGCATGAGCATCGAGGTCGCGAAGCGGGTGCTGATCACCGCGTCGGCGCCCAGCTCCTCGGCTTCCTCGACCATCCGGTCGAGGGCCTGTTCGCGCGCCTCCGCCATCATTTTGGTGTACTCCGAGACCTCGCCGCCAACCATGTTCCGGAGGACGGCCATAATGTCCTTGCCCAGGTGGCGCGCGCGGATGGTGTTGCCACGAACCAGACCGAGGGTGCGGACGACCCGCATGCCGGCAATTTTGTCATCGGAGATGACGATCATTTTTCTACCTCCCGATAGGGATCAGTCCTCGCGGTCCGCAATCGATCGAGCAGCACCGATGTGAACAGCAGCACAAGGGCGCTGAGACCGCCAAAGACCAGAATCCTCTCTATGAGGTTGGCAGACCCCTGCCAGAATTGCCACAGCGCATAAACGGCAAAGAACACAGCCCAGACGATGGCGACGATCCAACCAGTCCCTCGCGCTACCAAACTCGCGCCGGTCTGAGGTCGTTCGTTCCACTGAGAGTCATCGGGTTTGTGAAACTCGGTCGACATGGTTGTCTCCCGCAATGTCCGAAGCTCATCCAGCACCGTCCGGCAGTGGTCGCAGTCCTCGAGATGAACACGGACCTTCTGCTCGGCGGCCTGTGTCAGCTCGCCATCGAAGTGTCCGGAGATCAGTGTCTCATCAAAGTTTGCGGGGCAGCGATCAGCCATCCCTTGCCTCCCCGGTGTCGGACCGGTTCTTCCGTACCTCCTCCTGCAGGAGACGACGGGCCCGGTGCAGGCGCGACATCACCGTTCCTCTCGGGATCTTGAGGGTCGTCGCGATGTCCGCATAGGACAGGTCCTGGTAGTCGCGCAGCACCAGGACCTCGCGATATCTGGGGTGAAGTTCTTGGAGGCATTTCCAGACCAGGGCCTGTAGCTCACGCCGGGTCGCCAACGCCTCGGGATCAGGTGCGTCGTCGCGAGGTTCGAAACGCAGGGCGTCGTCGTCCGCGGGTTCCAGCGACTCGGTGCGCCGGACCCTGAGTCGACGTGCGCGGTCCCGCACTAGATTGCGCACGATCCGCAGCAGCCACGGCCTCACCGGTCGCGAAGGATCGAAGCGCCCGAGGGAGCGGAAGAACCGCACCATTGCATCCTGCGCGACATCAAGCGCATCGTCCGGGTGGCCGATGAGCTGAAGTGCGAAGACGTATGCCTGCTGGCGGCAGCTGCGGGCAAGCTCGTCAAGCGCATCCGCTTCGCCCTGTTGGGCGAGGATCACCGTCCGCGCCTCGCTCGGAGCGGACACAGCGACGGGTGCGGGTGCGGACCGGGGACCGGTCATGGCAATGCTCACGCCCTCTCTTACGCGCCCGATGGACCCTTATTCCACTTCTCTTCGAGTAGTTTCACGATCGACTCGTAGCCCTCTCCGTCGATCTCGTCGAAATGGGCCTCCTTGTGTGAATCGATGTCGAGGACGCCGATCGGTCGACCATCGGCATCGTGAATCGGGACGACCACCTCGGACAGACTTCGGTCGTCGCACGGAATATGCCCAGGGAAGGCGTGGACGTCGCGCACGACCTGGGTCTCGTCGGCATCGATGGCGGCCCAGCACACGCCAACGTGTTTCTCGAGCACGAGACACGCCACCGGTCCCTGGTAGGCATCGACCACCAATTCGCCGTCCTTGAGGATATAGAAGCCGGTCCATGAAACGCCGGGAATCTTGTGGTGGAGGAGGGCGGCCGCGGTTGCCCGATGGGCCGCCGGGTCATCGGTCTTGTCGATCAGCTCTTCGAGCTGATCGACAATTCGTTTGTATCTGTCTCTTTGTTGTTGTTCGGTCACATCTCCTCCGGAACGGGTATCCCCAACAGTTCTTCCAACAACACCTTCATTTCAGATTCGAAAAGGGTGAATACCGCGCGCCGAAGCCTCCTCATCTCTGCGTTCTCTTCCGGCACCACCGGATGCGCGTGATAGAGGCGGTGGAAAAGCTGCGCGAGCTCGTGCACGTGCTGAGCCAGCAGCGAAAACTCGAGGTTCGCAACGGCCTGGCCCACAACCTCGTGACGGCGGGCGCATTGAAGCACCAGCTCCCACAGATCGTCTCCGATCTCGGCCCCGGCCAGCTGCTCGGTCTCTTCGTTTTCCAGCCGGCCCTCTCTGCGGCGTTCGTCAAGCTTGTCGAAGATCTTGCCCGCGCGTACCGCCGAGTACTGCAAATACGGCCCGGTGTCGCCCTCGAAGGCGAGAGCCTCGTCAAAGTCGAATGCCAGCACGCGGTTGCGAGATTGGCGCGCCATCAGATAGCGCAGCGCCCCGACGGCGATCGCCTGCGCGCGATCGGCAACGTCTGCCGGCGCACCGCCGCCGTCGAGACGACCGACGATCGAGTCCTCGGCGGCGTCTGTCAGCACATCGAGGAACTCGTCGGCTTTGACGCCAATACCTCGCCGGCCCGACATTTCGATGTAGGACTTGCTCATGGCCTCGTCATCGAGCCCGAAGGAGACCTCGGTGCGGCGTTCGATCTCGCGCACCGCACCGGGGGTCAGCGCCACCATCTCGTAGGAGAAGTGGACGGAGTTGTCGGCGGCCTCGGGGTGGCCCAGGGCCCGCACTGACTCTTTGACCACCTTTTGCGGGTAGGCCTGGCGGACGTCAATCACGTTGTAGACCCGTCGGCCGCCACCGAAGGAAGCGTTGGGCACGGTGTCGCCTGTATCGGACGTGGTGCGGGCCAGGAGATCGGGGCCTGAACCGTAGGTCACTGGCTCAGCGGGCCCGGGCTGTTGCCAGGATGCAAAGGGACGGTAGCCAAAATCGTGCTTGGTACCGTCGTCGTCGAGCAGCAGGCCCAGCTTCCACAGCTGGTAGGCGATGTCCTTGCCGGTGTAGGTGACGGTACCGTTGGAGCGGACGAGAATCTTGTCGGGTTCGTCCATTTCGGCGAACTCGGGGCTGGAATCAAGGGACATGACCCAGCAGCCGGAGTTTTTCCCTTCGTCCTCCAGCTGGATGGCCCCTGCATCCCGCAGAATCTCGAAGGCCCGCTGCCAGAATCCGAGGTGAAGAATGTCCGACTCATGCGTCAGCAGGTCATATGCGATGCCGAGCCGGGCCATGGTGGCCTGGTGACAGCGCACATTTCCGTCGGCGACAGCCGCCGCCAGCCGCGCAACGGCTTTTTCGCTGAATGTCTCGCCGGCAACCACCGATCCGCGGAGCAGGTGGAGCGCCTGTTCGTTATCCAGAGTGCCGAATCCTTCTTCGATGGCGTGAAGGATCTTGGCGCGGTGTTCGGCGAAGTCGGGGTCGTCGGCGTAGCGGTTGGTCACCCGGGGGTAGATTTCCCAGCAGAGATCGTCAAAGTCCGTTGTCGAGGGGGGCGGAATGACCGGTCCCGGCATCCGCTCCACCACGTTCTCGATGAGCTCATCGCGTCGGCATGGCTCGATTCCCAGGCACTTGGCGAGTTCGGTCTCCGGGAGGTAGAGGAGTCCGACCACGACATCCGCGACCTGGACGCCTGTGTCGTCGATGTAGTTTTGGATTTCCACCTCGGAGCCGAGGCTGCGCAGGCAGCGGCCAAGGATATCGCCAAGGACCGAGTTGCGGAGGTGGCCGATGTGGGCGGCCTTGTTGGGGTTGATTGCGGTGTGCTCGACGATTGTCTTGGATCCGCCTGAGGTCTTGGTGCCGCGATCTTGAGAGAGGAGGTCGGCGAGCATCCGGTTGCGGTCCAAATAGAGGTTGAGAAACCCGGGTCCTGCGATCTCGACCCGGATGACTTCGTCGGGCCATTCGGTTGCCTCGGCCAACTTTTCGGCGATCTGCCGCGGCGCGGTCTTGAGGTCACGTGCCAGCGGTAGGGCGCCCGGCCAGGCGAGATCACCCAGCTCGCGTCTCGGCGGCACCTCGAAGACGACCTCGTCCGGGCGATGGTCGAATGCCACCTCCAGCGCTGCTGCGAGCGCTTCCGCCGCACGTTCTCTGATGGAATCCAGGGACATCACCGGTCCTCCGTTTGTCGACGCGCGATTCTACTTCATCCGTTCCCGTCCCCGTCACCGTTCCCGTCCCCGATTGTGTGTGTATCCGCTTCTTGAAGAAATAGCTCGACTTCAATCCCTTTGAAAACGCAAAGACGCAAAGAGCGCCAAGAAGCCGCAAAGGAACCATATCGAGTTTTTCTTGGCGTCAATCTTTGCGCTCTTTGCGTCTTAGCGGTTCCAACGCCGCTGCGGTCAGGAGTTCGCTGCCGCCAAGCGTCAGTCCTTTTTGACGTCCAGGGGCGAGTACGCCATCCCATCCGGCTCGCGGCCGGCTTCGAGTAGACGCACGATCTGCCAGGTCTCGAGGTCAATCTCCACCACCACATCGGCGTTAGTGTGGGCCACCCAGGCCTTCTTCCCGTCCGGGTGAATGACGATGCCGATCGGAACCGAGCTCTCGCCAAACTGGTCGCCGAAGAGCCGGTCCCCGGTGTCGACGGCACGCAGGTCCTGAGGGATCCGTCGAATTTCCTTCCTGGTGGCGACGTCGAGAACCGCGATGTCGGCGCTTCGGGCACAGCTCACCAGGGCGTGCTTGCCATCCGGTGTGGCCTTTGCGCGGATCGGAAACGAAGCGCAGGGAATCTGGACCAGGATTTCGTGGGTCTCGGCATCGATCACCGAGACAGTATCGGCGCTCCGGTTGGTGACCCAAATCTCCGTGCCGTCGATGTTGGCCGTGATGCCCTCGGCACCGGCGCCGGTTTCGATCGTGCCAATGTTGATTCCTTTTTCGAGGTCGATGACGCTGACCGAGCCGGAACCGATGTTTGCGACAAAGGCCTTGCTCCCGCCAAGCGCCACTTCGACCATGTGCGACACGTCCTGTTCAGTGGCAAAGGCGTTGAGGACCGTGCCCTTTTTGACATCGACCTCGAGCAGGACCTTGTTGGCCTCGGCGGTGACCAGGGCACGGCGTCCATCGGGCAGAAAGAGCAGACCGTGCGGCCTCTGGTACTCGCCGAGATCGATGGTCTTGACGACTTTCGCCTCGGTCACATCGATGACCGTCAGCGACGATCCAGGTTTCTCGCGGCTGCCGTAATTTCCGACCAGGGCGAGACGGCCGTCGGGTGAGGCTGCCGCCTCGTGTGGACCGAAATCGGTCGGCAGCGTGGCGCGCACCTTCCCACTTTCGAGGTCGATCAGCGATGCCGTGGCCTCGGATTTATTAAGGACCACCAGGGTTTCGGCCTGAAGGAACAGTGGAGCGAAGACGGCGAGGACCAATGCCGCCAGGAGGACGGAAAAGTAAAGACGGTTTTTCATCGGGTCAGTGTAGCCGCTCCCGAGCGAGGGTGGCTTCGAGGAATTGGGCCAGGCGTCTTCCGACGGGTGCCAGCCTCCGGTCCTCGGCGACGGTGGCTGCTGTGTC